>Ga0209433_10000614_pt1 | contig 11039 bp, 9 predicted proteins | sample METZYME_5_50m_FD_187552 | JGI IMG/M metagenome (GOLD analysis project Ga0209433, IMG submission 187552) | Marine microbial communities from oxygen minimum zone in mesopelagic equatorial Pacific - METZYME_5_50m (SPAdes) (version 2) | ecosystem: Environmental > Aquatic > Marine > Oceanic | place...
CAAGGCGCTACGTTGAGAGTTTACTTTGAAAGCTTTGTTCCAAGTGATGGCGATATCAATCAAGATCCGCAGATAGCATTGGATCCTTTAATTAAAAGTATTGACTCTCTAGCTGAGATTTCAAAACGAACAGGCATGTCGACTCCGACAGTTATTACGTAGATCAAAAAATTTTCTAATTGGAAATCATCAAAACAACTTTATAAGTTTTTTTTTGCTTTTAGAGTAACAAATATGTTTTTTTATTAGCTTTGGCCAAGGATCTGTTTGCTTTTAATGGTGAACAGCTAATACATAAAAATGCTCCTTTAGCTGATCGCTTACGGCCTCAAACACTTGATGAATTTGTTGGTCAAGATCACATTCTTGCTCAAGGGCGTTTATTGAGACGTTCAATTGTTGCTGATAAAGTAGGCAATTTATTGCTTTATGGACCACCTGGAGTTGGTAAGACTACTTTGGCTAGGATTATCGCCTCAAATACCCTATCTCATTTTAGTGTTGTAAATGCTGCCTTGGCTGGCATCAAGGATTTGAGATCTGAGATTGAGTCAGCAATAGATAGATTAAATAAATATAGTAAACGTACGATTTTATTTATTGATGAGGTTCATAGATTTAATACCGCTCAACAAGATGCCTTATTACCTTGGGTGGAAAATGGAACTTTGACCCTGATTGGGGCAACTACGGAAAACCCATATTTTGAAGTAAACAAAGCTTTGGTAAGCAGATCGAGATTATTTCGTTTAAATAGTCTGAATTCAAAATCATTGCGTCAATTGCTGCAACGAGCTTTGAGCGATAAGGAAAAGGGTTATGGGTTGAAATTAATTAATTTAGCAAATGAAGCTGAGGATCATTTGGTTGATGTATGTAATGGTGATGCACGCGTTCTGCTTAATGCACTTGAACTTGCTGTAGAGAGCACTATGCCAAATCAAGATAGTTCAATAAGTATTGATCTCAAGATTGCTGAGGATTCAATTCAAGAACGAGCTGTTTTATACGACAAAAAAGGTGATGCTCATTTTGATACGATCAGCGCTTTTATAAAGTCATTACGAGGTTCGGATCCTGATGCGGCTTTGTTTTGGTTGGCTCGAATGTTGGAGGCTGGAGAAAATCCACGATTCATTTTTAGACGTATGCTCATAGCCGCAGGAGAAGATATTGGTCTCGCTGATCCAAATGCAATTGTTATCGTTGAGTCTTGCGCCGCGGCTTTTGATCGAATAGGTTTGCCAGAGGGTATTTATCCACTGACTCAGGCGACCCTGTACTTGGCTTCAACTGAGAAAAGCAATAGTTTGAAGGCCATTTTTAAGGCAGTTCAAAAAGTTAAAGATTCCCAAAAACAAAATATTCCATCTCATCTTAAAAATGCAAATCGAGATCAAGAAGCTTCTGGAGATGGTATTGGTTATAAGTATCCCCATTCATTTTCAAAAAATTGGGTTCCACAGCAATATTTGCCAGATAGTTTGCTAAAAGAGTGTTTTTGGGAGCCAACTGAACATGGATGGGAAGGACAAAGACGAACTCTTTTGAATGAGAGAAGATATGAACAATTAGCTTCATTAGCTGAAGTTGAGCAAAATAACCCTTTAAGGATTACTTCTGGGAAAGTTGATAATGATTTGGAAAAATGGTTATCTCTTCAAGTTTTGCAAGAGGGTGAAAGAATTAAAAACTTGATCAATAGGTTATGGTCGGATATTACTTGGAAAAAAAATCATAGAGTTTTAGTCTTAACACCTAGTTCTTTGCTTTGGTCTTTAAAGCCTTTGAGAGAGGTATCTGAAGGCGGTGTTTTTTTGGCTGTATCAGAAGAAAATCAGCAAAGATTATTAGCTGAATTAGAAGTTTTGGCTCCTATGGAGCGACCTGTTTTAATTGATTTAAAAGTTGAGTCAATTAAGCAATTAGATGATAATTTCGAATTTGAGGTGATTGGAGGAAGGATCCCTTGGAGAGTTTTTTCTGAAACGAATTTTTCTGAATTGTGGCCGATTCTTACTGAAAAATGTACACCGAATACAGAATTGAGTTTAATCATAAGCAACCCATCCTCTGGCCCTGCATTTTCTTTAAAGGAAAGCTTAGAAATTCATAGTAAAAATAAAAATACTGATTTTTCATTATTGAGTAATTTAATTTGTAAAGAAGAGAAGTGGTTAAATAATCATGATCATAAAAAGAAATTTTTTCTACAATTAGAACAACTAGGATGGAATATTTCTTTTGAAGAATGGACGGAGTTTGTATATCAAAAAGTTGATAGCATTATAATTGAAAGGTGGCTTAATCAAGGAAGTGATTACCGAGAAATTATTTTAAAAGATTGTGAGGAAGAAACATTAACTCGATTGAAAGAACTTTTTAAAAGATTAGTTGGTCGGACTATAAAACAGAAAATCATACATACTAAAATTCTGGCTAAGAGGAATAATTAATTAATGCAAATTATTGGTTTCTGTATTATTGAATGTTCGTCTATCGCAATTGCATAAATCCATTGAGTATGGTTTAGTTCAAAAACTTTTACTTTATGTCCAAGTTTTTGATGATAAGCAAATGATGATTTATCCTTCCAAATCCATTGATTTATATTATTTGCTATCTTACCTCTCTGCCATTTAATTGCAGCTTCTTTTATTACCCACCTTTTTAGGACTAGTTCTTTAACTTCGCTCTGAGTTAAATTTTCTAGTTCACAATTCTCATGTTTAGTGAAAAAACGTTTTGATAATTTATAAGGTTGAAACTGTCTATCTTTTCTTTCTATATCTACCCCAATACGATTTAGAGACCATCCTATTAGTAATGCATTAGAACAGTGACTCATGCTGACATAACCCCATCCCTCATCCAATAAGGGCGGTTCACCTGGATTGGCTTTGAGGGGTATTTCAAGAGGGTCTAAGCCGGTTATGTTGGACATGGCATGTCTGAGGCACCCTCTAGAGAAGTGGTGAATCAAGCCTCTCTTTGGTGTTAATTTTTGAACCCATTTTTTTTCTTCGCTGCTGATTGGTAGAAGTTCTGATGGCATCAAAAACAGCCAAAGGCCTAGTACGCTTTTATTGTTTATTTGAGTTGTAATCATGACTCTCTGTATAGGTGATTCTGCACCAGATTTCACTCTCCCAAATCAAGATGGTTTTGATACCAGTCTCTCATCATTCAAAGGATCTAGAGTAGTAATTTATTTTTATCCAAAAGATAATACTCCTGGCTGTACTAAGGAAGCCTGCAGCTTTAGAGATAATTGGGAGCTTTTCAAATCAAATAATATTCAAGTTTTAGGCATTAGTAAGGATGCTTCAAAATCGCATATAAAATTTATCGATAAATACAAATTACCTTTTACACTTTTGACTGATAGTGAACCTTGTCCTGTCGCAACATTATACCAAAGTTATGGCTTGAAGAAATTTATGGGCAAAGAGTATTATGGAATGATGAGACATACTTTCGTTATAAATAAAGAGGGGAAAATTGAATTAATATACTTAAAAGTAAAATCAGAAAATATGGCTAGTCAGATTTTAAATGATCTCAAACTGAATTGATTTGTTCATCTATATTAATCATTCCTTCTAGAACTAAATTCGGAGAATGATTGATATCAATATTTTTATTCTTAAGTTCATTTAATATGATTAGTGCATCGCCGCCGCACATCCATATTGGTAAACGTGTCTCCTCGAAAAGTTTTAAGATTAAACTTACTAATGCATTTATTGAGCCTCTTATCATTGCATTATTAGTATCATATTGAAATATTTCATTTGGGATTTTTTTAACAATGGGAGATTCTAAATTCAATGCACGATTTGCCATCGAAGTTAATTGAAGGCTGAAACCAGGAATTAGTTGCCCACCGGCAAATTCTCCTTTGCTTGTTATTTTTGTCACGCTTAGTATTGTTCCGGCATCTATGACAATTAAATCTTTTTCTTTGCTTTTTAAAGACGATTGCTTTTTAAAAGCACTCCATGATGCAAGAGCTCTGTCAATTCCTAAATTAGATGGAAGATTGTATAGAGGAATATTATCTAAAATTATTTTTTTTGATGGACATAATTTAATGTTTTCAGGGACTGGTCCTACTGAGGCCCAAGTTAATTGAGAATAATCTTTATTTTTAAATTCGATTGGATTTGGTGAGGTATCAAAATATTTCCAATCTTTTTTTATTTTGCTTGCCCAATGCCATCTTGTGTTCCCAATCATTAAGTAACTTTTTTCTGAGTACACGAGTTTATTTGTTGTTATTTGCTATTTAAATGGATCCCACATTCTTCACTGAGTCCTCCAAATCTCGTTGACCTTCCTTTGGTATTAGTATTTTCTGGTCCGCTAGAATGCCAATCTCCTACAGTGGAATAACCTTGTTCGAATAATGGATGTTGAGGTAATTTATTTTTTACCATGTAATAGAAAATATCTTTTTTAGTCCAGTTTAAAAGTGGTCGGAGAGTAAAGCGTTCTCTAATGCAATCAAAATTAGACATTGATTCTCTGTTCTTAGTTTGTCCTTTTCTGACTCCACTGGCCCAGCAATGAATATTTAGATCTGAAAAAGCTTTTTCAAGAGGTTCAACCTTTCGAATCTGATGATATTTTTCAAGATCTTTTTGTACTCCTGTTTCCCAAAGACGACCATATAAGGCCTCCATTCTTGCTGGGGATAAGGGACTTTGGGCAACTACTAAATTCAATTCCAAGAGTTTTGTTAATTCTTCTGCGTAGGTATAAGTTTCTTTTGGGAGATAGCCAGTATCAATCCAAATGACTTTTGGCTTTTGATTAGATTTTAATTTCACCGTCATATGAAGTAAGACAGCGGATTGAATGCCAAAACTGGTTGTACAAACAAATCTCTCATCAAATTGCTCAAAGGCCCATTGCAGTTGGTCTTCAGCGGAGAGTTTCTCTAGTTCTTTGCTAGTCTCATGAATTGATTTAATTAGTGCAGGTTGAGGAACTTGAGCGGCGTTTTTCAAATCATTGATGTAATTGTCTTTAGATTCTTTCTTCATGTTTGAGTTTTTAATGCCGAATTAGTTAAAGTTTGTTTAGGGTCTTTGAAAACATCTTAGATCTAGTCCCTATGGACTTGAACAATTTGAAATCTGATCCAATTGTTGTTGTTGGTGGCGGCTTCGGAGGACTCGCTACTCTCCAAGCATTATTAGGTCGGACGGACGGAACACCAATCATTTTGATTGATCAAAGTCCAAGATTTCTTTTTAAACCATTGCTTTATGAATTATTAAGTGGTGAGCTTGAATTATGGGAGGTTGCACCTAAATATTCTGCTTTAGCATCAGAATTAGGATTTATTTTTTTACAAGAGTGTGTTGTAGAAGTTGATGAACTCGAGCGAAAGTTAATTACTTCATCTGGGACTGAAGTTGCTTACTCTCAACTTGTCATAAGCACTGGGGTAACAACGGATTATTCTCTTGTTGGCGGTTTGAAAGAACATGTTTATGGTTTCAATAGTTTAAATGACCTTTCAAGAATTAAAGAGTTAATAACTTCAATCAATAATTCGTCTAAACATATAAATCCTTTGGTTATCGCTGGAGCAGGACCAACTGGTGTTGAACTCGCATGTAAATTATCTGATTTAGTTAATAATAGAGTAGAAATATTATTGGTCGAAAAAGGCAATAAAATATTATCAAAATCAAAATCCTTTAATAGAGAAAAAGCAATAGATTCAATTTCTGAGAGAAATATTAAGGTTTATTTGGAACACTATATTGAATCAATAAATGAAAATATTATAGAACTTTCTACTCTTGAGACTCAAAGAAATAATTCTCTAAAAATCAATTATTCCGCATTATTATGGACTGCTGGATTAAGTCCGTCTCGATTACAATTAGTGGATCATCTTTTGGATGAAAATAAGAAGATTAAAGCAAACCAATTTTTGCAAATCAACGAATATCAGAATATTTTTTTTATTGGAGATATAGTGACTTGTGAAAATCACTCATTTCCTTCTTCAGCTCAAGTAGCAATGCAGCAGGGTTTGTTAACGGCTGAAAATATTATTTCTCTTAGAAAGGGAAATAAGCTTAAATCATTTCAATTTGAGGATATTGGGGAAATGTTGAGCCTAGGTATTGGCAATGCATCAATTACTGGATATGGATTCACTTTGGCAGGATCTCTTGCTTTTAAAATCAGGTATATGGCATATTTAATGAGAATGCCAGGTTTTTCTCAATCTTTAAAATCCGCAGGATCACGGTTGTTTAGTAAAAAATAATTAATCGTTTATTTTCTCAATATCCTTATTTCCTTTTCACAGTATTCTTGAGATCAATACTTGGACAGAGTCAGTTGAACAGGTTATTAATTAAAGAATATGAATGAGATATTAACTGTTTTAGAGAATCCCAAAGCTGTCATAACTTTGGCAGTTATGATTATTGCCGTTTTTTTATTCGTCAGTAGTGCGCTTGCCCCTGAACTAACGGGACTTTTAAGCGTTGCATTATTAATGACTGCAGGAGTTCTTTCTCCTCAAAAAGCATTGGCTGGTTTTGGAAGCCCTGCTTTGATTACTTTGATGGGTTTATTTGCTGTTTCTGCTGCACTTTTTAAAAGTGGTGCTCTTGATCGACTAAGAGAGTTAATTGCCTCTGAAAGTATTCGAACTCCGCGTAGATTGATAGCTTTGCTTGGACTAGTTGTCGCTCCTGTCTCAGGTGTCGTTCCAAATACTCCAGTAGTTGCTTCGCTTTTACCAGTAATTGAGGCGTGGTGCATTAAGAGAAAACTATCTCCATCTCGTGTATTGCTACCATTATCCTTCGCGACGGTATTGGGTGGGACTTTAACTCTTTTAGGTAGTTCAGTAAATTTGCTGGTTAGCGACATTAGTGATCAACTTGGCTACGGTCCTTTTGATTTATTTACCTTTACTGCAATAGGAGTACCTATTTGGCTATTTGGGACAGCGTATATGTTGTTGGCTCCCCAATCCCTATTACCTGATAGAGGGAGAATTAGTTCAGAATATGGAGGGAGTTCGGATCAAACTGGTTATTTTACGGAAGTTACAATCCCTTCTGATTCTGAACTTGTTGGACATTCATTGAGAAATAGCCGTTTGCAAAGAAGATTTGATGTTGATGTTTTAGAAATACAGAGGGAGAATGAAATACTTTTACCACCCTTAGCTGATCGGATAATTTATTCTGGTGATCGCTTGTTGATCAGAATTACTCGCTCCGATCTTTTGCGTTTAAAACAAGAGCATACCGTTCAGCTAAATAAAAACTTAAATATTGAAAAAAATTTCTTTCTATCTAATGTTGATGAAAGTCAACAAACGGTCGAGGTTCTTCTTCCAGCTGGCTCAACTTTGGCTGGTGCAAGTTTGCGTGAATTGCGATTTAGGCAGAGACACAATGCTACTGTTTTAGCCTTAAGAAGAGGTCAGCAAACTGTTCAAGAGCGATTGGGTCAGGCAATTTTGAGAGAAGGAGACGTACTACTACTACAAGCTCCTAGAGATTCAATTCGAGGATTACAAGACAGTAATGACCTGCTTGTTTTAGATCAATTCGAAAATGATTTGCCCACTGTTACGAGAAAGCCGATAGCAATTGGCATTGCCATTGCTATGTTGATTATCCCTTCAATCACTGATTTGCCTCTAGTAGCTTCTGTTCTAATGGCAGTTATTGGGATGGTCTGGGGTGGATGCTTGAGGCCAGCAGAGGTTCAAAGATCAATTCGACTTGATGTAATTCTTTTGCTTGGATCTCTTTCTAGTTTTAGCGTGGCAATGCAGACCACAGGTCTTGCTGACGCTTTTGCCAATATTTTAAGTTTTATCTTGCAAGACTTACCTACTTACACTGCCTTACTAGTTATTTTTCTTTCAACTACTATATTCACTCAATTTGTTAGTAACGCTGCCTCAGTTGCTCTTTTAGCACCAATAGCAGTTCAATTAGCTCCAAATATGGATCTACCTCCTTTAGCGTTATTAATAACAGTTCTTTTTGGTGCGAGTCAATCTTTTCTTACTCCAATGGGGTACCAGACAAATTTGATGGTATTTGGGCCTGGTCGTTATCAGTTTTTAGATGTAACTAGATACGGAGCTGGTTTGACAATCTTGATGACTTTTCTAGTTCCTTGGTTAATTTTATTGAAGTATAGTACTTCTTAAATATGTATAATATGATTATTAATTTGGGTGAAAATTTAGATCTTCCGTTTCATTTTGATTATCTTACCTTTTCAGAATTAGTCTCTTTTTATTGTCAAAGAAAGTGAGTATTAGACAAGAAACTTATAGAAGGCTTACTGTCCCACAGTTCACTGTGGTAACTGGCTTACTTGTGATTACTTTTGGAACATTATTATTAGCGACACCTTTTTGTTCTAACGAAACTGTGGGTCTATGGGAAGCACTTTTTACTGCAACTTCTGCTGTCACAGTTACGGGATTATCAATTATAGATGTAGGAATTGATTTGACATTTTTTGGACAATTAATTTTGGCAATTATGTTACTGATTGGTGGCCTAGGTTTGATGGCTATTACTACATTTTTACAGGGCTTTATTGTTAGTGGAACAGAGTTAAAAACACGTCTTGATAGAGGAAAAACTCTAGATGAATTTGGCGTAGGAGGTGTTGGTAAAACTTTTAAAGGAATAGCTATAACAGCAGCTATTCTAATTTTCTTAGGTGCTGTTATTTTATACTTTTTTGGATTTAATAATATAACTAACTCAAGCGAGAGGGTTTGGGCTTCAGTTTTTCATAGTATTTCTGCTTATAACAATGCTGGATTTAGTTTGTGGACTAATAGTTTACAAGACTATAGAAATAACTGGGTAGTCAACATTGTTTTAATTGTTCTAATTGTTTTAGGTGGTTTTGGATGGAGGGTTACAAATGATATTTGGATAAATCGTAGATCTTTAAAATTAAGAAATTTAAGTCTTCATACACGTTTAGTAATTAGATCCTCTTTCATATTAATTTGCTTGGGCTTTTTGGGTCTGATTTTTACTGAATCACTAGCTAGAGATAGTTTCTTCTCGTTAATTAATTTTGATGATCGTATTTTAACTGCTTTGTTTACCTCTGTTAGTGCTCGAACTGCAGGCTTTACTAATTTGCCCATATCAATTCAGAGTGTTTCTGATTCAGGTCTTCTATTGATCATGTTTCTGATGTTTATTGGGGCCAGTCCAGGTGGTACTGGAGGAGGAATTAAGACCACCACTATTGCTGCATTAATGGCTGCTACCAGAGCAACCTTGCGTGGCCAAAATGAAATTATTATTCGCAATCGTCAAATTTCTGACAAAGTAGTTCTTAAAGCTGTTGGTATAACAGTTGGTTCGTTTTTATTCGTATTAATTATGGCCCTATTGTTGAACTTGAGTAATGGATTCAACGATGTAGATAATTTCTCATTTTTGGAAATGCTGTTTACTTGTATTTCTGCTTTCGCAACTGTAGGTTTTGATCTTGGTGTTACCTCTGAGCTTGGACACTTAGGTCAATTAATACTTGTTATTGGGATGTTTGTTGGCAGACTAGGTATTCTTTTATTCTTGAGCGCCATATGGCAAGCTCTTTATAAAAGCAAGCTTCAACATCGCAATCGAATTGGCTACCCGAGGGAGGATCTCTATGTTTAATGAGGGAAAATCATGAGTGATTGGTGGCAATGGTCTCCAATTAAAGCAAACCAGAAACTTGGTTTTGCTGTTGTTGGAATTGGTCGTTTTGGAAGCGCCGTTTGTAGAGAGTTATTGAGAAATGGTGCTGATGTTCTAGCTGTTGATTCATCAGAGAAGGCAATAGAGGAATTACGACAACTTGAACCAACAATTGAAGCGAGGGTGGTTGATTCAACTGATGAAGAGTCTATGAAAGAGGCAGGCGTTCTTGAAATGGGGACCGTGGTCGTAGGTATTAGTGAGCCAATTGAGGCAAGTATTACGACAACCCTTATTGCGAAAGATACCGACGGAAGTTTAGTGAAGCAAGTAATTGCTAGAGCAACAAGTGATCTGCATGAAAAAATGCTGAAAAGGGTTGGTGCTGATCGGGTTGTATTCCCTTCAAGAATGCAAGGAGAGAGATTGGGCTTGGAATTGGTTAGGCCTAATTTGATTGAAAGATTAGAACTCGATGATAAAACTGGCATTGATGAGATTAAAGTTCCTGAGGTATTTGTAGGCCGTTCTTTAAGAGATTTGAATCTTAGAAAAAATTATTTTGTCAATGTCCTAGCCGCGGGTCCTGCTCAACTACTAACGGTCAATCCTCCAGCGAAATATATTTTGGAAAAGGACCATGTTCTTGTAGTTATGGGTTCAATGGAAGATCTTCAAAAGCTACCCCAAACTTAATTTATGCGTGTATTGGGTTTGATGAGTGGAACTAGTGCAGATGGAATAGATGCGGTTTTAGTTGATTTCAAGGGTGATCCATCAAAGCCAAAATGGAAAATTTTAAATACAATTTCTTATGATTATCCTTCCTCAACTAGAGAAAAAATAATACAAGTTGGTCAAGGATTAAAAATTAGCAGTAAAGATTGGCTTGAGTTGGCCGAGGAAATTACTGAACTTAATGCTTTTGCAGCAAGGGCTTGTGATCCTGATTCAACCGCAAAGGTTGTTGGCTGTCATGGTCAAACTTTATTTCATAGAAGTGTAAAAAAATCAAAAAGAGGAGGAAGTCTTCAAATTCTATTGGGGCCTTTACTTGCAAATATTTTAGATCAAATTGTTATCTATGATTTTAGATCAAAGGATCTTGCTTCAGGAGGACATGGCGCCCCTTTGGTCGCACTAGTTGATGAAGCTTTAATTGGAAGGCTAAATGGTTGGAGAGGAGTTCTCAACCTTGGTGGGATAGCTAACCTTACAATTATTCCGCCTAAAACTGGAATTGATAAGACTTCTGAATGCTTAGGCTGGGATTGCGGACCGGGTAATTCTTTAATTGATTTAGCTATTAAAAATATTACT
>Ga0209433_10000615_pt1 | contig 11037 bp, 9 predicted proteins | sample METZYME_5_50m_FD_187552 | JGI IMG/M metagenome (GOLD analysis project Ga0209433, IMG submission 187552) | Marine microbial communities from oxygen minimum zone in mesopelagic equatorial Pacific - METZYME_5_50m (SPAdes) (version 2) | ecosystem: Environmental > Aquatic > Marine > Oceanic | place...
ATTGGCAATTGCTTTAGCATTTCTTGAAGAAGATGCTGTAGCAATGACAAGCCAATCAGCAAAACCCGAAATATCTTGAATATCTAAGACTATGATGTTTTGAGCCTTCAACTCATTTAAAGATTCAATACAAATTGTTTTTAAATTAAGGTCCACAGATATTATCCACTATATAATGCGTTTTAAGGTTTTTTATATTAGTTTTAATTTTACGTCCAAGATTAATCATCAGAATATCTAACTTAATTAAAGAAATCTATAAAATATTTTTAATTAATATACTCTTTCAATCAATCTTTTGATTAAGATAGATAAATGAATTTTATTAATTCTTTTATCCAGTGGTTTGTTGATAATCCTGAAATTCTAATTGGTATGGGAATATCCTCAATTTTTATTTTTTTGATAAGTATTATAGGAATCAGTTGGTTTGTTGCTGAAATACCTGAAGATTATTTTTTACCTTTAAAAAGGCAACCCTCTAAATGGCAAGAACAAAAACCGATCCTTAGATTTGTAGTAATAATTGGAAAAAATATAATCGGGCTCTCGCTGATCATTGGGGGTTTATTAATGTTGGTTTTACCAGGCCAAGGATTACTTACAATTGTGACTGGACTATTGTTGGTCAACTATCCAGGCAAATATAAACTGGAACAAAAACTCGTCTCAATGCCATCTATATTTAAAGCCCTCAATTGGATTAGGTTTAAGGCAAAAAAACCTCCTCTTCAAAGGAACACTACCTATGAATGAAGTAAAATATAAGTTTATTGAAAGGCAAAAAAAAAATTTCCTCGGGTGATCTATCATGATGATTAAAAATAAAAAATGGATTTTGAAAGAAAGGCCTATGGGTTTAGTAAAAGACTCAGATTTTGAACTTGTTAGTGAGGAGCTGCCGGAAATTAATGAAGGCGAGATACTCATTGAGAATATATACCTCTCTTTTGATCCAACCCAAAGAAGTTGGTTGAATGATGTACCAGGTTATCTTCCTCCTGTTCAAATTGATGAAGTTGTTCGATCAGGCGGAATAGGTAGAGTAATAGATTCTAAAAATCCCGATTACAAAACTGGTGACTTAACCTTCGGCTTAGTTGGTTGGCAAACTCATTGTCTTACAAAGCCTAGTGTTGAAGACAGATTCAGAGTGATTCCTGATCTTCTGCCTATGCCAACAATGTTAAACGTCATGGGTTCAACTGGCATAACTGCATACTATGGATTAGTTGAGCTAGGAAAACCAAAGTCTGGAGAAACGGTTTTAGTATCAGGAGCTGCAGGTGCTACAGGCTCTGTTGTGGTCCAGATTGCAAAACTTAAGGGATGTCACGTAATAGGAATAGCGGGAGGTAAAGAAAAATGTGATTGGCTGAAAAGCATAGGTGCCGATGACGTAATTGACTATAAAAACTATGATGTGCACGAAGAATTACCAAAAGTAGCTAAGAATGGAATTGATATATATTTCGATAATGTTGGTGGTGAAATACTTGAAACTGTTCTTGAGTTAATCAATATCAATGCTCGTGTCCTATTATGCGGAGGAATTTCGTCTGGATACGACTCAACTAGACCAGCGGATGGTCCAAATAATCTATTTTCTTTAATTATCAAAAGAGCAACAATGCAAGGTTTTTTAGTTCTAGATTATTTACCTAATTCTGAAAAAGCGTTGGAAGAAATTGCAACATGGGTTTTGGAGGGAAAACTGCAACATAGAGAAGACATTCAAGAAGGTATTGAAAATTGCCCGCAAACTTTAAATAGACTCTTTACTGGAGAAAATAAAGGCAAGCAGTTATTAAAAATTTAAGAGGAGTTTTCTGAAATTTTATTGACTATTTTGGCAAGCATGTTCATGCGTTGAGATGCATCAAAAGCTTCAAGCAAAGATTGTTTTTGAATTGGGGTTATTGGAATGAGCCCTGCCAATTGATAACTTACAGATTCAGCTGACAGGAGATCAATCTCTAAAGGCAAAGATTTAACTTGTGGGTGTTCTTTGAGTTGACTAAGAACATTTATTAATTCAGGAAATTGAGCTAAGACAGCTTGATCATCAACTACAGGCTCAGCTATTGGAGAAATAGAAGCATAATGAAGCCCAGATTCAAGCTGTTCAACAGATTTTATTGACACTTTTTGAGTTCCTCTAACAGTTATCCCAAGCAATCCATTGGATAATTGGTTGAAATCGATTATTTCAACAAAAGTTCCTTGCGACATGAAACTTTCACCTGGTTGATTATTTGTACTCAAAGTGATGACAAAGCCAGTATCAGTTCTCATGCAATTTTTTACCATTGAAAGATATCTCGGTTCAAAAATCTGGAGTGTTTGTATGCTTCCTGGTAATACAACTAATCCCAAAGGAAATACAGGAAGTTTATTTACTTTTGATAAAGTCAATTATTGGCTCCGAAATTTTTTTGCTGTCTTTGTTGCTCATGATTAGAATAACATCAAAATTATCAATTTCCTCTTTTAAATCTTTCAATAAAAAACTGAATGAATCATATTCAAATTCCTGATTTTTTCTTCCTGATAAATTAAGCCAATAAACTTTTTTTAGCTCTGAGGCTGACTCATAGAGTTTTTGCCCATGATACCCCTGCGACATTGTATTTGAAGCTAGCTCAATGATGCCAAGAATTCTCTTTGAAGAAAAATGACTTACAGCAGTTTTAACTGTATTTAGAATTGCAGTGGGATGATGCGCAAAATCATCGATGACAATTTTATCTTTTTCTTCGAATACTACTTCAAACCTTCTTTTTACCCCTTGGGAATCTTTCAGAGCTTCAAAGGATTCTCTGGGATGAATGCCGTGTAAAAAAGCAGCATACATTGCCATGACCGCATTATTAAGATTGTGATTGCCGTGCATGGGAAGATCATGAATATTGAATTTTTCACTTTCAAATTTGATTACGCCCTCTTCATTTGAAATCTGGATATTTTCTTTTTTTCCTATTTGGTGAGAGTTAGACCAGCAACCCATTGCTAGCAATTCTATAATATTTGCATCATTGCCGTGATATAAAATATGGCCATCTTTCGGAACTGTTCTTATAGCATGATGAAATTGTCTCAAAATATCGGATAAATCCTCAAATATGTCGGCATGATCGAATTCAATGTTATTTATGATGAAAGTATCTGGATGATAGTGAATAAATTTTGAACGCTTATCAAAAAAAGCTGAATCATATTCATCCGCCTCAATAACAAAAAATTCAGATGTTCCAAGGCGTGCAGAATTTTTGAATGAATCACTCACGCCACCAACTAAAAATCCAACATCAATGCCTTGAGCTTGAAAAATTTCACAAATCAAAAAAGATGTTGATGTTTTGCCGTGTGTTCCTGATACTGCAATTACGGTTTTATCCTGAATAATTTCACCCAACATTTTGGGGCCTGAGGTGTAGTCAAGCTTATGACTTAAAATATATTCAACAGACGGATTGCCTCTGCTTAATGCATTACCAATAACATAAAGATCTGCAGCAGGCAAAGCAGATTCTTCATAACCCTCTATCATTTCTACTCCAAGGGAATCCAGTTGATCTGACATTGGAGGATAAAATTGCTTATCGCTTCCAGAAACATTATGTCCCTTTTCCACGAGAATCTGTGCAAGGCCTCCCATGAAGGTGCCACAAATGCCTAAAATATGAATTTTCATTTTTAAATATTTATCGGTAACATTTGTTACCATAGACCATATTAATTAATTTATAAACCAATGAAGAAAAATGCATTTTATGCTCAATCAGGTGGCGTTACATCAGTAATTAATGCTTCTGCTAGTGCGGTAATCTTGGAGGCTAGAAAATCTAAAAAAATTGGAAAAGTCTATGCTGCTAAAAATGGAATTCTTGGAGCTCTTAGGGAAGAATTAATTGATACATCAAAAGAATCAAAAAAGTTTATTGAGAGTCTTCAATTTCGTCCAGGCGGTGTCTTTGGTTCTTGTAGATATAAATTAAAAGATATTAATGAAAATTTATTAGAATATGAAAGGTTAATAGAAGTTTTCGAAGCTCATAATATTGGATATTTTTTTTATAATGGAGGCAATGATTCTGCAGATACTGCTCTGAAAATTTCACAAATAAGTAATAAGCTCAACTATCCTCTTCAATGTATTGCAATACCAAAAACTGTTGATAATGATCTTGCAGTAACAGACTGTTGTCCAGGATTTGGTTCGGTTGCTAAATACGTTGTTACCTCAACGATTGAAGCTGCGTTGGATGTCGAGTCAATGTGTGAAACTTCAACAAAAGTATTTATTCTTGAAGTTATGGGCAGGCATGCTGGCTGGATAGCTGGATCAAGTTGCATAGCTCAAGAAAGTCATCCTAAAGCTCCTCATATTATCCTGCTCCCAGAAGTGAATTTTAATCAGATGAAATTTTTAGCAAAAGTAAAACAAATAGTTAAAAAAAATGGTTTTTGCGTAATTGTTGCTTCAGAGGGTGTTAAAAATTCTAAAGGGAAATTTTTAGCTGAATCAGACTCTATAGATGCATTTGGTCACAGCCAACTTGGAGGTGTAGCGCCATATTTAGCAGACTTAATTAATAAGAAATTAAAACTTAAAAATCATTGGGCTGTTGCTGATTATCTTCAAAGAAGCGCAACTCACTTATCATCTGAAGTGGATAGAACACATGCATATGAAGTAGGTAAAAAGGCAGTTCAGTATGCAATTAAAGGTTTAAATGGAGTGATGCCAGTGATTAAAAGAAAAAGCTCTCTTCCTTACAAATGGGAGATCGTTCCAGCTCCGCTTACAAAAATTGCTAATGTTGAAAAAAAACTTCCTGCAAGTTTCATTGCATCTGACGGATTTGGGGTGACAAATAAGGCCAGACAATATTTTAAGCCTCTTATTGGTGGAAAATCAAAGGCAGTGAAAAATATAAACTATCAAGCTGGAAAAATAGAAATGGTTCCAAAAAAATTAAAGGCCTGGAGATAAAGCATTGAGCTGATTGATAATCCTTTTAAGTTCATTTTTCAGAATAAGTTTATCGTCATCATTTAAAAAAGAACCAAAATAAAAACGTTTACCCTTGGATTGAAAACAAAATTCGTCAGAATTATGTTGATTCTTTTCTACCTCAAGAACAACAAAACTTCTAAATTCTTCCCAAGTCTTTTCTTTTATAAGCCTGCCCTTCTCTAATTTAATTTTTTCATTTGAGATATAAATGATTTCCTTTTGTTGGCTCCAACGGAAACTAAGATAGAAACAAGTTAAAACAAGAATTACTTCCAAACCGGCAAATGGAAGAACTAATACTGCGCCCATGATAAGAAAAAATATGCCAATGGAAAGGCATATAAAAGCTAGGCTACCTAAAAACATTATCTTATTCCAGCCTCTTAATGAATAATTGGGGGAAATCTCTATTAAAAAATTATTTTCTGTAGTCTCTTCAATCTTAATCATATTACAATGGTGCCTAATATGGTCACTCGAACAGATTTTAACCGATATATGATGCCGACATACAAACCGGCTAACTTTATTCCATCAAAAGCAAAGGGATCTATAGTCTGGGATAAAAAAAATAAAAAGTATATAGACTTTGCTTCTGGAATTGCTGTATCTAGTTTAGGACATTGTCATCCAATTCTAAATAAAGCATTGGTCAAACAGTCCAAAAAGATATGGCATCTTTCAAACCTTTTAGTTAATGAGCCGGCCATGAGATTGGCTAAAATTTTTTGTAAGCATACCTTTGCTGAAAAAGTTTTTTTTGCTAATTCTGGAGCGGAGGCGGTTGAAGGTGCAATTAAAACAGCTAGGAAACATGCATATGAAAATATTAGCAAAAAGAAGAACGAAATAGTGTCTTTCTCAGATGCTTTTCATGGTCGAACCATGATGGCAATTGCTCTTAATGGCTCAGACAGATTTGTTAAAGGATTCGGGCCAATGCCAAGTGGAATTAAAAATCATCCTTTTAATGAAACAAAAAATTTAGAAAAAGTAATCAAAAAAAATACTGCCGCAGTAATAATAGAACTAGTTCAAGGCGAAGCAGGCATCATTAAGGCAAAAAAAGATTTCATACAAAAAATTAAGAAGCTATGCAAACAAAATAAAGTTTTAATCATTGTAGACGAAGTTCAATCAGGAGCTGGAAGAACAGGAACCTTATTTGCATACGAACAGTTCGGTATTAAGCCCGATATCATGTGCTGCGCCAAAGGAATAGGTGGGGGAATTCCAATAGCAGCAATTTTAACTACAACTAAAATAGCGCAATGCATGCAACTTGGATCTCATGGCACAACATTTGGTGGGAATCCTCTCGCTTGTGCAGTAGCTGAGCAAGTTATGACTATACTTACAAAAAAGACATTGCTTAATGGAGTCAAGAAAAAAGAAAAAATCTTTTTAAAAGAATTAAAAAGTATTAACAAAGATTATAAGTGTTTCAGTGCTATTAGAAGTTCTGGACTATGGATAGGGTGCAAATTAAACGTAAAGGAAAATTTTAATCTAGATACTGTCATGAAAGCTTGTTATGAAAAAGGCTTAATGATACTTAAGGCTAATGATAATACTATTAGATTAGCTCCAAGTCTTATTATTGAAGATCACCTTATCTTAAAAGGACTTAAAATTTTAAAAGCCGTCATTCAGGAGCAGCATCCTTAGATATTTCTATCTCTCTTAATTTGATCATTCCGTTATATCCTGTTGGCAAGACTCTTCCTCGCTTTGCTCTTGAGGAAATATAATCTTCCAATTCTTTAATCGTCCAAGTTTTACCACCAGTTTTTCCCTCGTGATGAATATGTAGTTTGCTATCTTCAGCCAAGCAACAAACATCCATCATAAATTCAGATTTGTCTTTAAAAGCTTTGGAAGAAATACTGACTAACTTGTTCCCCTTTCCTTTAGGCAAAATTGGTAATTCTTCAATTGGAAAAATCAACATCTTATTACTTACTTTGCCTTTTCTATCCTGTGAGCGAAAAGTTGCAACAACAAACTTGTGATTTTCATTGATTGCAATGGGAGAGATCACATTTGATCCTTCAGGAGTTTTCATAAATTGCTTACCTTTTTTTTGATTGGAAATAGCATTTGACAGGATACTTATAAAACCAAACCCGGCAGTATTAGAGATTAATATTTTTGATTCATCTGTTCCAATTGCTACCCCCTCAAAAGTTACCCCAGACTCAGATACAATTCGACCAGTTAAAGGCTCCCCCATACCTCTTGCAGATGGCAAAGAATGTGCTTGAAGTGAGTAAGCCTTACCTCCTGAATCAAAGAAAACAGCTGTTTGATTATTTCTTCCTTTAGCAAAATGTTGTAATTTATCATCTCCCCTGTACGTAAGATTGCTCGCTTCTACATCGTGCCCCTTAGCAGATCTAATCCATCCTGCTTTTGAAAGAATAATCGTGACAGCTTCTGATGTAACCATTTCCTCTTCTGAAAATGCCTTTGCGTCTGAAAAAGACTCAATTGGAGAATTTCTTTGATCCCCAAATTTATCTTTAATATCTTTAAGCTCTTTTTTAATATATGTTTTTAATCTAGCTTTAGATTTTATGATCTTCTCAAGCTCCGCCCGCTCTAATTCAAGCTCACCTTTCTCTTCCTCAAGCTTAATTTGCTCTAATTTTGCCAACTGTCTTAGTCGTATCTCTAAAATGGCATTTGTTTGAATCTCTGAAATTTTAAAGGTTTTTATTAATTCTTTTTTTGGATCATCGCTATTTCTTATAATCTTTATGACCTTATCAAGATCAAGATAAACAATTAATAAGCCTTCTAATACGTGAATTCTGTCATCTACTTGATCAAGTCTATGTTCCAGTTTCCTTAAAACAGTTTGCTGTCTAAATTTTAACCATTCAGCTATTAAATCATTAAGTGCGAAGACTCTAGGAGAGCCCTTTAGACTGATTAAATTTATGTTTACTCGGTAATTTTTTTGAAGATCGGTTGTTGCATAAAGATGATTCATTACTTCAGCGGCATTAATTCTGTTAGATTTTAAAGATATGACAAGTCTCACAGGCTCTTTATGATCTCCTTCGTCCCTTAAATCAACAACCATTGGAAGTTTCTTTTTTTGCATTTGATCTGCAATTTGCTCAAGAATTTTTGATCCAGAAGCCTGATGAGGAAGTGCTCTTACAATAATATCATTGCCTTCAACTTCCCAATAAGCTCTTACTTTAAAACCTCCTCTACCAGTTTCATACATTTCTTGAAGCTCTTCTGGAGAAACAATAATCGGCGCAGGATTACTAAAGTCAGGACCCTGAATATATTTTAATAAGTCTTTTGTAGTTGCTTTTGGGTTGTCTAGAACATGAATGGCTGCATCTAGTACCTCGTTTATGTTGTGAGAAGGTATGTCAGTTGCCATTCCAACAGCAATTCCAGTGGTCCCATTCAATAAAATGCTAGGTATCTTTGCTGGCAACAAAGTTGGTTCTAATAACGAACCATCGAAATTAGGCTGCCAATCTACAGTCCCAAGTTTTAATTCTGAAAGAAGTAAATCAGCAAATCCTGTAAGTTTTGATTCTGTATAGCGCATTGCTGCAAAAGACTTAGGATCATCTTGAGTGCCCCAATTCCCTTGACCATCAACAAGGGGATATCTAAAAGAAAAGTGCTGGGCCATTAAAACCATTGCTTCGTATGCAGCACTATCTCCATGGGGATGGAATTTACCAATAACATCTCCAACGGTTCTAGCAGATTTTTTGTATTTTGAGCCTGCATTCAAGCCTAACTCACTCATTGCATATAAAATTCTTCTTTGAACAGGTTTCATACCATCACCGATATGCGGCAAAGCACGATCCAAAATAACGTACATTGAATAATTGAGATAAGATTCTTCGGCGTAATCCTTAAGACTTATTGAATCAATATTTTTATTTATACTCATAACTAAACACTTACAATTTTGCCTCTTTTTTCAAGCCATTCTTTTCTTGCTCCAGCATTCTTTTTTGATAGCAATAGATCCATCATGTTATTAACATTGTCTGAGGAGTTAATAGTTAGCTTAACAAGCCTTCTTGTTTTCGGATCCATTACCGTTTCTCTTAATTGAGAAGGATTCATCTCGCCTAAACCTTTGAATCTTTGAATATCAATTTTTGGTTTACCAGCCTTGGTTTTTAAATTTTTAACTATAGAGTCTTTTTCATCTTCATCTAAGGCATAAAAAACTTCCTTTGCGCAATCTATTCTGAATAATGGAGGCATTGCTACAAAAATATGTCCAGCTTTAATCAATGGTTTGTAATGTCGCAGAAAAAGTGCGCATAGTAACGTTGCAATATGTAAACCATCTGAGTCCGCGTCAGCCAAAATACATATTTTTCCATAACGCAATGATTCAATGTCTGAACTTCCAGGATTTACACCAATGGCAGTGGCAATATCTTTGATTTCAGTAGATTTAATAATTTCAGCACTTTCAAGGTCCCAGGTATTTAAAATTTTACCTCTTAGAGGCATGATTGCTTGAAATTTTCTTTCTCTTGACTGCTTGGCAGAGCCACCTGCAGAATCTCCCTCTACAAAAAATAATTCTGTTTCCGATAAATCTGTGCTGTTGCAGTCTGAAAGTTTGCCAGGGAGAGCTGGACCTTGAAAAGTTTTCTTTCGATCAACTACTTTCGTCTCTTTTACTCTTGCTTGAGCTGAAGCAATGGCCAACTCTGCCAATTTTTCACCTTCTTCTGTATGCTGATTGAACCAGATACTTAGAATATCTTTTGTTGTGGAGTTAACAAAAGCTTGATGGTCTTTTGAATCTAGTCTCTCTTTAGTTTGTCCAGCGAATTGGGGGTTTGTTAATTTAGAGGAAATAATAAAAGTACTATGTTGAACCACATCATCAGCAGTAATTTTTAAACCTTTCGGAATTAAATTTCTAAATTCACAAAACTCTTTGACTGACTCAAGTAGGCCTGTTTTGAATCCATTCAAATGAGATCCTCCCTGTGCAGTTGGAATGAGATTAACATAGGATTCATTCATTAAATTCTTTGCTGGCTTGGTTGACCAGTTTAAGACAAAATCAAGCGCATTATCATCTCCAGATTTACTGCAAGATATTGATTCTTCCAGAAGCAACTCTATGTCTTCAGAAGATTCTGATAAATAAGAAATGAGGCCGTTTTCATAATTCCATGAAATTTTTTCATTTTTTTTCTCATCAAAATATTCAATGGTTAGTCCGGGGCACAGCACAGCTTTTGCCTTAAGTAAATGTTTAAGATTTGATTTATCAATTTTTATTGTTTCGAAGTATTGATCATCGGGCACAAAACTTATAGCTGTTCCAGTATTTCTGAGTCCAATATCTCCAATTTTCTTTAGATCAGATTTTTTTTCACCACCATTAAATTTCATCTCAAACTTTTGTCCGTCTCTTTTAATTTCAACAGACAGACTTTTTGATAAAGCATTTACTACTGAAACACCAACACCATGCAAACCTCCAGAAAAATTGTAATCCTCGCCTGAAAATTTAGCACCAGCATGAAGCCTACACATTATTAACTCAACGCCTGAAACCTTATGCTCTGGATGAATATCTACTGGCATGCCTCTTCCATCGTCAGTAACTAATATTACCCCGTCCTTGTGAATAGAAACTTTTATCTTGGAACAATAGCCTGCTAAGGCCTCATCAATGGAATTATCTAAAACCTCTTGTATTAGATGATTAGGCGAAGAGGTATCTGTATACATACCGGGTCTTTTTCGGACCGGATCTAAGCCCGATAGAACTTCTATCGACTCTGAATCGTAATTTTTAGCCAATTATTTTTCCTAATACTTCTAAGCCGTTTATTAATATTTTACTCTAAGTAAATTAAAAGAATTGTTTTAATTTAATAGATTTTAGGAGATTTATTTACAATAGATTAAAATAACTGGAGTTATATTTAAATGTAAAGTTAACTTGACATATATGTCACATTTAAGTTCTAATGTGTGCACTGTAAACATTA
>Ga0209433_10000617_pt1 | contig 11018 bp, 11 predicted proteins | sample METZYME_5_50m_FD_187552 | JGI IMG/M metagenome (GOLD analysis project Ga0209433, IMG submission 187552) | Marine microbial communities from oxygen minimum zone in mesopelagic equatorial Pacific - METZYME_5_50m (SPAdes) (version 2) | ecosystem: Environmental > Aquatic > Marine > Oceanic | place...
TTTCGCAGCAACCTAAATAATTATTTAATCAATCAAAGTGAGAATATGGGGGTAATTGTTTCTTATTTAAGGAATTATCCTTTATATTGATCTTCTGCAAAGCTTCTTTTAGGAAATCTTTTAGTATATCTTCTCTTTTATTTAATTCATAAAGATTCTGAACTATTTCTTGAATACCACCATCGCCCCAACTTTGATTTTTTTCAAAATATTGTATGAATGCAAGACCAACAAGTCTTATTATCCATGCAGCTGTGATCGATTGTACTGATTTTGTTATAAACCTTGTGGTGAAATTTGTTGATAATAAATTAGTAAACATGTTCATTCCACCTCTCACAACTCCTAGTGTTGCTATGACCTTTACAATAGATTTTGTAAGTTCAATGGCTCTTTCTTTTGTTATGTTTGCTCCATATATCTTTGAAATTTCTATTATCATTTGAATATTTACTACACTTGTAGCCAATAAGTCTATACCAGGTAAAGGAGTTATCAATATTACTCCACTTGTTATCCAGGCATATCGATTAATTATTTTTTTTGAGGATGTATTCCTTTGTTTGTTAATTATATCTTTACTGATTAACCCTAATTTATTACACTGAAAAAGTATGTTATCTGCTAATAATTCCTCACCATCTCTATCTAGAATGTCGATAATTGCATTAAACAAATTATCGACAAATATTTCTTTCTTTATAGGTTTACTTCCAATACTGGCAATAGTCTGAGGTGATGCGACTGTAAAAATTATTTTTGTATCTCTAGAAAATTCATTAATTAAATTATATATATTTATCTTGATACTTTCGTTTTGATTTTTTGAACGCAAATCACACTTATTTAATGCAATAATGATTGATTTACCAATTTTAGATAATTGCTTTATTAAATAGAGTTCATATTTATTTAAATCTTGATCAATAACAAATATTATTAAATCAGACTTCGAGGCTTTTTTAATAGTTTTTTCTTCTCTTCTTTCTCCTTCAATAGATGCTTCAAAAAGACCAGGTGTATCTATTATATTTATATTTCTTTTAAGAAAAGGAATATTAATCTTATAAATATTTGAATTTTTAGTTGTTCCAATAGTAGGAGAAGTTTCACCTACAATACTTTTAAGTAACCCTCTTGCTAGTGATGTTTTGCCGCAGGATCCGGCTCCAAATAGAATTACATCATAATCTGAAGAATTAAGTTGTTTCTCAATTTTAAATTTCTCATAATTAATCATCTCAACATTTACCTTATTCTCTATTTGATAGGTAATCTCATTAATGCCTTTAAGAGTTTTCTTTGCTGCTACTACTTTATTATTGAATGAGTATGATTTATTTTTGAAAATAGCTTTATATAATATCTTTTTGAACAATCTCTTATTAGTTTTATAGAGAAATAATGTAATACCTAGTACAATTAATAAGAAATAAACATTAAATACACTTTTAACTATATTAGTTACCAAATAAATAATTAATAAGGGAATTATATATTTATTATAGTTTTTAAGAAAATTATTCATTAAATTTATTTTTATATCTAAAATAACTTATCATTAAAATCAAGACTCCTATATTAATTGCTATATCTGCAATATTAAATACTGGAAAATCTATAGATTTAATTTTTATAAAATCTATAACATAACCATTGAGAATTCTATCTATACCATTACCAATACTACCAGCAAGTATAAATGACAAACCATATTTATTAATAAGTTCATTCTCTCTTATAAAAATAAAATAAAATAATATAATTGTTGAGATTAGACTAATAAAAGATAAGAATAATCTGCTACCAGATAGTATATTAAATGCTGCCCCATAATTACGTACAAATTCTATTGTAAATATTAATAAGTCCTTATTTAATAATTTATCTAAATTTAAATTTATGTAAATTTTACTAAATTGATCTAATGAACAGAAAATAAGAACTATAGCAAAATAATTAATTTTATTATTAAGATATTTTTTCATTTTTTAAGTTTAAACTTATTTATTAGATTAATGATTAAATATATTGGAAGTAAACTTATTATTTGAAATAGGATTTTATTCAATGAAAATAATCCAATATTGTAAGGTATTAAGTTTGGTTTATTAAAAATTAATAATTGGACAATTAAATAAGAAATACCAGTAAAATGCATAATTAGTAATCCTACTAATGAATATTTTATATATTTAATAAAAGATAAATTATTTTTTTTATTTAATATATTGATAGCACTTATTAATGGAAATATACCTAATAAATATCCAAAATTGGGTGTCATTAAATATCCTATTGAACCTCCATCAAAAAATACTGGTAAAAAAAATAAGCCAATAAATACATAAAAAGCGTAAACTTTATTTATAAATTCTCCAGAAAAAATAAGAGTTAAAAATATAATTGTAGGAATTTGATAATTGATTGGGATTTCAACAATTCTATAAATTTTTTCAATAGAAGGTATGGGTATATTTATAGGAATCATAGTTGAAATTAAAATACCCTGAAAAGAAACTATAAATTTATAAATATTCTTTTTATTGATCATGAATATTAAGTATTTTTTATGTCTATAAACTTCTTAAGGCTACTATTGGGTCTAGTTTAGATGCTCTTTTCGCTGGTAAAACACCAAAGATAAGACCAATAGAACCTGAAATTATCATTGTGGATAATGTTGTAGGTATTCCAACCGAAGCTGGCAGTGGTGTAATAATTCCTATTATGTAGACTCCTGATAAACCTGTAAGTGTACCAATAAGCCCTCCTATAACCGAAAGTATTAAGGCCTCAAAAAGAAATTGAATTAATACATCGGACTGTTTTGCACCAATTGCTTTTCTAAGGCCTATCTCTTCCGTTCTTTCACTTACTGAAACAAGCATTATATTCATTATTCCAATACCACCTACGATTAGTGATACTGCACCAATTCCAGCCAATAAAAAAGTTAGACCACTTGTAATGTTGGTTACTATATTTAATGCATCTTCTTGAGATCTCACCGCAAAATCATCATCTCTAAGTATTTTATGTCTTTGCCTTAATAAATTTGTTATTTGAAACTTTGCCGCACTTGTTTTGTTTTTACTTATTGCTTCAACACTTATAAAGCTTAAACTAATTCCAAAGGTAGGATCTTTTCCAGTAATTCTATTTACCATTGTTGTTAAAGGAATATAGGCATTTTTGTCTTGATTACTCCCAAATACAGCACCCTTAGGTTCAAGTATGCCAATTATTTCGTATGAATGATCTTTTATTCTAATATTTTTCCCCAAAGCTATATCATCATTGAAAAATTCGGTTTTCAAATCAGGTCCTATGACTACAACGCTTCTAGAACCCTTTACATCATTTTGAGATATAAATCTTCCTTCATCTACTTCAAAACTTCTGACTTGTAAAAATTCTGGTGTAACTCCTGCAATTGAAATGCTTAAACTTTTTGAATTTGATTGGACAATCTCATTCGCAGAAATTTGTGGTGCAACTTTTTTTACGCTTGGAACTTGTTCTTCGATAGCATAGGCATCATCTAATACCAAGTTTTTTGGAAATGCTATACCTCTTCTTCTAGTGTCATTATTACCTGGAACAATAAATAAAACATTGGCACCCAAGTTACTTAATTGATTTTTAGCTAACGTTTGAGCACCTCTCCCTAATCCTACTAATGTTATAACTGATGCATTTCCAATAATTATCCCCAACATAGTTAAGGAACTTCTTAATTTATTAGATACTAGAGTTTTAGCAGCCATTTTAAAGGCTTCTTTAAGTGAGATATTTCTAGACATTTTTATATTTTTCTTCTAAATCTTGAGATCCTTCGATTTGGCCTTTATAGATAACACCTTCATTAAGTTGTAAAGTTATCAGATCTTCATCTTTTATATTATTGTTAACTGAATCAAGCTGACAAATTGTAGAAATATTAGAATCTAGCTTTTTATAAATTTCTAAACATTTTTCAAAAGATTCATTAGTTATTATTCCTGTAATTTGTTTTGAAAATGGTAAAAACGCTAATAAATTCTTTTCAACTATAATTATTTCTCCAGGTGATACTAGTGATAAATCTTTTTCATTATTAATTACTCTAGCTTTTCCTGTAACAGCTGTTTCACCAATAGATATACCACGTGCAATTACTTCTCTAACTAAACCAACTTTAATTAAATCTGTCGAACCGCTAACACCAGTTAATGTTCCTGCTGTTTGTACGACTAAATCTCCCTGCTTAAGAATATTCATTTCTTGAGCAATCTGCATAGCTATACTAAAAATCTTGGCTGCTCTTTCTTGACTTTCTATTAATATTGGTGTGACTCCCCATGCAAGTTGCAATCTTCTTGCAACTGACTTTTCACTTGTTGTAGCGAGTATTGGAGTAGGAGGTCTAAATTTACTGACATTATGAGCTGTAGCTCCAGATTTTGTAAGAGGTATTATGGCAGCAGCGTCTAGTTGCCTTGATATACTACTAACTGCTGCACTAATAGCATTAGGGATTGTACTGGGGAGGTGACTCTCAATAGCTTTTTGTGGATAATCTCTTTCAATCCTTCTAGCTATTGTTGCCATGGTTTTAACAGCTTCTATTGGATAGTCACCGACAGCTGTTTCATTTGAAAGCATAACTGCATCAGTTCCATCAAGTATTGCATTAGCGACATCACTAACTTCTGCCCTTGTCGGTCTAGGACTTGATGCCATAGAATCCAACATTTGTGTTGCAGTTATTATTGGTATACCAAGTGTATTAGCTTTTTTAATTAACTCTTTTTGTAATAATGGAACTTCTTCTGGTGGCATTTCAACTCCTAAATCACCTCTAGCAACCATAACTCCATCACACAAAGGTAAAACAGAGTCTATCTGATCTATTGCCTCAAATTTTTCAATTTTTGCAACTACAGGAGTTGAATATCCGTGCTTATTAATTAAATCTTTGATCTCATTTATATCAGATGGATTTCTTACAAAGCTTAATGCAATCCAATCAACTCCAGATTTTAACCCAAACTCTAAATCTTTTTTATCTTTGTCTGTAAGAGCTTTTACAGATAATTGTACATCTGGAAAGTTTACACCTTTATTATTTGAAAGAACACCACCAACTGTGACTTTACAGATAAGTAAATTTTCTTTGTTATCTATTTTCTCTACAATCATTTCAACTCTTCCATCATCGAGCAATATTCTTTTTCCTACAGAAACTTCATTGGTTAATTTTTCATAAGTAACATTTGCAATTTCGTTACTACATTCTATATTTCTTGAGGTTAATGAAAATATATCACCTTTCTTTACTTTTACAGGGCCATCTTTAAATCTCCCTAAACGAATTTTTGGTCCTTGTAAATCCTGTAATATTCCTATGTGTAAATCTAGTTCCGAAGAAACTTTTCTGATTGTTTTAATTCTTTCGGCATGATCTTCATGATCTCCATGAGAAAAATTCAATCTGAAAGTCGTAACTCCAGCTTTAATAAGTTCAGTTATGACCGATTCCGATTGAGTTGAAGGACCTATAGTTGCAACTATCTTTGTTCTTCTTTTTAAATCAACATTTGGCATATAAATTTTTCAAGAATAAGTTAAATTTATCATATTAAAAACTTCATTAATAAGCCATGGATTTTGATAATTATCAAAAAGAAGCAAGAAAAACTGCTATTTATCCTAATAAAGATAAAAACTTTATATACCCAACTCTAGGTTTAGTGGGTGAAAGTGGAGAAGTTGCTGAAAAGATAAAAAAAATTTTGAGGGATAAAAATGGAACTTTTGATAATGAATCCAAATTAGCTTTAAAGAGAGAAATTGGAGACGTTCTTTGGTATTTATCAAATCTATGTGACGAATTAAATTTTTCTCTTAGTGACGTAGCTAAAGATAATTTAGATAAATTAAAACTAAGATTATCTAGAGGGAAAATTTCAGGCTCAGGAGATGATAGATAATTTAATAACTCACGAATAAGGGAGAGTATGCTAGTCCAGTAATGAAATTTTCCACAACATTTAAGAGTAAAAAAGCTAAAATTGATGAAATATCAAAGCCTCCTATGGGTGGTATGATCCCTCTAAAAAGGTTCAGATAAGGATCTGTAATTGAGCATATAGCAGCAAGAATTCCATTACTCCAATCTATACTAGGAAACCATGTAAGTAAAACTCTTACAATAAGAATGAAAGAGTATATTTGTAAAGTTTGACCTAAAACAGCAAAGATTTCAGTGATCATGTTCATAATCAATATTATTTATATTAACATTTACTTTTTTGACTCGCCTATTTTTGAGAGAAATTCATTACTTACAGCAAATGTTTGAAAAAACTTATCTGATAATGATAACCAATAGGACCTTCCATCTTTTTGCTTTCTTTTGTTAATAAATTTTTTTTCTATAAGTTCTTTAATATGATCATAAGCACTTGAACCTCTAAGAATAATTAAATCAGATTGAAGTATTTTTTTCTTGATCGCAATAATAGCTAAAGTTCTTAGTACGGCTGTTCTTAATTCTGCAGGTAATAAATCCTCTACATATTCATTTAATGATTGTTTAAGTTCCAATGAAATTAAGGAATTATTATTAATAATTTCTAAAGCTGAAGAAGAATGAGAATACTTATCAGAAAGTTGCTTAATTGCTTCACTTACAGAATTTATATCCGAATTTGTAAGTTCAGATATAGTTTTTTTTGAGATAGGTTTACCTTTTAAGTACAAAACAGCTTCAATTTTAGTCACCAACTTATGACATTTTTCATCATTCTCATTAGGAATTATTTGATCGATAATAATTTTTAAATCTAAACTAAGATAACGTCTTATCTAATCTGATGCACCTAAAAATAATTTATATGTTTTGTTATTAGATTCATCCCAGTATTTATAACCTAAATCATTAACAAATTTGTACCAGTCTTCAATAAAGTTTTGATTAATTAATACTCCAATTACAATTCGACCAACATCAGCACCATGATTTCTATAGTGAAAAACACTTATACTCCAATCTGGTTTCATGCTTTTTAAAAATTTCATTAAGGCACCAGGCCTTTCCGGAAATTCAAATCTATACAATATTTCAATTAGATTATTGTTGTTGGAATTTGTAAAACCTGAAGGTAATCTTCCTCCTACCATATGTCTTAAATGATTTTTGGATAATTCATCATTACTAATATCTATATATTTATATTTTGATTTATTGAATTCTTTGATTAATAATTCCTTATCTTCTAATCCATTGACTTGCAATCCTATAAAAATTTGTGCATTTTGAGAATTAGACATTCTATAACTAAATTCAGTTAAATTTCTTTCTTTAAGTAATTTACATAGATCTATTAAACTTCCTGCTTTCTCTGGTATCTCTACAGCAAGCATTGCCTCTTTGTATTCTCCTAATTCCGCTCTTTCCGCGACGAATCTAAGCCTTTCAAAGTTCATATTTGCTCCACATGCTATTGCAACAAGATTAAGTTTCACATATTTCTCGTCAATTATGTCTTTTTTCATTCCTGCTATTGATAGTGCTCCAGCTGGTTCAAGTATTGATCTAGTTTCTTCAAACACATCTTTGATTGCGGCACAGATTTCATCGTTATTAACGGTAATTATTTTATCTACATATCTTTTTGTTATTTCAAATGTTAACTTACCAACTTTTTTTACAGCTACTCCATCAGCAAATAAACCTACATTTTCTAGTTCAATTATTTTATTTTGCTTCAAGGATTTTGACATAGCATCAGCATCTTCGGGCTCTACTCCTATGATTTTTGTTTTAGGCCATAGATTTTTTATGTAAGTTAATATTCCAGCTATCAATCCACCTCCACCTACAGCTACATAAATACAATCAGGAGGATTACCTAACTGATTAATTATTTCAACTGCGATTGTACCTTGACCAGCAATAACTTCGATATCATCAAAAGGATGAATAAACGTTAGATTTCTCTCTTTACTAAGGCGTAGAGCTTCTAAGTATGATTCATCATAGTTTTCTCCAAATAATATTACCTCGGCTTGTAGTTCTTTAACGGCTTTAATTTTTACTAAAGGTGTTGTAATTGGCATTAATATAGTTGCTTTAGATTTTAATTTGATTGCACTAAGTGCAACTCCTTGAGCATGATTTCCAGCACTAGAGGTGATTACGCCTTTTTTTAGTTTATCCCTACTAAGATTTCTCATCTTATTAAATGCACCTCTAATCTTAAATGAGAAAACATCTTGTAAATCTTCTCTTTTTAAGAAAATATTGTTATTAAACCTTTTACTTAAATTATTTGCTTTTTCTAGAGGAGTTTCTTTAGCAACCTCATAGACATTAGCTTGGAGAATTTTCTGTAAATTTTCTTTCATATAATTATTTTTAGCATTAAATATTAATCTAATAAAACATTACATAATCTATTTTATAAAAAACACTCAAATTGGCCCTTGGCGTTTTAGATTATATATAGACTATTTTAAATAATGCTTTTAAGTGAGTTAAGTCACCCTAATCAGCTTCATGGCTTAACAGTATCACAACTTGAAGAAATTGCTTGTCAAATAAGAGAAAGGCACTTGCAAGTCGTTTCTACAAGTGGTGGACATCTCGGACCAGGATTAGGAGTCGTTGAACTGACATTAGCTTTATATCAAACACTAGATCTTGATATTGATAAGGTTGTTTGGGATGTTGGCCATCAAGCATATCCCCATAAATTAATAACAGGACGTTTCAATGATTTTGACTCATTAAGACAGGAAAAAGGAATCGCAGGCTATCTTAAAAGAAGCGAAAGCGTATTTGATCATTTTGGAGCAGGTCATGCTAGTACGTCTATCTCTGCCGCTTTGGGGATGGCGTTAGCTAGAGATAAAAATGGAAGTGATCATAAATGTGTCGCAGTTATCGGGGATGGTGCTCTTACAGGCGGAATGGCTTTAGAAGCTATCAATCATGCCGGAACTCTTCCTAATACTCCATTTTTAGTTGTCCTAAATGATAATGATATGTCAATCTCGCCTCCAGTAGGTGCTTTGTCCACCTATTTAAATAAGGTAAGGTTAAGTCCTCCTCTTCAATTCTTATCGAATAGCGTTCAAGAAAGTGTTAAAAATATACCAATTATTGGAAAAGATATTCCAGAAGAACTTAAAACAATTCAAGGTAGTGTAAGAAGATTGGCAGTACCAAAAGTAGGTGCTGTATTTGAAGAATTAGGATTCACATATATGGGGCCAATTGATGGACATGATATCTCTAATCTTATTAACACTTTCAATGCAGCTCATAGATTAAAAAAACCAGTTTTAGTTCATGTCGTCACTACTAAAGGTAAAGGATATACTTACGCTGAGGCTGATCAGGTTGGCTATCATGCACAATCTTCTTTTGATTTAACAACTGGTAAGTCAATTCCATCTAGTAAACCTAAACCAAGTAGTTATAGTAAAATTTTTGGTCAAACATTATTAAAAATATGTGAACAGGATAGTAAAGTTATTGGCATTACAGCAGCCATGGCCACTGGTACTGGTCTTGATATATTGCAGAAAAATATTCCAGAACAATATATTGATGTAGGCATTGCGGAACAACATGCTGTTACTCTTGCCGCTGGTATGTCTTGCGATGGATTAAAACCTGTGGTTGCTATTTATAGTACTTTCCTTCAAAGAGCTTTTGATCAACTTATTCATGATGTAGGTATTCAAAAATTACCAGTCTCTTTTGTTTTAGATAGAGCTGGCATAGTTGGAGCTGATGGCCCTACACATCAAGGTCAATATGACATTAGTTATATGAGGGCTATCCCAAATTTTGTTTTGATGGCTCCAAAAGATGAAGCAGAACTTCAAAGGATGCTTATCACCTCTATTAATCATCAAGGCCCAACAGCATTAAGAATTCCTCGTGGATCAGGATTAGGAGTAGCTACTATGGATGAGGGTTGGGAGCCAATTGAAATTGGTAAAGGTGAAATCATTAATGAGGGAGATGATGTTTTAATTATTGCTTATGGTTCTATGGTTGCTGCAGCAATTGAGACATCTACATTACTGAAAGAAAATGATTTAAACCCATGTGTTATAAATGCCAGATTTGTGAGGCCATTAGATAGTGATCTGATTTTGCCTTTGGCACAAAAAATAAAGAAAGTTGTAACTATGGAAGAGGGCACTATTATTGGTGGTTTTGGTTCAGCTATTGTAGAATTATTAAATGATAATGATATTCATATACCTGTTTTAAGATTAGGTATTCCAGACGTTTTAGTAGACCATGCCTCTCCTGATCAAAGCAAAAAAGCTTTAGGATTAACAGCTGAACAAATGTCAGAAAAAATATTAAATAAATTTAAAAGTTAATATAGATAAATTTCTACAATAATAACTATAGAACGCCTCTAGCTGCTAATCCTAAAATTGAACCTATTCCTAAAAGATGTCCTAAGCAATTAGCCCCAACAAAGGCTCCATGACTTAACCCACCAAAAAATCTTGCATTTGGCATAGCAAATCCTTCATTTGGTTTTCTAATTGTTGCTCTTGCAATCGCATAGGCAAGTATATTGCAAGTAATCATTACTAGAGCACATTTTGGTGACCATTCAAATGTTGCTGGGGAAGTTGCAGCTGCAAATAAAGTATTAATCATGATAATTTTTCAGTAACACTATTCTGCATCATTTTGTGTCTATTTACGAAGAATTTGTATATTTCTTAAGAGTTTTTTACTTCAATTTTTTTAAGAAGATTTATAAAACCTAACAGTATTATAAAATCGGTTATTGTTAAAAATGCTTCCGCAAAGCCGTGGAATGAATCAATTTCAACAAGCGATTTATTATATACAGTTAATGAAATTACTGAAAATATGATGGTTATAAATACAAATAATAATGTTAATGTAAAGCCTATTTTTATAGTTTTACTTATATTAGGATTTTTATAAAGATAAAATAAAAAAATTGAGTAAGGGATTATCGAGAATA
>Ga0209433_10000618_pt1 | contig 11018 bp, 7 predicted proteins | sample METZYME_5_50m_FD_187552 | JGI IMG/M metagenome (GOLD analysis project Ga0209433, IMG submission 187552) | Marine microbial communities from oxygen minimum zone in mesopelagic equatorial Pacific - METZYME_5_50m (SPAdes) (version 2) | ecosystem: Environmental > Aquatic > Marine > Oceanic | place...
ATTTTTGACTTTTCAATTAATTGTAGGAAGTTTTTTCGATAAGATGGGTCAATTGATTTTATTTTAGGAATAAGAATATTTCTTATTTTATTTCTCAAATATTTATTTTCAAGATTAGACATATCCTCTCTCCATTTTAATTTATTTTCGGAGGCAAATTTAATGATGTCATCTTTTGAAAAAATCAACATTGGTCTAATAATATTATCGTTAATCTCTTTAATACCACTGAAAACATTTATTTTTTTTCCTCTATAAACATTTATTAGTAAGGTTTCAATATTGTCATCTATATGGTGAGCAGTTAAGATATAGTCGTATTTATTTTGTTTACATAAATTATCAAAGAATTTATATCGAATTTTTCTTGCTTTCTCTTGAATTGATTTTTTTTGATTAGATAGGTTATGTCTTTTTATATAAAATTTAATTTTATTTTCAAGACAATACTTATCTAAGAATAATTCATCTTTTTTACTTTGATCTCCCCTCAATTCATAGTTTACATGTGCAATTGAAAAATTAATTTTTGTTTTTTTTAGAAGCTCACACAAAACAATGCTATCAACTCCTCCACTAACTGCTACAAGCAATTTGCTTCCCGATGGAACTATTTTTTTAATATGCTGTTTGAATTGATCAAGCATATTTCAAATATACTACTTAAGTGATTTAATCATTGGCTCAGCTTTAAGGAGACATTCTTCAAATTCACTTTCTGGATCAGATTTAAAAGTTATTGCACTTCCAACACTCACATTGATTTCTTTCAGTAACTTGTCATAAATAATTGATCTTATAACTACATTAAAGTCAAAATCTTTATTGGGTTTTATATAGCCAATTGAACCACTATACAAGCCTCTTTTTGTTGATTCGTATTCATCAATTATATTCATTGATTCAATCTTGGGAGCACCAGTCATACTTCCCATTGGAAACATTCCACTAATTATTTTAGAAAATTTGGTATTAACCGCAATTTCAGCTTCAATAGTTGAAATTAATTGGTGAACTCTTTTGAACGTGTTTAATTTATTAAGATTCTTTACTTTAACTGAACCCTTTTCAGCCACTCTAGATAAATCATTTCTAACTAGATCTACAATCATATGATTTTCTGATAATTCTTTAGGACTGGACAATAATGTATTCTTTATTTTCTCATCTTCTTTTGAATCTAGGCCTCTTTTTGCTGTTCCTTTTATGGGTTGGCTAATGATTTTTCTATTAATTCTTTTTATAAATCTTTCAGGTGAGGATGACAATAAGTATAGTTGATTTAATTTAAAAAAAGTACTCATTGGTGACCTGGTATAATCATTAAGTTTTATATATGTTTTATAAGGATTAATTGTTTTGTTTTTACTATACATATCAAAACAATAATTCATTTCATAACAATCACCTTGCAAAATTCTCTTTTTTATATTTTTTATCTTTCTTATATATTCCTGTTTTGATGTTCTTGTAATCAAATCCACTGAAGATTTCTCTGTACAATCTTTGTAATTAATTGAATTTATATGATCCCAATCTTCATTTAGGTTTTTTTCATTTAGTGAATATATTTCTGCTTTTTCATCTTTAATTAACCAAATGACTTTTGGCTGATAAAAATATAAATTTGGCAAATTGAATACATCTTTGTTCAGGTCAGTTAAATTTTCAATTTCATTTTTCAAATCATATGAAAGATATCCAAATATCCAATCGTTAACTTTATCAATGTATTTGTCAATTTTTTTTAATGAATTTTTAGATGATTGCAAAAATGACTCAGCGCCGTAAGCAATAATTAATTCATAATCATCAAAATTATCATTTGAATTTAAAAGGGTAAAATGACTTTGGTCAGATGAAAAATTAACAATTTTTTTTACAAATAAATCCTTGTTTTTAAGACTGTATGATTTTGAAAATCTTTTCAATATTTAAATTTAGTTATTATTAACTTTTTTATAAATTTTTTAAATTAATTTAATATTACATATGTATTATATTTGAACAACCCATATGCAAGATCTTAATAAGAAAGCAGAGATATTATTAAAAAAATTAATTTCAATTAAATCTTTTTCCTTCAAAGAGGATAAAACTGCCGACTATTTAGAAAATTGGTTTAAAGAAAATGATATTAAAACGTGTAGATCAGTCAATAATGTTTATGCTTATAACAAGAATTTCCAACAAAACAAACCTACCTTATTATTAAATTCTCATCATGATACTGTTGAACCTAATGACGGATACACTAATGACCCTTATGATCCAATCACAAAGGATGGTAAAATATATGGATTAGGCAGTAATGATGCGGGAATTTCATTAGTTTGTTTGATTATGGTTTTTATTCATTTTTATGAGAGAGAGGACTTAAATTTCAACATAATTATCTTAGCATCAGCTGAGGAAGAAAGGTCCGGTGAGAATGGAATAAAAAGTGTTATTCCTCTTCTGCCAAAAATTGATTTAGCAATTATTGGAGAACCGACAAAAATGGATGTAGCAATTGCTGAGAAGGGTTTAATTGTTTTTGATTTAATTGTCAAAGGTGAATCATCGCATGCCGCTCATGAAAATGATAAAAACCCAATAGTCAAATCAAGCGAAATTATCAGACAAATTTCAAATATGACCTTCTCCAAGACTTCAGACTTACTTGGTGATGTTAAATTAACTGTAACTCAAATAAATGCTGGAGTTCAACACAATGTTATTCCATCCGATGTCAAAATTGTTTTAGATGCTAGAATCAATGACAAATATTCAAATAATGAGATTTTTAATTATTTAAAACAAAATCTTGATTGTGAGGTTGAACCAAGAACTTTAGATTTAAACTCTTCATCAATTTCCAGAAATCATAAAATTATTTTGGCTGCTGAAAACCTAAATTTTAAAAAATATGGATCACCCACTCTATCAGATCAAGCAAAAATTGATTGTAAATCTATTAAGTTAGGTCCTGGTGATTCTTTAAGATCACACACTGCAAATGAATTTGTTTATGTTGATGAAATAAAAGATGGCATAAATAAATACATTTTACTAATTGAAGAATATAATTCAATAATATAAATACCATGAAAACTAGAAACATTTTTAAACTCCTATTTATTTTATTTATTGTAATATCATGTGCTAATTTATCAGATAAAAAACCAAATATTATAATATTTATTGCTGATGATGTTAGTTGGGATGATATTGGTTGTTATGGAAATAATGATGTTGTAACTCCTAATATTGATGCGCTAGCAAAAAATGGATTAATATTTAAAAATGCCTACTTGACCACTAGCTCATGTAGTCCAAGTCGAAATTCTATCCTTACTGGAAGATATCCACACAACACTGGCGCAGCTGAATTACACACAGAACCACCAGTTGAAATGATATCATTTGCTGAATTATTAAAAGATGATGGATATTATACTTTACAAGCAGGAAAATTTCATATGGGTGAATATGCAAAAAGAGGGTTTGATCAGGTAAATGAAAATAAAAAAGCAAATGGACAAGGCGGTGAAAAGTTATGGGTAGAATCCGTTAAAAATAGACCAAAATCAAAACCTTTCTTTATGTGGTTTGCTTCATATGATGCTCATCGAGTTTGGGGAGATAACGAATTTTCAGGAACTCACAATCCAGATCTAATAAAAGTTCCAGAATATCTTGTTGACGGAGATTTAACTCGTTTGGATTTAGCTGATTATTATGATGAAATAACAAGATTTGATTTCCATATTGGTAAAGTTATAGCTGAGTTAAAAGCTCAAGGCGAATATGAAAACACTTTAATTATAGTTATGGCTGATAATGGTAGACCTTTTCCTCACAGTAAAACAAGGTTGAATGATCAAGGTGTTAAAACACCATTCATCATCCATTACCCCGAATTATTGAAAGAAAATAATGTTGTGAATAGTTTGATTAGCTCTATCGATATTGCTCCAACTCTACTCGATATTGCTGAAATTGAAATAAAAGATAATTTTCAAGGAAAAAGCTTCTATAACCTTATTAAAAATCCAAATCAAAAATTTAGAAACTATGTATTTGCTGAACATAATTGGCATGATTATGAGTCTTATCAAAGAATGGTTAGAAACGATAGGTATTTATATATTGTAAATTCTAGACCTGAGTTTCCACAAGAAGGCCCTTTGGATGCAATAAACAGTCCTACTTACATAGATCTTAAAACAGCACAAAAGAACAATACTATTACTAAGATTCAAGCTGAAATCTTTATTCAACCTAGACAAGCAGAGGAATTATATGATTTAAGTAATGACCCATATCAGTTTAATAATCTTATTTCTAATAAAAAAATAGAAGATGAATATTTATTGCTAAAAAATATTTTAAATAATTGGATAACTGAAACTGGAGACTCAAAACCAATCCAGATAACCAAAGATTGGTATCTTAGGGAACAAGAGCCATTTAACGAATCATCATTACTTAAGACTGAATTTCATGGAATTAGAGAAGAAATGCCTGGAAAGTCAACAAATGCAGTCAAGAACAACAATAAGGGTCCTTTTTAATCTAAATATGTAATGGCCTATTATCTAATGCAGCTAAAGCAGCTTCCTTCATTGCTTCTGAGTATGTTGGATGTGGGTGACTCATAATTGAAATATCTTCGCACGAGGCTCTAAATTCCATAGCAGTAACGCCTTCTACAATCAAATCAGCTGCTCTTGCTCCAATAATGTGAACACCAAGAATCTCATCAGATTTTTTATCTGCAATGATCTTAACAAAACCATCCAGATCTGAACTAGCTCTTGACCTTCCTAAAGCTCTCATTGGAAATTTTCCAACTTTATAGTCTACATTATCATCGATTAGCTGTTGCTCTGTTTTACCAACAGAGGAAACCTCAGGCCATGTATAGATAACATTAGGCACTAAGTTATAATCAATGTGAGGCTTTTCGCCTTTTAAAATTTCAGCTACTGCTATACCTTCCTCTTCTGCTTTGTGAGCTAACATTGGACCATTAATAACATCTCCAATAGCATATATGTTTTCGGCATTTGTCTTAAATTTTGAATCCGTAACAATTTTTCCAGCAGAATCTATCTCAATTCCAACATTCTCCAAACCTAAACCTTCTGTATATGCTTTTCTACCCACCGAAACTAAACAATAGTCACATTCAAAAGTTTTTATTTCACCATTTTTATTTTTTGCTTTAACAGAAATGATGTTTTTTTTATTTTCAACTTCAAAAACCTCATGAGATAAGTAAAAATTTATTTTTTGTTTCTTTAAAATTTTCAGTAGTTCCTTAGAAATATCACTATCCATAAAAGGTGTGATTTTATCAGAATATTCTATTACACTAACCTCAGAACCTAATCTTTTATAAACCTGTCCAAGCTCTAAACCAATCACACCCCCGCCAATAATAACTAAGTGTTTTGGTATTTCATTCAAAGAAAGTGCTTCTGTCGAAGTGATAACTCTTTTTTTGTCAATATTTATAAAGGGTAAAGATATTGGCTTAGATCCTGTTGCAATAATACATTTGTCGAACATTACATTGACTTTCTTTTCTGCAATTTTTAATGTATTATTATTAACAAAAGATGCTGTACCTTCAAATACAGTGATTTTGTTTTTATTCATTAAATAATCAATCCCTTTAACGGTTTGCTGAACTACCCCATCTTTCCTTTCAATCATCTTTTTAAAGTTGAGGTTAATTTTCCCTGAAATTTCTATACCATGATTTTCTGCATGTTTTATAATATCTTCATAATGATGAGATGAATCTAAAAGTGATTTTGATGGAATACAACCGACATTTAGGCACGTACCACCAAGTGATTTATATTTTTCTATTATTGCTGTCTTGAATCCTAATTGTGCTAATCTTATAGCACATACGTATCCTCCAGGCCCTGAGCCGATAACAACAACATCAAACTTATTTTCTGACATTAATACAAAAATACAAATGTTCAAATTATTATTTAATCCTTTATTACTTTATTTTAAGATGAAAATTCACCATTTTTACAAATATATTAGCCTATCATAATGTCAAAACAAAAAACTACTATTAACAAAAACACTAATATTAGTCTTTTTGATTCACTCACACCTATATTTCTTTTAGTTGGATTATTATATGTTAATGTTAATATTTATGGAGATTCATCTTTAGACGGATCAAATCAATTTATTTTGCTTATTGGAGCTGCTATAGCATTTTTAGTTGGACTCAAAAATAAAATACAAGTAGATTTCATATTCAATACAATATCAAAAAACATTAAATCTATAAGTAATCCTATAATAATCTTATTACTTGTAGGGGCTCTTTCAGGAACTTGGTTGTTGAGTGGTATTATTCCATCTATGATATACTATGGTTTTAATATAATAAATGCATCTTTTTTTCTTCCTGCATGTGTTATAATAAGTGCTATAGTTGCCATTGCTACAGGAAGTAGTTGGTCAACATCTGCAACAATAGGAATTGCATTGATTGGAATTGGCAAAGCACTTGGTTTTGATGTTGGTGTTGTTGCTGGGGCTGTAATATCTGGTGCATATTTTGGTGATAAAATGTCACCTCTAAGCGATACAACAAATTTAGCTGCAGCAGTTGCAGGTTCAAATTTATTTGATCATATAAGATATATGATGATAACAACTGTACCAACCATATGCATTGCTCTTGTTTTTTTTGTTTTTTATAATTTATTTAATCTTCCCTCTGAAAATTTAAATACTGTTGACTATATAGAATCAATTAAAGACTTTTTCTTCATATCACCTATATTATTTATAGTCCCCCTAATTGTTGTTTTAATGATTATTAAGAAAATAAACCCAATTATCTCATTATTTGTAGGGACTTTAGCTGCGGCTTTATTTACCTTAATATTTCAATCAGAATTAATTGATAATATTATTAATCAAAATTCTAACATCGGAGTTTCTACTTACACAATTATTATGGATTCTATAGTTTCCAAAACCACCATCGAAACAAATACTTTATTTTTAAATGAATTATTAACATCAGGTGGAATGAGTGGCATGTTAGATACAATATGGCTTGTAATATGTGCAATGATTTTTGGAGGAGTTATGGAAGCAATAGGGGCTTTAAAAACTATAAGTTTATCGTTATTAAATATTGCAAAATCTACCCTTAATTTGTTTGCTAGTACGATATTAAGTTGCATAACAGTCAATATTACCGCATCTGATCAATACTTATCAATAGTAATTCCAGGGAAAATGTTTTCAGAAGCTTTCAAAGATAGAAAACTTTCTAACGTCAACTTAAGTAGAACAATTGAAGATTCAGGAACAGTAACTTCTGTATTGATTCCATGGAACACATGCGGTGCTTACCAATCCAGTGTTCTGAATGTTAGTGTTTTTGACTATTTTGTCTTTGCAATTTTTAATTGGCTTAGTCCATTTATGACGTTATTTATTGCGGCTATTAATTATAAAATTAAAAAAGTGTTGAATTGAAAGAGAATACTAATTTAAAATACGTAACTGGTGTTTTTTTAACATTATTATCCATTGTGGTTTTTATATCCATGATCTCATTCTTTTTTTCTTGGACAACAGATCAATCATCAATAACTGCACTTTTAGACCAATCTATTGAAATTGAAAACATTGGGAAAAAATTTGGTTTAAGTATATCTTTTTATCTAATCTATAAAGGTTTTGGTATAGGTGCTTTATTCATACCTGTTCTGGCATTTATAATTGGACTTTCACTTACTTTTAATAGTGGAATTAATAAAATTTTAGATAGGGTAATTTTATTCATTCTATGTATGTTTTGGTTTTCATTACTTGCTTCATATTTCTTTAAAAATCAAATTTATGGTGGTGTATTTGGCTTTGAAATGAAATTAAAAATAATCGAATATGTTGGAGATATCGGTTTTATATTTCTTCTTCTCTTTGGTTTTTTAACTTTTTTAATTGTCAAACTAAAAATAACTCCAGTTTATTTATTTGAATTAATAAAATCTAGGCTAAATAATATTAAATTCAATAACCCAATAAAAAAATCTGATTTAAATATCAATGAAGACAAAGATCAATATGAAAATGAAGTAATTGATAAGGAAATTGAAACAACAGAAAACGAAATTAAACCAACGATTCAAAATTTTTCAAAAATAGAGAGTGATTCAGTTAATGAAATTGATATTGATGGAGATGGAGTTGCTGATGGTTATGACTTAGATGGAGATGGATTAATAGATGACATAAAAATTGATGTTGAGAAAATTAAAGATGAAGAGACTGTTGAAAAGACTTCGACTGATTTATTAAAGAAGTTTGGTGAATTTGATCACACACTAGAACTCAAATCATATAAGCAACCAGATTTAAAACTTTTAAATGAACATGATAAAGATGGAGCAATCACTATAAATCAAGAGGAATTAGAAGAAAATAAAGAAAAAATTATTGATACATTAAAAAATTACAAAATTGGAATTGAAAAGATAAAAGCTACTATAGGTCCTACTGTCACATTATATGAAATAGTTCCTGAAGCTGGAATAAGAATATCTAAAATCAAAAGTCTTGAAGATGATATTGCTCTATCGCTATCAGCATTGGGAATTAGAATAATTGCACCGATTCCAGGAAAAGGCACAATTGGTATAGAGGTGCCCAATAAAAACAGAAAGATTGTATCAATGAAATCATTGATTAGCTCAAAAAAATATCAAGATGCTGAAATGGAACTTCCTCTAGCTTTAGGAAAAACAATAAGTAATGAGACTTTAGTTGTTGATTTAACAAAAATGCCCCATTTGCTAGTTGCTGGTGCTACCGGACAAGGTAAATCAGTTGGAATCAATGCAATTATTACTTCTATTTTATACAAAAAACATCCTGCTGAGGTTAAATTTATCTTAGTTGACCCTAAAAAAGTTGAATTAACATTATTTAATAAGATTGAAAGACATTTTCTAGCTAAACTCCCCGAATCAGAAGAATCAATAATAACAGATACAAAAAAGGTAGTTAAAACACTAAAGTCTTTGTGTATTGAAATGGAAAAAAGGTATGAACTTTTGAAAGATGCTATGTGCAGAAATATAAAGGAGTATAATCAAAAATTTAAAAAGCGAAAGCTCAATCCAAATGATGGTCATAAATTCCTACCTTACTTAGTTTTAGTTGTAGATGAATTTGCTGATATTATAATGACCGCAGGTAAAGAAGTTGAAACACCAATTGGAAGATTAGCACAACTAGCCAGAGCAGTTGGTATTCATTTAATAATTGCTACCCAAAGACCTTCAGTTAATGTAATTACTGGTTTAATCAAAGCTAATTTTCCTGCAAGAATCGCATTTAAAGTAACAGCTAAGGTTGATTCAAGAACAATTCTTGACTCTGGTGGTGCTGATCAGTTAATTGGAAATGGAGATATGTTATTTACTCAAGGTAATGATTTGATTAGGTTGCAGTGTGGTTTTATAGATACTGAAGAAATAGAAAAAATAACTGATATTATAGGATCCCAGAGAGGCTATTCAGAAGCTTATATTTTGCCAGAATGTGAAGATGATTCAATTTCAACAATAGATGACAATATTGAGGATAGAGATCCTCTATTTAATGATGCAGCGGAAATTGTAGTGACAGCACAACAAGGATCTGCATCATTATTGCAAAGAAAAATGAAACTTGGCTACAATAGAGCTGGCAGAATTATTGATCAACTTGAAGCAGCTGGGATAGTTGGTCCTTTTGAAGGAAGTAAAGCTAGGGCTGTTTTAGTTAAGGATTTAATAGACCTGAAAGAACTACTTGATACTTAAAATTTTGATTAATCATCTATCATACCTTATTTTTTTCTACTGCATTATTTTTTCACAAAATTTTGTTGATTCATTCATAAAACATTATGAAAAAACCGACAATTATTTTATTGAATTTGAATACGTTAGTAAAAACAACAATGAAATTATTTTTAAAAATAAAGGTGAATTAATCTATTCAAATAATAAATACAGGATAACAATTGATGACGTAGTTTTTATTTTTGATGGTAATAAACATTACAATATAATCAAGGAAAATATGGAGGTAAATGTTTTAAAATCAAATGAACTATCCAACTATCTTATTCCATCAAATTTGTCTAAGGTCATTGAAAGTAACAAAAACAATCTTAAAGTATCATTAAATGAGAGAGTTATAATATCATATGTTGACAATAATGATTATGAGTATAAAATTGAAATAGACAAGAACTACAACATAGTACGGATAGATCAAGAATTATCAAATACCTACTCCAATTCTATTTTTTTTAATAAAACATTAATTAATCAAGATTTGGATATTAACTTATTTATTTTTAATAAATCTGATTATGATGGTTATTACATTAATGAATTATGAAAATTTTAGATAAATACATTTTAAGATCCTATTTGACTAAATTCTTTAGTTTCTTTTTTTTAATAATGTTTGTCTTTATTTTTCAAACAATATGGATGTTTATAGATGATTTAGCTGGAAAAGAAATTGATTTTGAAATAATTTTTAAGTTTTTAATTTTCTATTGTCCAAAACTAATTCCACTTGTTCTCCCCCTCACAGTTCTTTTAGCATCTATTATGACTTTTGGAGATCTTGCTGAAAATTATGAGTTTGCAGCAATTAAGTCATCAGGCATATCATTATTTAGATCGATGAAAAGTTTAATGTACTTCAATATTTTACTTTGTGTTGTTGTTTATTTTGTATCAAATAATCTAATTCCCTATTCTGAGTTCAAATCATATAATCTCAGAAAAAATTTAGCAAAAGTTAAACCATCACTTGCTATTACCGAGGGAATATTTAACGATCTAGGTTTAATGAATATTAAGGTTTCTAATAAATCAGGAATTGATAATTCCAATTTAGAAGATGTTATAATACACAAAACAAACAGAAATAACGACAATACAATAGTTATTAAAGCAAAAAATGGAAAGTTA
>Ga0209433_10000619_pt1 | contig 11012 bp, 13 predicted proteins | sample METZYME_5_50m_FD_187552 | JGI IMG/M metagenome (GOLD analysis project Ga0209433, IMG submission 187552) | Marine microbial communities from oxygen minimum zone in mesopelagic equatorial Pacific - METZYME_5_50m (SPAdes) (version 2) | ecosystem: Environmental > Aquatic > Marine > Oceanic | place...
TTTAGTATTATTTAAATGACGAATGTTTTCTTCATCAATTTTTTTAGCCAATTCACTTAAATGTTCAATAGTTATTAGTGACATATTATCTGAAACTAATTTATCTATTTTTAACTGAAATGTCTTTCTTGAACTGACTGTTGAGAACCCAAAATCATCTCCAAGCCTATCAGTGATGAGAGAGAATAATGAAGTTTTTATTGTTTGAGGAAGGAAGTTTCTTAATTCCTCAAGATACAATGAATTTGCCCTATATAAATGAGGAGATAGATTATTACATTTTTCCTTCAGTAAACTTAATTGATCTAATGGATCAAAATTCGTATTTAGTAAATACTTTTTCTTAGACAAGATCAACCTGAAGTCATAGAAGCAACTTCTTCTGCAAAGTCAGTGCCTTTAACCTCAATCCCCTCTCCAAGTATATATCTAGTAAATCTACGAACCCTAATGTTTTCACCGATTTTACCAGCAACTTGTTTTACTAAGTCTTCAACATTTATTGAGCTGTCTTTTATAAATGGTTGCTCTAGTAGAGCCATTTCTTTTAATCTTTTTCCTATTCTTCCTTCAACGATTTTAGCTTTTATTTGATCAGGCTTACCTGATAGATCATCTCTTCCCATCTCTATTTCTTTCTCCTTATTAGCAATTGATTCTGGAATTTGGTCAACACTTACATACTCCACACTTGGACAAGCTGCTACTTGCATAGATAAGTCTTTCAAAAGCGCTTGGAATAAATCTCCTCTAGCAACAAAATCAGTCTCACAGTTCAATTCGAGAAGAACACCTACACGGGAACCAGTGTGAATGTAACTCCCAATAGCGCCCTCTGCAGCAACTCTACCTGATTTTTTTTCTGCGCTGGCAATGCCTTTTTGTCTCAGCCACTCAATAGATTTGTCCATATCGCCCTTATTTTCAATTAGAGCTTTTTTGCAATCCATCATTCCTGCAGATGTCTTATCTCGCAGTTGTTTAACGAGTTTAGCTGTTATTTCCGCCATTTTATTTTGTGATAGTGAAAAAAAGTAAGGAAGAATTTATTGAATAAAAATGAATATAATAACTAATCATTGGGGCCATGTCTGCCTTCATTAATTGCATCAGCTAATCTCCCCAAAACGAGTTGAACAGATCGAACAGCATCATCATTACATGGTATTGGAATTTCACAAAGATCTGGATCACAATTAGTGTCAAGCATTGACACTAATGGTATGTCAAGTTTTCTAGCCTCTAGAACAGCATTTGTTTCTCGCCTTTGATCAACCAAAACAACAACATCAGGCAGACGTCTCATTCCTTTAAGACCACCTAGATATTTTTGCAAACGTTCTAATTCTCTACGTAATACTGCTCCTTCTTTTTTTGGTCGCATTGCAATGGCACCACTCGATTCCATCCTTTCAAGATCTTTTAGACGATCAATTCTTGCTTTCATTGTTGTCCAATTAGTAAGCATCCCTCCTAACCATCTCTGGTTGACGTAAGAAGCTCCACACCTTGTAGCCTCTTGAGCAACTACTTCGGAGGCTTGTTTTTTAGTGCCTACAAAAAGGAATCTTTTTCCACTTCTTGCGGCTCCTCTTGTCCATTTATAGGCACTGTTCATACAAACAGCCGTTTTGACTAGATCAATAATATGAACTCCATTACGAGCGGAATAGATGTAACGAGACATCTTAGGATTCCATCTTCTTGTCTGATGCCCGAAGTGAGCACCAGCTTCCATCATCTCTGAGAGAGAAACTACAGCCATGTTTTTTGTTAGGTTCCGGGTTCGCCTCCACCTAACAGGGATAACTTAAATAGTGATGAAAAATCAAAATTTAATTATCACCCGAAACAGTCAGGTGTGCGGTTTTAAATTGCGATACCAATTTAACAAACAATGGTTCACCGGAGTCCAATTAATGATGCTTCTCTAAAAATTTGTCTCACTCCAATCAAATTAAGAGGCAGTCTTAGCAATTCCATAGCCAAACCAGGTTTACCATTATTTATTAAAAAAGCCAATAGAGGTCTAAGTGTATTGGTGTTGATTAGTCCACCAAAAGTTAAAAATTCCCAAAGACAACGATGAAAAAAAGTGAATTGAATTATGAATTTCACTCTCAAACTTGGATGCTTCCTATAAAAGACTAATCCCATCTTTGCTCTCTCTTTTTCAATTCGAATCAAACCAGGGATTTGATCAAGGGATAACGCAGGATGCCAATGATATCCAATAGCTTTTGGACATTTGATAAGTTTAACTCCCATATTTCTTAGTCTTTCTCCTAGTTCCAAATCTTCCCAACCATATAGCCGAAAAGAGGTGTCAAAAAGGCCTGAGGTTTCTAAAATATTTTTGTGAATAGCAACATTTCCAGTAGCAAAGTAAGCCCAGGACATGTCTTGAAGTTTGAAAGGTTCAGAATTAGGACTATTAAAATTAGAGGTATTTATGACAGATCCATAGGTAAAGCATTTTCTATTACGAAGTTTTTTCCAAGCCTTGAGCAAGGATTCAGTATGGTTCCTTAGGAAAAATTTATCCACAACTAAATCACTATCTATAAAAACAATTAAGTCACCTTTTGACTTTTCTACACCAAGATTTCTTCCAAGTGCAGGCCCCCCATGGGATTGTTCGAAAAGTCTTAAATGAGGATAATTCTCAATATTATTTCTGATCCAATTAACTGTCCCGTCTGTTGATCCGTCATCGATTAAAACAATTTCGAAATTGTGAATGTCAACATTTAAAATTTGATTTTCTAATGCATCTAGACACTTTCTTAGTATCGGAAGTCTGTTGTAAGTGGGTATAACAACGCTAATAAACATTCTAAATTAAAAAACAATATCAAAGTTTTTGTTAAACATTTAAATTAAAGGATTTAAAAAGAATATTTTTTAGTTAAATAGCGATTAATTAATCTGCTGCTCCACCGTTATTTGCAGTACCTGTAACTCCATTACCAGCACCTTCTCCTCTACCATCATTCCGAAGCTTACGTTTCTTGAATTTCCTTGCATAAGCGCGATTTCTCTCTTGCTTCTCTTTCTTAAGATTTCGTCTTTTAGACATACTAAGATCCTTTTAATTTTATATTTAACTAATTTACTAAACAGAGGGCAATATTTGGCCATCTTCCATTCGCAAGAGACGATCTGCTACATCCAATATTCTCGGATCATGAGTAACCATCAACACTGAACAGGATTGTTCTAAAGCTAGTTTTTTTAACAAATCAACAATTTCTCTACCAGTTGAACTATCTAACGCAGATGTTGGTTCATCTGCCAATAGTAATTTTGGTCTTGCTGCTAAAGCTCTAGCAATGGCAACACGCTGTTTTTGCCCACCTGATAAATCATGCGGTAACTTAGACATGTGGTCTTCTAATCCAACAGCTCTCAGCCATTCTCTAGATTGAGCCCTTCGAGCCTTGTATGAAAAGCCATGTAAAAGATCTGCACCCATTTGTACATTTTGTTCAGCAGTAAGACATCTCAAAAGATTATGCCCCTGAAAAATCATTCCAATATTTTTTCTAAGATTCTGTCTAGTTTTTCTATTGGCTCCAAATAGTTGTTTGCCGAATACTTTAAGGTCACCATCCTGTACTTTTCGAAGAGCTCCAATCAAAGTTAAAAGTGTAGTTTTTCCACATCCTGAGGGTCCCGTCAATAAGACGACCTCGCCAGCAGAAATTTCCATTGAGACAGACTGAAGAACTTGCCTTCGCATTTCTCCATGCCCATACCAATGATTCAAAGAGGAAATATTTAAAGTATTGTTATCTATATTTTTCATAAATAATATAAATTTAAAACATTACATTATTGATCAAAATATCTCAGCAGGATCAGCATCTGCCAATTTTTTCATAGCAGCTAACGCTGACCCCATACACATAAAAAGTATCAAGCAAAATATAATCGAAGCTCTACTAAAACTCATTTCAACAGGTAATTTAGTTGACGATCTAACAAGAGCATACAAAGCTTGTCCTGAAATATAAGCAGGAATATATCCCATAATTGATAGAATGAATCCCTCTCTAGCTACTACTCCTAACAGGCTTCTTAGGTTGTAACCCATAGCCATTAAGGTTGCATATTCAGGTAAATGATCACTAACATCACTATAGAGAATCTGGTAAACGATTACACAACCAACAATAAATCCCATTGCAGCTCCTAGTGTAAAAATAAATCCAATCGATGTACTACTTTTCCAATAATTCTTTTCAAAATCTATAAATGATTTCAAAGACATAACTTTAACATCACTAGGCAAACTCATATTCAAAGAGCGAGCAACTTTTTCAGGATCAGATCCCTTTTCTAGTCTTACCAACCCAATTTCAATACTTCCTTTAGAATTCCCCGGAGATAATTCTAAGTATGTCTCACTGCTAGTTATTAAATTCCCATCTGCGCCAAAAGAGGGGCCTAAACTGACTATCCCAGAAACTCTAACTCTTTTACCTGCGACTTCAGTTTCAACTAAACGTCCTGATTTAAACCACGATGATATGGGTCCAAATTCATCTCTGGAAAGATCATCAAATAAAACCCTTCCTTTGTTTTTTAAAGTTTTGGCTTTATTCTCAAAATCAGTATCAATTAACAACGGCTTTGTTGGCTCAAAGCCTAAAGCAAGAATAGATCTTGTTGATAAATTTTCAGGGTTTCGCCAAAGAAGAAAATTCCAATTAACCGCAGTAGTTCCAGTCACATCCTTATGTGCCATTGCTTGAACTAATCTTCTCCGAGGGAACCCACTCATACTTATTGAACTTTTTGAGCGAGGACTGATTAGAACCAGATCTGCGTCAAATAATTTGTGAACAGTAACACTTGCGTCAAACAAACCATCTCTAAATCCTAATTGCATAAACATCAAGATTCCAGCAAATGATATTCCTGCAATAGCTACCAATATTCTTAAAGGTTGTCTTGTCAGCAAAAGCCAAGCAAGAGGTATTTTTCTTTTTTTAAAAAGATTATTTAATTTCACTAAGGCTTAAAACGAGCAATGACTTTCATTCCAGTTAGATGAGAAACTTTTTTAGCTGATGAACTATCAAGCTTGACTCTAACCTCAACAATCCTTGAATCAGCATCGCCAGTTGGATCAGTTGAAAGCACTCTTCTTTGCCTGACTTGTGGGCTAATTAAACTCACTTGACCACTTAGAGAACCATTAAATCCTCCATTCTCACTAATTAAATCAACAGATTGACCCATTTGAACTCTGTCTATATCAGATTCATATACTTCAATAAGCGCTTCCATTGATTGATTAGCGCCAACATCAATCACACCAGATGAATTTGGTCTCTCTCCCTCACGAACTAAGATTTGGAGAACGATTCCATCAATTGGACTTTTTAATTGGGTTTGTTCTAAATCAACATTAATTGCATCGATAGCAGATTTTAGATTTAAAATCCTGGTCTCAGAAATTAACAAATCATCTTTCATCTCGTCTAAAACAATTTTCGCCACTGCTCCCTTATCAACAAGAGTTTGATATCTATTGATTTCCCTTTTTTTTATTCTAATTTCATTCATTAATGTGTCTAAATTAGCTTGCGCAGATTTCAAATTGGCTTCAAGTTTAGGACGATTATCGAAAACAGCTAAGATTTGGTCCTTAATAATGGAGTCACCTTCTCGAATAAATAATTTAGATATTCTTGGTGTACCACCCTGTCCACTAGTTGGAGCTGCTAATTTTCTTACTTCGCCAAGAGGATTTAATTGGCCCAAAGCAGCTACACCTTCAATTCTATCAACCACCTCAATATCATTGAGGGTTTGCTTTACTTCCAAATTTTTATTATTGCATCCACTAATTAAAAATAAACATAAAGGTGTTATGCCTAGAAGCAAGAAATTTAAAGGTAAAAATTTAAACATAATTAACATTCAAAAAGAATTTTATTTATGTATTCATCTGCCCAGGACGAACCAAAAAAATTAGTTAAAATTCCTTTGGTTTTATCATTACGTTTTTGATTTAGGCAGTATCGTTTTTGATAATTAAGTCTATTCATTGTATCCAACGAATTAATTTCGTCTTTACCTACTTTAACCAATAAAGACAACAGTAGTGACAAATATTGGTCAATGAGTTCTAAAAATAGTTTTTCTTCAAGAGAATCAACTGGACGTATAAAGCATACATAAGGAGAAAAGATAAATCCCCATTCAGGCAGCTTTCCAGATTCATTGAATTTAGGGACTTCTAATGATCTGATCTGAGAAATCAGGGAATCAGGCAAATATTTTCCAACAGGCGACAAATCAACAATGGCAGCAGAAATATTATTTGAATTAACTACCAAATCAGTACCAAATATTGGAATTTCATAGCAAGGATCAGGGAAAAAGACGCAATGGAGTATTTGCAATGATTTTCCAAGCTTTGCAACTTCCAAATGAATTTTCCTGAATCCTTTTGCTTGATAAAACTCATTGATAATAAATAAATCCTCCTTATTTATTTTGCTGTAAATCTTGCTCAACTTAGGTTCAATATATAGAGGTTCTACATCAGTCAAAGAATTGATTCTATTCTTAATAAGTTCGAAAGCCTCAAACAAAAGAGGGTCCAATTTACTTTGAATGCAAAAAACTGACTCCAAAACTAAGAACTCAAGCTAAAAGGATTTGACTAGGATTAATAGTAACTGTTTATTTATAACTGTGCTTACACAATATTATATGATTATTAACGCTTAAAAGAACTAGATAGGAAACTTTTATGTAAAGACAAGTGAAAAAGAAAAAAGAGTTAAAAGGTTGAAAGAAAAAAAAAGGATAAGATAGAAAAAAACCAAGTAAAAAATGATTGTTTAAATATGAAATAAAATATAGATATAAAAATCATATAAATATGAAATTAATCTTTTACAATCCAAGAAATTTAAAGCCGAATGACTTAAAGCACTTTGAAGTGCTTTAATATATTTATAATGAAAGTAAATCATTGGTCATTACCTAATGGTGCTACATGTGTTGTAGCTGATATAGAACAATCAACTTTGACATGTATTGACTTTTGGTGCAAAGGAGGAAGTCTTTATGAAATGAAAAATGAAGAAGGTATGGCACATTTCTTAGAGCATATGATATTTAAAGGGAGTAAGAACCTGAAAGAAGGTGAATTCGATTTAAAAATTGAATCTCTTGGTGGAAGTAGTAATGCAGCAACTGGCTTAGACGATGTTCACTATCATGTTCTAGTTCCACCGGAAAAAATAGAAGAAGGACTAAATTTGATATTAGAATTATTATTATTTCCTACCATTGAAGAAGATGCCTTTGAAATTGAGAAAGAAGTAGTATTAGAGGAAATCGCACAAAATATTGAGCAACCAGATGAAATTATTTATATGAAATTGCTAAGAGAATGTTTAACACCTCATAGATATTCAAGACCAATACTTGGTGACAAAAAAACTGTTAAAGATATAAATACTAAACAAATGAAGCTTTTTCATAAAAATCATTATATAGGTAAAAACTGTACACTATCTATAGCAGGAGATTTGCCTAAGGAAATTTATTCAATAATTAATCATAGTAAACTTAAGGAATTAAAAAAAATCTCGAAGGAGAAGGCTATAAATAACAAAATCACTTTTCATAAAGGTTATAAAAATGAAACCATCCCAAGACTTGAGGGGGTAAGAATTTTGAAAGCTTGGCAACTTCCACCAGCAAAAGAGCAGATCTTAATTTTAGGAGCAGAAATAGTTGCCACAATGTTATGCGAAGGTAAAAGTAGTCTTATTGTTAAGGAATTGAGAGAAGAAAAACGTATTATCGAATCTATTGATATTGATTTACAAATCCTTGAGGAGGGCGGATTAATTCTTTTAGATGTCAGTTGTACAGAAGAAAATCGTAAAAATGCTGAAACTGAACTTAATAACATTCTTAAAAAATTAACTGGAGATTTCATAACTAATAAAGATTTAGAACGTGCTAAAAATATAGTTATAAATAATATTTATTTTGGTCTAGAGTTGAGTACACAAATTTCCTCAACATTAGGAAGTCAAGCTCTATGGGGTCGACACCAAGCATTATTTAAATCAATAGATGACATTTCATATTGGTCAATTTCACGCTTAAATGAATTAGTTTTTCCATTGTTTAATCCAGAGAATGCATTTACATTAATTGCCGAACCTGAGAAGTAAATATGAACGTAATTCTAGATAAACTTAATAGCAAAAATATAATGTCTGCAAAACTTTGGATAGAAGAAGGTAGTAGAAATGATCCAATAGATAAAAAAGGGATTCATCAACTTTTAAGCTCCACAATGCTTAGAGGGTGTGGACCATACAACAACAAACAAATTTCAGAAATTGTAGAAAGTTCTGGAGCAAGTTTAAACTGTGATACATTAGAGGATGGGCTACTAATAAGTCTTAAATGTGTTGAAAGTGATGCTTATAGACTTCTGCCATTAATTGGTTGGATGATTACAAAACCTTTACTTCAAATAGATCAGATTGAACTAGAAAAAGAACTAACTATAAAAGCAATTAAAAGACAGAAAGAGAGTACTTATCAACTAGCTTTTGATGGCTGGAGAAAGATGGTATACGGTAGTGGACCATATGGGCATGATCCACTAGGATCAATAGACGCTATAAAAAAAATAAATAAAGATGATATATTACCATTTGCAGATTCCTTAATTCATAGAAAAAAGAACTTAGTAATTTCAGGAAATTTCCCCCTTAAGGTAGAAAATTACATAGCAAATTCTATTGCTTTTAATGGGATTAGTGAAAATTTTAACTATCAAGAGGCAAGATCTAATAAAAATGATATATTTAAAATAAAATACAATCAAAAAACTAATATTTGTACACGATCATTAAATACAAAACAAGTCATTCTGATACTAGGTAAAGCAACAATTAGATATGATAATAAATCTGATATTTTGCTTAGATTATTATCATGTTACTTAGGCTATGGAATGTCAAGTTTATTATTTAAGATTCTTAGAGAAAAGTATGGAGTTGTTTATGAAGCAGGAGTTTATCATCCTATTAGAGAGAATCAAACACCATTTCTTATTCACGCTTCTACAACTGAAGAAAAAGCAATCCTTACTCTTCAATTGATCAAGGAGTGTTGGGAAAAGATTATTAATAGTGAAATTTCTCCTGAAGAATTAGATCTTGTAAAGATAAAATTTCGTGGTCATATGGCGCATTCTTTGCAAAGCATTAGTCAAAGAGCTGAGCATAAAGCTCATCTTTTAGGAATTGGTCTGACAAATAATCATGATAAAGAAGTTCTTCTAAGACTCGAAAGTATAACCAGTAAAGAAATTAAAGAAGCTGCTAATAAATATTTAAAGAACCCATCACTTAGTGTTTGTAGTAACAAGGAAGTTATTCGTAAAATGATTAAAAATTGGAAGACCTAATCGTATCTAATATTATTCTTAGTTGTCCACACCCAAAGCCTTGAGCCTCTCAGAAGGAATCAAGAAATTACCCCTTCTAAATTTCACTTCTAATAAATCTTTTGATCTTATTCCAATAACTGTACCAACTTCATCAAGAGAAACTAGATCTGGCGGTCTCAGCATTGCTATAGAATCTGCTGTCTTCAAATATGGCAAAGGAAATTGTAAGGATACTTTTTCTCCAACTAAAAATTTCATTATGACTAAGTAGCTCTAAATGATCTTATTGACATATCAATCAATTTGTAAATAATAATGTATTAGATATGCTAATTAAATTCATTGCAAAAATTTAGCAGCGGGGTAAAAGCAATAACAGGTGTAATGTTAATCATAATATGCGCAATGATACCATCATCAATAATTTTGCCTCAAGAAGACCTATCTATTTCAATTATTCCACTTCACAGTAACTGGCAAATCCAGGGAGTTTTATTGACTTCCTTGCTTTGTGGACCCGAAATAGGAACAATTTCTGCAATTTCATACTTGATTATAGGTTTATTTTATTTACCTGTTTTTCATGGAGGAGGAAGCGTTGGTTATATCTTAACTCATGAATTTGGGTACTTACTAGGGTTTATTCCTGCTGCTTGGTCATGCGGTTTTTTAGCCAGACAAACTTCAAAAGCTAATTTGATCAATTATTCATTTTATACGGCCATATCATTATTTATTGTCCATTTTATAGGTATTATTTATCTAATATTTGGTAAAATATTTGGAAATTGGTTAGATTCTTTAACCGATCTTATCTTGATAAATACTGTTATACCATTTCCGACTCAATTATTACTATGCATATCAATAAGTCTATTATCAATATTATTAAAACGTATATTAATATTAAAATGATTTCACTGAAGAGTAGAAAAATGAAAATAGTAGCTTACTCTCTTTTTATTATCTTTTTAGATCAAGTTAGTAAATTCTTAGTATTAAGTACATTAGGCTTTGAAAGGTCTAAAAATGTTATCCCTAATTTATTAAATTTTACCCTTGTAAAAAATAAAGGAGCAGCATTTAGTCTTTTTAGTAACTCTACAAGTATACTTACTGTTGCAAGTGTCTTAGCTACATTATTATTAATTACTATTATTTTTAAATCACCACCTAAATCCTATTGGAATTTTATTGGACTTGCATATCTTTTAGGAGGGACTGTAGGTAATGGAATTGATAGATTATTCAAAGGATATGTTCTAGACTTCTTTGAGCTCATACCCATTAACTTTCCTATTTTTAATATAGCAGACATATCAATAAATATTGCCATAGTATGTTTTATAGTTAATATAATTAAAGATAATTCAAGAATAAATTATTAGAAAATTATTAGTTAATATATGAAAACCTATAATTCAAAAAAAATAATATTTTACATACTGATAATTTTAATTGGCTTGATATTTGTTGGCTTAATTGGAGCCATAATTAGATTAATAAATATACCTGCAGTATTAATTACAGTAATATTAATAGGTGGTTTAAGCTATTCAAAGAAAAT
>Ga0209433_10000620_pt1 | contig 10985 bp, 11 predicted proteins | sample METZYME_5_50m_FD_187552 | JGI IMG/M metagenome (GOLD analysis project Ga0209433, IMG submission 187552) | Marine microbial communities from oxygen minimum zone in mesopelagic equatorial Pacific - METZYME_5_50m (SPAdes) (version 2) | ecosystem: Environmental > Aquatic > Marine > Oceanic | place...
CGGTTACGGCGGTGGCGGCCAAGGTGGCGGCTATGGCGGTGATCAAGCTGCGCAAGATAGGCCTTCTGGAGCCAAAGGCTGGGAAGATCGTAGTCATGGCAATGCCTCTCAAGATGCAAATGACTTTGATCAAGGTCGTAGTAGAAGAAGAAGAGGAGCTTCGCCCGAAGGGGGAGACGATACTACTGCGGATTATGGTGGAGCAGAATCTTAGAGATTTTGCTGCTTTTTTTAATGCCCAGCATCTTCAAGCTGTTGGGCAATTTTTTTTAAAATAGAAACGTCAGCTTTCTGGGTTTGCGATTTTTCACTCAACTCTTGTCTCAAGATTTTTGCATTAGGTATATTTTCTATCAAATTTAAAATGTGTTTTGAAATTTGCCAAAGACGTCCTTCATTTTCAATATGTTTTTGTGCATAAGGGATAATTTTCTCAATTACTTTTGATCTAGATAGATATTCTTCATCTTGTCCGTATATTTTTGAGTCTATTTTTGTCCAAAGAAAAGGATGTGAGTATGCAGCCCTGCCTACCATCGCTCCATCAAATTTCTTTAGAGTTTTTATACAATCATTTATCGTTTTTATTCCGCCGTTAAGTTCAATAATTAATTTAGGTCTTTCATTTTTTAATTTTTCTACTCTTTCATACTGAAGAGGTGGAATTGTGCGATTTTCTTTTGGATTTAATCCATTTAGCCAAGCTTTTCTTGCATGAACTATGAATCTGTCTGCTCCAGCAAGTGAACAAGTATCAACAAACTTTATAAGATAATCATCACTGTCGAGATTATCAATACCAAGTCTGTGTTTGATTGTTATTGGAATATTGCAAGATTTTTTCATTTTCTCGATACAATTAGCCACTATTTTTGGCTTTCCCATCAGACAAGCCCCAAAATTGCCAGATTTTACTTTTGGACTTGGACAGCCAATATTCAAATTAATTTCGTCATAGCCCCAATCTTGAGCCATTTGAGCTGCTTCAACTAAAAGATTTGGATTATCCCCTCCAAGTTGTAAAGAAATTGGATGTTCAATCTCATCAAAATCCAATAGTTTATTCCTGTTTTTGCTGAAATGAAGTGCTTGGGCCACAATCATTTCTGTGTATAAAAGAGATTTTTTTGTGATTTGACGCATAAGCACACGAAAATGTCTATCTGTGTAATCCATCATGGGAGCAATACTTAATCTGTAGTTAGCTAGTTGTTTGGTTTTTAAAGCGTTGGAATTCATTTTTTATCAATTAATTTTTTTCAACTTTTACGGTAAAAATTTTATTAATATTGTCGGAATTGAAAAATTTCTTTGAACCGTAGAATTTTAATGATTGGTTTTTTGAATACTCTGTTGGGTTTTATCATCAAGCCAAAAAGTACTTTTGCTGAATCTAAACCTATGGAAAACTATAAAACTTTAACTGATGCAGATTGGGAAAGCCGTTTATCTAAAGAAGCATTCTACGTTTTGCGTAAGGAAGGAACAGAGAGGCCGTTTACCAGTCCCTTAAATGATGAAAAAAGAAAAGGAACTTTTAAATGCGCTGGATGTGGGAATTTTTTATTTTCTTCAAATACAAAATTTGACAGCGGAACAGGTTGGCCAAGCTTTTTTGATCATTTGCCTAATGCCATTGAGACAAAAAGAGACTTTAAATTAATCGTTCCAAGAACTGAATATCATTGTCGTCGTTGTGGTGGACATCAGGGGCATGTTTTTAATGATGGCCCAAGACCAACTGGAAAAAGGTATTGCAATAATGGTGTCGCTCTTGATTTTGAAGCTGATGCTTAAATACTTTTCCATTTAGATAGGTGTGGGCTTCCGTAGCTTGTATAAAAAACCCTTTGCAATCAACATATATAAAAAGCTAATCAAATTATATGAATTCAGACGCTCCTTCTTCAGAACATGAACTATCTCAGGATGGTTCATCACAAAATGATTCCAATGAAAACTCGGTAAGTTCTCATTCATCTAGTGAATCGTCCAGTGAAGTTGACCTTTCTGATAAGCCTGAAGCAGCCCCCCAGTCGAACAATGATTCTGTAGATGTAGAAAACGATCAATCATCAAATAGCTCTGATCCAAATATTAAAGTTCCAGATACCGAAGCAAGACTACAACAATTAGAGAAAGAGCACGAAACTTTAAATAGCCAATATATGAGAATTGCTGCTGACTTTGATAATTTCCGAAAGCGTCAAACGCGTGATCAGGATGATCTAAAAATTCAACTTACTTGCACTACGCTTAGTGAAATACTTCCAGTAGTAGATAATTTTGAGAGAGCAAGACAGCAATTAAACCCTGAGGGTGAAGAAGCTAAAGCATTACACAGAAGTTACCAAGGACTCTATAAGCAATTAGTTGAAGTTTTAAAGCAATTAGGTGTAGCTCCCATGCGTGTAGTGGATCAGGCTTTTGATCCCTCTTTGCATGAAGCGGTCATGAGAGAGCCCAGTGATGAAAAGGCTGAAGATATTATTATTGAAGAATTACAAAGGGGTTATCACTTGAATGGGCGTGTTTTAAGACATGCTTTGGTCAAAGTTTCTATGGGACCAGGGCCGAAAGCTGATAATGAAGAGATTTCTGATCAGAGTGCTTCTAGTCAAGAACAAATTGAAGTTTCTGATGGTTCAATTAAAGATGAGAATTAAATACATGGCGATCGAAACGCAAGTGAATTTGTTTTAATGGACTAATGGCTGATTTTTACGAACTATTGGGCGTGAGCAGGGATGCTGATGCTGACACTTTAAAAAGAGCTTATAGACAACAAGCTCGAAAATATCACCCTGATGTAAATAAGGAAGCAGGTGCAGAGGACAAGTTCAAAGAAATAGGTAAAGCATATGAAGTTTTAAGCGATTCTCAAAAGAGAGCTCGTTACGATCAATTTGGAGAAGCTGGATTAGGTGGGGCCGCTGGTATGCCAGACATGGGAGATATGGGTGGCTTTGCAGATTTATTTGAGACCTTTTTTAATGGATTTGGTGGTGCTAGTTCAGCTGGCGGTTCTCGTCCCCAAAGGCGTGGACCTCAACAGGGCGATGATTTACGATATGACCTTACAATTGATTTTGATAAAGCTATTTTTGGACAAGAAAAAGATATCACTGTTCCTCATTTAGAAACTTGTGATTTTTGTACAGGAACCGGGGCTAAGAAAGGAACTGGTCCAATGAGTTGCTCTACATGTGGTGGTGCAGGTCAAGTAAGAAGAGCAACTCGTACACCTTTTGGAAGTTTTACTCAAGTCGCTGAGTGCCCAAATTGTAGCGGTACCGGACAAGTGATTAAGAATCCTTGTAACTCTTGTGGTGGAAAAGGAGTTAAACAAGTAAGAAAAAAATTAAAAATTAATATTCCTGCTGGGGTTGATAGCGGAACACGTTTAAGAGTTTCAGGAGAAGGTAATGCTGGATTAAAAGGTGGTCCATCTGGGGACCTATATGTATTTTTAAAAGTTAAAAACCATCCAAATCTTAAGAGAGATGGATTGACTATTTTATCTGAGGTAAATATTAGTTATCTTCAGGCAATATTAGGAGATACTATTGAAATAGATACTGTAGATGGTCCCACTAAGTTACAAATACCAGTAGGTACACAACCAAATTCTATTTTGAATTTGGAAAGTAAAGGAGTACCAAAGCTTGGTAATCCCGTGGCAAGAGGAAATCATCAAATTTCGGTAAAGATTAAATTACCTACAAAATTATCAGATTCGGAAAGAAATTTATTAGAAGAATTAGCAGGACATTATTCTGCTCGTGGAACTCAACACCACCATCATAAAAGCGGTTTATTTAGTAGATTATTTGGACAAAAATAGTGTCAGAAAATATATTAACTGATCATTATTTGGACTTACGAGGTTGTGTTTGTCCCGTTAATTTCGTTAAATGCTGCTTGGCTTTGGAAAAACTCTCTTTAAATGATATTTTAAAAGTAGATATAGATATAGGCGAATCAGAAACGAGCGTCACAGATGGACTGCAAGAGAAGGGATACAAAGTAAATATACTTTATAAAGATTCTCAAAAAGTAACCTTGATCATATCGAGTGAGAAATAATAACTTTAAGAATTTAAAAGGTATCGTTGTTGCACTTAAGGCAAACTTTTTAATTGTAGAGATTGATTACCAAGATTTTAAAGTAGATTCATTGTATAAACCTTCTGAAAAAATTAGACTGCTTTGTACACGAAGAGCTACTTTAGATTATCAAGGTGTATTTATAGATGTAGGTGATATAGTTTGTGTTGAGTCTATTGATTATAAAAATAAACTCGCTGTGATTTATGAGGTGGAGCAACGAAAAAGTTTTTTAAAACGTCCAGCCGTGGCAAACGTCACATTAGTTTCTATTTGTATATCAGTTGATGAGCCTTTATTTGATTTAGCACAAGCAAGTCGTTTTTTATTAACAGCTGAATGTTCAAACATCAAACCTTTAATAGTTTTAACTAAAATAGATTTAATTAAAAACGATGATTTGATCTTATATGTAAATAAATTAAAATCTTGGGGTTATGATTGTATTCCGGTATCTACGCAGAATTCTCATGGTATCGATTTATTAATTGAACGATTTAGAAAAACAGAATTAACTGTACTTGCAGGCCCCTCTGGTGTAGGAAAGACAAGTTTAATTAATCATTTAATCCCAACTATTTCATTACCTACTTCACCTATTTCAAAAAAATTAAAGAGAGGTATCCATACGACTAGACATGTTGAACTTTTCGCAATTGGAAAAGGATCACTGCTTGCTGATACTCCAGGGTTTAATCGTCCAGAAATAGTATGTGAGCCATCTGGCTTTGCATCTTTGTTCCCAGAGTTTCGTTTGGAATTAACTAAATCAAAATGCAAGTTTCGTAATTGCTTGCACAGAGATGAGCCTGGTTGTGTAATTGATAAAAATTCTGAAAGATATTCTTTTTATCGTGAGAACCTTGACGCAATGATTAATTCTCCTCTCCCATACCAGGCAGATTAAGCTTGAATCCACCGGTTAAATCTTCCATGCGTTCTTTCATTGTTGAAGTTGAAACTTCGTGAGCAGATTTCATGGCATCTAGTAAGGCATCCTCGATTATTGTTTTTTCTTCAGAGAGAAGAGATGGGTCAATTTCTACTCGTAAAGGTTTTTGATTGCCTGACATCCATATTTTTACCCGATTGTCATTATTTGTTCCCTCTATTTCCATAACCTCAAGTTCTTCTTGAAGCTTTTGAGCATTTTGCTGAATTTGTTGTGCTTTTTTAAAAGCTTCAGTGAGTTGTCCAAAGTTTGGTAGTCCGAATCCAGCCATGAGAATTTCCTATTGTGATTAATTTTAGGGTTTAATTTTAAAAGCCACATTGTTTGACTTCTGTTTCTAACAAGATTCCATAAGAATTAAAAACTCTTTTTTGGATATATTTAATCAATTCTCTTACATCATAAGAGGAAGCTTGGTTTGCGTTAATTATAAAATTTGAATGTATTTTTGATATTTCAGCTCCACCAAAACGAAAACCTTTTAGACCAAGTTCTTCAATTAATTTTGCAGCTTTCAAAGGTTCAGGATTCCGAAAAACACTACCGCAAGTTTGAGCATTATATGGTTGAGTTTTTAATCTATGGTCTAGGTTTGCTTTGGTGAGCTGTCGAATTTTTTCTGCATGACCTGATGCCAGCTTTAGTCGAGCAGATACGACAATTAAATTTTTATTTTGAAGAAGACTGTATCGGTATCTATAAAGGAGATCTTTTTTCTCGATAACCCTATATTCACCTTTCACAGATAGCGTTGTAATACTTTGTAGATAGTCAGATATGCAATGATCTTGTGCTCCTGCATTCATAACAACGGCCCCACCAATGGTTCCTGGTATCCCTACAGCCCATTCGAGTCCATGAAGTCCACTTGCAGCTGCTTTTCTAGCCAATGTTGGAAGCATCTCACCGCTAAGTACTTCAATAACTCCAAGACTTTTATCAATTTGGATTCCTTTGAAATTACGCATACAAATACTTAAACCTTTAATTCCTTTGTCATTGATTAAAAGATTTGATCCAGCACCAATAATATTGCAAGGGATTTTTTTTTTATTTGTCCAATTAATTAAATACTTAATTTCTTCAATATTTTTTGGTAGAGCAATCCATTCGGCTGGACCACCTATTTTCCAAGTAGTAAAATTAGATAATGAAATATTTTTTTTTAATCGAATGGAATGCATTTATTAGGCGGCTAAATTATTGGTAATCGATTTATTATTGAGTAATTCTAAAAATAGATTTTCACATATTATATTAATATCTCCTGCGCCCATAATTAAAATCAAGTCTTTTTCAATCGTATATTTTTTTATTAGCTTTATTAAATCTTGATTATTATCTGGAGTATATATTTCTAGATTAGGATTTAATTTTTTTAACTCATATCCAATAGTCTTATTATTTATTCCAATAATTTCATCTTCTCCAGCAGAGTAAATAGGAGTTATGAATACTAAATCAGATTTACTTAGACTTAATGCGAAGTCATTTTTAAATTTTTTGGTTCTACTATACCGGTGTGGTTGAAATATCGTAACCAATCTCTTAGGTGATATGTGCGAAAGATTATGCTTTGTCTTAATGATAGTAGATGCAATTGATATTGCGGCATCAATTTCACTCGGATGGTGAGCATAGTCTTCAACGATTAATCTATTTTTCCATAATCCTTTATATTCAAACCTTCGAGATGGCAGCTGTAAATTTTGAATACCTTTTTTTATATCTTTAAAAAGAATCCCCGATAGTCTGCATGCGGCTATAGCAGCTACTGTATTACTTAGATTATGTATTCCAGGAACAGGTATTTTTATTATGTCAATAAATTTTTCCTGTTCATAGTAGTCTGCAATAATCTCACATCCGTTCGACTCTTTTGGAATAAGTGAAAAATCTATATTACTAATTTTTTCAATTGAAAACCATTTCGAATCTTGTATATTGTACTTAAGATTTTTACAGTCATAATTGCTAATCAAGCACTCACAATTTTGAGCAAATTGTTTCATAGTTTTTATTAAATCTTCTAGATTTAGATAATGATCAACATGCTCAAGCTCTAAATTAGTTATTATTCCAATACTTGGATTGAATTTTACTAATGATCCATCTGATTCATCAGCTTCAGCTATTAACAATTCACTTTCACTAAAATTATAGTTTCTTTTGTAGACAGGTATAATTCCTCCAATAATAGCTGTTGGGTTTCTATTTGCATAATAAAATAATGTTGTAATGTAAGTACTTGTTGTTGTTTTACCATGAGATCCTGATACGATTACTGATTTTTTTTGTTTAATTAAAAAGGCTAATATTTCAGAACGATGTTTTATTTTTAAATTATATTTTTTCGCTTTACATAATTCTAAATTATCTTTACGTATTGCTGAACTTATAACAATTAATGTATCTTTTCCATGGACTTTAAGAATTTCGTCAATGTTTGATTCTTCTTGAGTTTGAAAGATATGAATTTGATCTCTGGCTAAATCTTTTAAAGTTAGGCTTGTTTTTTGATCAGAGCCAGATATGGAATATCCATTTTTAGCGAGAATCATTGCGAGAGCAGACATACCAATACCTCCGATTCCAATAAAATGAATATGAGGTGGTAATTCTTGTGTCTTCTTCAATTTCGCTTCAGTGTCGAGTGAAAGATAACTCTTCATTCGTCTAAAGGCACATTTTTTAAAGAATTAGAGAGTTTTTGTACTTTTTATGTCTTTAACGCTTCAATTATTTTTCAAAATGCACAGAAAATGATCATCGTTCTGTATGATCAGCGGCCAGTAGCATGTGCGGTTTTACCGTTTTTGAAATGACTTTGCGTGTAGCAATTAATGGATTCGGAAGAATTGGACGCAATTTTATGCGTTGTTGGCTCAGTAGGGGTGCAAATACAAATATTGAGGTGGTTGGTATTAACGTCACCTCTGACCCAAAAACTTGTGCCCATCTGCTCAAATATGATTCCATTCTTGGTGCCATAAACGATGCCGAAATTTCACACACAGACGATACATTTCAAATCAATGGCAAAACTATCAAATGTTATTCAGATAGAAACCCGTTAAATCTTCCTTGGAAAGAGTGGGGCATTGATTTAGTAATTGAGTCAACAGGTGTATTTAATACAGATGTTGGAGCTAGTAAGCATTTACAAGTCGGAGCTAAGAAGGTCATCCTCACTGCTCCTGGGAAGGGTGATGGTGTAGGTACTTATGTTGTTGGTGTTAATGCCGATAGTTACTCTCATGATGATTTTGATATCCTCAGCAATGCAAGTTGTACTACAAATTGTTTAGCTCCAATAGTAAAAGTTTTAGATCAAAAGTTAGGAATTAATAAAGGTCTAATGACCACTATTCATAGTTATACGGGAGATCAAAGAATCCTAGATAATGCTCATCGTGATTTGCGTCGTGCAAGAGCGGCTGCAATGAATTTGGTTCCTACTTCAACTGGAGCTGCAAAGGCTGTTGCTCTTGTGTATCCACAAATGAAAGGGAAGCTAACTGGTATTGCGATGCGAGTCCCTACTCCTAACGTTTCTGCGGTTGACTTAGTTTTTGAATCAAGTAGGAAAACTAGTGCTGAAGAGGTAAATTCTTTATTGAAAACTGCATCGCAGGGCGAAATGAAGGGAATCATTAAATATGGTGACTTGCCTCTTGTCTCTACTGATTATGCAGGAACTAATGAATCAACAATTGTTGATGAAGCTTTAACGATGTGTATTGATGACAATATGGTGAAAGTTTTAGCTTGGTATGACAATGAGTGGGGTTACAGCCAAAGGGTTGTTGACCTGGCTGAAATTGTTGCTCAGAAATGGAAATAAAATATGATTTTAATGTTAAAAGTGTTGAAATAAGCTTGATTTTTCTATTTTAATTGGTTCTAAGTTCTCCCAGAAAATATTGGGTTTACCTTCTTTTATAAACCCAATAATACGGGCAGATGCCAATTTTTTTGACAAAGCTTTTGCCCACTCTTTAGGAAGACTCAGTATTAATTCATATTCCTCCCCTCCATTTAGGATCCATTCATCCCACATAGAATCCTTCGGCCACTCAGAGTCTTTAAGAATAGAAGTCTTTGATAAAACTGCTTGGCAATTACTGCTTTGGCAAATTCCTCTTATTGATTCAATCAGTCCGTCACTGCTATCAGTTCCTGCTGCTCTCCAACTCGCTGATTCGGGCTTACAAGCAATTAAAGCTTTGAGTGCCTCAATAGCTGGATAAGGACGTTTATGAGCTCTGATAGCTCTATTGGCAAGCTGATGGCTTATTTCAACTTCAGTTGGTAGTTGTTCGGATGTTAAAAGCGCTAAACCTAATCTACTTAATCCATGGAATCCAGTGCTAACAATATAATCCCCTGGCAAAGCGTTTCCTCTATGCAGTCTGGGCGGTTTCATTTCTCCAATTGCAGTAATTGAAATCATTTTTGTTTCTCCACAAGAGCAATCTCCGCCAACTATTTCTCCTCCAAATTCTTGTATCGCTTCCCACATTCCTTCATATAGGTTTTCTACCCATTCCCAATGTGTGTTTGGTGGTAAAACAAGCCCAACAGAATAAGAAATTATATTTTCTGAGCCGCTGCAAATCAGATCAGAAATATTAGTTGTAATACATTTCCAGCCAATATCTTTCGCATTAGATATTTTTTCAGAAAAATGAATTTTTTCTACAAGTAAATCAGTGTTAATCAATAAGCTTTTATTAATGGTATTTATTTCTGCGACATCATCATCTATTTGTCCAAACCGCATAAACCTTTTCAAACGATTTAGTAATTCTATTTCACCTAGATCTTTAATTGTAGTTGTCACTTTATTTATAACTTAAGCTTTGAGTTTAAGATTTTCTGATCCATTTAATACTTTAATTGAAATAATTTTATCATCTACACCAAGTTTATTTAATATTTCAGAACCTTCAATTACATAGCCAAAAGCTGCGTTTCTTCCATCAATAAGATTACGCCCAGCAGGATTTAATTCAGCTTCATATAAGAAGAAGAAAAACTGAGATGAACCATCATTTAAATCTGAATCAGAGTGAGCCCAACCAAGTGTTCCTAAAGTTGCAAATGGAAGGACTGGGGTTTCAGTGTAAAGACCAACTTCTTCAAAAGTTTCGCCATAAAGTGTGTCTTCTAAATTCGGTGTTCTAATTTCTAATGGAACTTTTCTCAACTCATTATTATCAGGATCTATGTAGCCAATAGCTTCGCCTTTGGGATCTCCAGTTTGAAGAATAAAAAATTCTTCAGCTCTATTAATTGGTAAACCATCGTAAAAACCTTTTAAAGATAGATCAATAAATGCACCAGCTGTTAAGGGAGCGTTGTAACCATCAATAATAGCGCTCATATTACCTTGTGATGTTTTTATTTCTACATTCGCTCTCCCTAAAAGTCTTGGTAAATTGTCATATTCGCTAGGTATTTTATATGGAAAATTATTAGTGATTAAGAGAGACTCTATATCATCAATAGTTTTTAAACTTTTGCGTCTGACTTCAAGAAATGAGATCTTGTCCTTTTCGTTAGCTTTTTGCTTTAATTCATCAAGTTCTTCATTTAAATTAGAGAGCAGATTAACGGCTTTTTCTTTATTTGCCTCTGGGATTGAATCAAGAATTTGCTTTTTTCTGTTAGTTGCTAAAAATTGGCTTCTTGAAGCGGCTTTATTGATAGCCGACCATCGACTTCCTCGAAGATCATCACTGGTATCTTCAAGTTTGTTTTGTAATTCACGTAATTCTTGTTGATCAATCGGTAAAGAATTTCTTAATATCGCATATGGATCTTTTAATCGATTACCGTTTGGAAGGCTTGCAACAGCTGGGTCAATCCATGGGGAGCCCAAAGAAAATAGGATGGTTATAAGGGCAAGAATGCAAATCTTTTT
>Ga0209433_10000623_pt1 | contig 10957 bp, 10 predicted proteins | sample METZYME_5_50m_FD_187552 | JGI IMG/M metagenome (GOLD analysis project Ga0209433, IMG submission 187552) | Marine microbial communities from oxygen minimum zone in mesopelagic equatorial Pacific - METZYME_5_50m (SPAdes) (version 2) | ecosystem: Environmental > Aquatic > Marine > Oceanic | place...
AGAACATACTTATTTAATTGACCAATAGAGACATCTCTTGATCTGTTTAGAATTTCAAAAATATTATTTGGTTCAGGCTGATTAGTAATACCTCTTGTAATGTTTACTGCAATAATAAAATCACACTCTCCTAAGAGTGGTGTAACAGGAGTTGGAAGTGAAATACCTCCGTCAACAAGCATTCTATTGTTTTGATATGTTGGCTCAACAAAACCAGGGATGGTCGAGCTTTGAACAACGGCATCAACAAGATTTCCTGTTTTGTAGATAATAGGATTTCCAGTTATTAGATCGGTTGCACTAACGAAAAGTGGGATTTTCAAATCTTCAAATCTATCTGCTTCAAAAAGTATATTAGCTGCCTTTGAAAGTCTTTCATTTTTAATAATAGATTTTCTGTTTGAACTAACCATTAAAACATATTGATTCTTAATTTGCTTAACAATTTGAGAAAAAATAGAATCATCTTTTTCTGAGTTAGGAATATATCTGAAACCGAGATCTTTGAAATTTTCACTTTGAATATGTTTCATATACTTTTCTTCAACGATTTTTGCATTTAATTCTGAAGCATACATAGCACCAATCATAGAACCTGCACTGGTACCTGCAATCACATCTGGAATAATTCCATTATCTTCCAAAACTCTTAAAACACCAATGTGACAAGCTCCTCTAGCTCCACCACCGCCAAGAGCAAGACCAATTTTTAAATTTTTATACATTAATCAAGCTCGATTGCATCAGATACAACTGTATTGCTTCCTGGTTTAATTGCTGGAGTATCTTTAAGGTTATCTGGTATATTATTTTTATCAAAAATTTTTGCTTTTTGATTAGTAATTGAGAAAAAATTATTATGAATGAATACAGGTTCTAAACTTCGATCGACAATCACTCCTACACCAACTAAATTACCACCAAATTTTTCTATTAATTTTATAACCTCTTTTATTGATCCACCAGTGCTTAGAACATCTTCAATGATTAATATTTTTTCATCTTTCATTATATTAAAACCTCTTCGAAGCTTCATAGATCCATCAACGCGTTCAGAAAAAATAGTTTTTTTATTAAGCCTTCTTCCAACCTCTGTACCGAGCACAATTCCACCAATTGCTGGAGAAATAACTTTATCTATTTCAAAAGAAGAAAATTTTTCTGCTAAAATTTCACCAAACATTGATAAATATTTAGGGTATTGTAAAACTTTTGCACATTGAAAGTAGGTATCACTATGTAAACCGGACGATAATACAAAATGTCCATACATTAAGGCTTTTGTTTCTTCAAAAATTTTTAAATAGTCTTTATCCACGATATTCCCTCATTTGATTTAGATATTCTTGAGCAGATGATTGAATTGATTGATAATCATGATTACCAGCAAAGATAATTCCTCTAGAAATATTTATTAAAGTTGTATCCAAATAATTTATATTTGATTGTATAACGTTCTTAAGATCTCCTCCTTGAGCGCCAATGCCAGGTATTAAAAAAAATGAGTCAGTTTGAGATCTTACCTCTTCCATTGCTTCATGATTTGTAGCACCAACGACAAAGCCAATATTATTATTTGAATTCAAATCTTTACACATTGATATTACTTTGCTAAAAATATCTTTCTGGATAAATGATGAGGATCTATTTGAGGTTCTGCATAAAACATAGACTCCCTTTTTTGTATTATTGATAAAAGGCTCAATTGACTCTTCACCCATATATGGGCTTATTGTTAAAGCATCACAATTAAGATGATTAAAAAAAGCTTCAGCATAATGAAGGCCAGTGTTACCTATATCTCCTCTTTTAGCATCTGCAATTATTAAATGATCGTTACCAATATATTTTATTAGATTTTCAAGCCAGTAATATCCTTTTGATCCCCATTCTTCAAAAAATGCAAGGTTCGGCTTATATGCTGAAGTTAAATCCTTTGTCGCATCTACAATCATCATTGAATAGTCAGATAATTCATCTACAGATACATCATTAGAAAAATATTTTTTGTCAATATCAATACCAACGCAAAGATTAGAATTTTTTTCAGAGATATTTTTTCTTAGTTTTTCAATGAATTGCACAAAGAAATTTAAACTATTATGCCTTAGCAAACAAATGGCTTCATAGTAGAAAGAAAAATTTATAATATTAAATGATGGAAACTACTTCAGGACAATCAGAAACAAAAATTATTGCATCTTCAAATGTATTTCAAATTGAAAAAATAGAAAAAGTTGGAAAATCAGATTATCCAAAGCTAATTGAAATATCTTTACATTTAGCAAAGGAGTATGGAAAACAAGCAGTTTTCACAAAAGCATCAATAGAAAAATATTTTAATACCGAAAAATCTCTCCCTTTTATAGCAAGATATCAAAATGAGATTATTGGATATATAATTGGAATTCCCCTTGAAGAATTAAATATGGAAACATGGGCACTAAATGATGAAAATTTTGGTAAATATAATACTCTTTATACTTATGCTTTTGTTATTATGGAAAAATATAAATCAAATGGTTATGCTAAAATGTTAAAAAGAGTTTATTTGAGTTGGGCTCAAAAAAGAGATAGCATTCAGTACATTACAGGCCACATCAGTGCTGGAAATATTGATCTTAAAGATAAAAATGTAAAAATAATTTCTTTCGAAGAAGATTGGCAAGGAACTGGAAAGCCGTTTGAATACTATAGGAGATCTTTTGATGACACATCTCAGAACTCTGTTTTTAGTCCACCATTTGAAATAGTAGTTGAATAAAAGACTATTTCTTTAAAAAACTTATAACTAAAAGAGCTGTTGATGAAATAGCCAATGCAGGAATCACGGCTTCATCTAAACTCCACTGATTACCAAAATAGACTGTTGCAATAATTCCTGATAAAATAGAACATATTGCACCATACTTAGTTGCTTTATCCCAAAAAAAAGCTGCTAACAAAGTTGGAGTAATTGCAGTACCATAAATTGTAAATGCATAAAGAGCTTTTTCAAAAATTGTTGTGTCAGCTGCAAACATTCTTGAAACCCAATATGAAAAGAATCCCAATGCTAAAACTAGAATTCTGCTAAGAGTTACAATCATTTTATCTGAATATTTTTTATTTGAGTATTTTAGATATACATCATTAATCAAAATAGTCGTTGGTACTAGCAAGAAAGAATCTGCTGTCGAAATTATTATACCAATAATTGTAGCAAGCATAATTGCACCAACTATTGGTGGAAGAAAATTATATGCAGCATAGATTAATACATGTGATTCTTTTGCAATGTCAGTTATCATGCTTGAACTAATCCATGCATTAGCAATTATTAGTGATTCCAAAATAACAACTGCAAAAAATAAAAAGAATGTAGCTTTTTGAGCTGATTTAACAGAATCACTTGCAAAAAATCTTTGATACATATTTGCATCTCCAAGAATTAGTAAGAAAGATGGTAATGTAAAATTAATTACATCTCTTAACGATAAAACACCAAATAATGACATGTTATTTGGCATGCCTTTGCTTTGAAAATTAGCTGACATTCCTTCAAATCCCCCAGCTTGAAAAAATAAAATTGGTAATGCTATAATAAAACAAGTAATCATCAAAATACCATTAGCTACGTCAGTATATGCAACACTTAATAAACCTGCTAATACTGTATAAGCTACAATAAATAATGCAGCAATAATTGTTGCTTGGTCTAGAGTAAGACTAGAACCCAAATTATCATGAAAAATTGTATAAATGACTGCTCCACCAGCATTAAACTGATAACTAACAATCACTAAGTAAGCAGTTAAAAGTGCAATAACAGATAAAATCATTGCAACATCACCAAAACGTGAACCAATTATTTCTGGGACGGTTAATTTTTCTGAGGCTCTAGCTTTTCCTGCAATTTTTGTTAGTGCTAAAACACCTAACATACCACCAATAGGTAAAAGAAATCCAGCTGCACCAATCTCAAATGTTTTTCCTGCATTTCCAAGAACTGATCCAGTTCCCATCCAAGTTGCTGCCATTGTGCCTACTAAAATCCAGGGAGATAAAGACCTACCTGCTACTGAAAAGTCTTCTTGATTTTTTATTGAGTCAGTTTTGCTAAAACCAATCCATAGCAATGCAATGAGATATATAGATATTATTAAGTAATAAATCATTTTTTTAGTATTTACATAATACATATATTATTTTTATAAATGCAATTACATTGGAAAATAATTATTGGCCTTGTTCTTGGTACAATTTATGGCATTCTAAGTTCTATAAACGGTTGGAATGATTTTACATCAGATTTCATTTCACCTTTTGGTTCCATTTTCTTGAATTTATTAAAACTAATTGCAGTACCATTAGTTGTCTCTTCATTAATAACTGGTGTTGCTTCATTATCAGACACAAGAAAACTTTCTAGAATAGGTTGGAAAACAATTGCACTATATATATCAACAACAGCCGTAGCTGTAAGCATTGGTCTTATTCTTGTAAATGTACTTGAGCCTGGTAATTCTATTCCTACAAGCTATCAAGAAAGTCTGTCGGCAGAATACTTTAGTAAAGCAGCTGACAAACAAGAGGCGGCAGCAAATATTCAAGAAAGCAGAGGTCCTTTGCAACCATTAGTTGATATGGTGCCAGGAAATATTTTTTCTGCGGCTTCTAATAATAGAAATATGCTACAAGTTGTTTTTATATCATTAATCTTTGGTATTGCACTTATAGGTATTGATAGAAAATATTCTAATCCTGTTTTGGAATTCTTAGAAGGAATTAATCAAATGATAATCAGGTTAGTTGAAATGATTATGTATTTTGCTCCCTTCGGAGTTTTTGCTTTAATTGCTAAAACTATCAGTACCGTGTCTGGAGATTTATCCCAAATAAGCTCAATTTTATCAGCACTAATCTTTTATATGGGTGTTGTAGTTCTTGGTCTTTTTTTACACATGGGTCTAACATATTTATCGCTTTTAAAAATGTTTACTTCCTTGGATATAAAGCATTTTTTGAGATCAATGGCACCTGTTCAACTTCTTGGATTTTCAACAAGCTCAAGTGGAGCAACATTACCGGTTACAATGAAGCGATGTGAAAAAGATCTTGGTATCTCAGAAGAAATATCATCTTTTGTTTTACCGCTTGGGGCCACAATCAATATGGATGGAACAGCTTTATATCAAGGTGTTGCTGCTGTATTTATTGCACAGGCTGTTGGCATGGATTTAACTTTTGCTGACCAGTTTACAATAGTTGCAACTGCAGTTCTTGCCTCAATTGGTACAGCTGCTGTACCAGGAGCAGGTATTATTATGCTTGTCATAATTCTTGAGGCAATAAATGTACCAAGTGAAGGAATTGCACTTATTCTTGGAGTTGATAGAATATTAGATATGATAAGAACCGCTACAAATGTTACTGGAGATGCAACTGTTGCTAGCGTTATGGATTCTTTAGAGCGCTAATCCAATTTTTATGCTTTGTTGATATAAGGTCTATTATACTTGAGAGCTGCAAAGCCCTTGTTGCTGAAACCATTATTGCTTCTGGAAATGACTGTTTCAAATAAGAAATTCTGTCTCCATCAACAAGATCAACTTTATTGAAAACATATTGAGTATCAACCTCATTAGCTTTTATTTCTTTTAGAACGCTTTGGATTGTTTCAATTTCATTAAAAAGATCTTTTGAATTTGCATCAAGCACAACAAGCAACAAGTTTGAATCGACTACTTCTTGCAATGTAGATTTAAAGCTAGCAATTAAATTATCTGGTAGGTTTCTAATAAATCCAACAGTATCACTTAATAAAACATGATTATTATTTCCAACAAAAAGCCTTCTAACAGTAGTATCTAATGTTGCAAATAATTGATCTTTAATAAGAACATCGCTCTTTGTAAGCGATTTCATCAAAGAAGACTTTCCAACATTTGTATAACCAACAAAAGAAGCTCTAAAGAATGACTTTCTTTTTTTACTTTGAACTCTTCTTTCGGAATCAATATTTTTTAGTTTTTTCTTTAGTAATGATATTTTTTTTCTAATTATTCTTCTATCAACTTCAATCTGAGTCTCTCCAGCCCCTGCACGTGTTCCAAAACCACCCATTTGCCTTTCAAGGTGTGTCCATAATCTTGTTAATCTGGGTAATTGATATTGTAACCTTGCAAGTTCAACTTGTGTTTTAGACTCCTTTGATTTAGCATTTCTAAAAAATATTTCTAATATTACTCCTGGTCTGTCAAGAATTTTCAATTGTTTATTTAATTGTTGAAAATTCTTTGTTTGAACAGGGCTCAAATCTTCATCAAAAATTATATACTGAGCATTTAGCATTTTAGCTTGCTCTATGATTTGTTTAGCTTTACCAGTTCCAATAAAATATGCAGGATTTATTTTATTGATTTTTTGCTCAACTACACCTGCTACATCAAGTCCCAGTGTTGTAATCAATAAGGAAATTTCTTCGATACTATTATTATAATTTTTACTGCTTCTCCAAATTCTTGGAGCGACTACTAAAGCTTTATCTTTAGCTTTATTCATTAATAACTATTTCATCGTAAATAAAATCAAGAAAAATATCATATATAAAATCATTAAAAGATTCATTAACCCAATCATCTTTTAAGAGAGTAGTTATAAATATGGTATTAGATCCCAAAATATTTTTCTTAATTATTAATGGATCATTTGTTGATAATGAATAATCAATATTATTATCAAAATTTTTTACATCAATAAATTTGAAAATTTTAGCTTGGGAATTATTTTTTAAAATAGAATCTCCATCGGATTTTTCTAGAATCTCAAAGTATTGATTTTTTGATGTACCTCTTACTGCTTTAATTTCAGGGAAACTAAGTGTTTGAGATAAAAATATAGATTGATTTAAATTTGGTGTCATAAAGATAATTAGCTTTTTTTTACTTAATATGAACTTCTGAATAGCTTCGATTAAATAATCCGAATAGAAATTAATATCTTCTAATATTAATATATCAGATTCGGTAAAGTCATATTTTATAAAATTGTTTACTTTTAGTTCTTCTATTTCAAATAGTTTATTCTTACTAAGTGTTTTTTTAAAAATACTCTGATTGTCCGAAACTATTGTAATATTTTGATTAATCAACTTGGGGATATCAAATGAAAATACTTCGTTTTCTATTTCAGAATGCACCAATCTTGCAGATATTGACTCTAAATCATTTGGAAAAAAAACTTTTTGATAGACAATTTCAGTTGTGTCTTGGATAATTTCTGTTTTTGATAAAATATTTTCATCGTCTTTAAATAACAAAAGAGCATTAAAATTATTTGGATTTGAATAAGTTATTTTAAAACTTAAAGAATCAGATGAAACTAATGACAGCTTTTGCAATGATATATTTGTTGATATGTGTTCAATTTTTTTATTTTCTGCTTCTTTTTGAATACAACTAACAATAAAAATTATTATAAAGGAAATTAAAATTTGTCTTAAAAAAGTATTTTTCATTTATTGAACTACAATCAGATTTATTTTAGAACCTTGTTTAATTTTAGTTCCATCCACTGGGTTTTGATTGATAATTGTGTTTGATAAGAATTTTTGATTTTCTACATACCTTATTTTTCCCTCAATAAAACCTTTTTCATTAATAATTTTTAATGCTTCACTCAAAAAAATTCCCCTAAGATTAGGTACTTCGACCAAATCATTTGGTGCTAAACCATTACTTACTTCAACTCTTACTCCAAAACCTTTTCGAATACTATCATTTTCTGCTGGACTTTGCCACGAAACAATACCTTTTGGATATTTTGTACTAAAAGAATAATATATTGAGTCTAATTCAATACCATTTTGGTCTAATGTTATTTCGGCTGCTCTCAATGTTTTTCCAATCAAAGATGGTACTAAAATTTTTTGATTAAATTGGGTTATCTTAACTTTTATAGATCTACCGAGCTTTACACTTTTTCCTGATGATGGAAATTGCTCTAAAATAATATCTGGATTTAAGTCATTCGTAAAAATTGTATCTGCAACTACAATTTCAATTCCTTCCGATTGCGATATATTTTCAGCTTCTTCTAAAGTTAAACCCTCTAAATCGGGAATTACAATTACGTTTCTTTGATTAATATAAATTGGCATAATTATGAAGTTGAAAACTATCAATACAACAACTCCTGTTACAAAAAAAATGAATGTATTTTTTAAAAAATTCATTAACCTAAAATACTTTTTTCAAGATTATTATAACCATTTATAAATTGATTTGATTTCATTCTATTTTTTCCTTCAATTTGAACTTCAAATATTCTCAATGAACCTTTTTTGCATTTCACTTCAAAAAAGTCCTTTTCAATATTAACTATATTCCCCGGCGGTGAAATACTATCAGATTTAACGACCTCAGATTTAAAAATCTTTATTCTTTTATTATCAATAAAGGAAAATGCTCCTGGATAGGGAGAAAATGCTCTTATTTTTGCGTCAATTTTTGAAGCTTTTTCTGCCCAAGTAATTTCCAAATCTTTTTTTTGAATTTTTGGAGCTTTAGAAACATCATTCTCATCCTGAACAATCAAATCTGCTTCGTTATTAATAACTTTTTTAATTGAAGTAATCATTAATTTTGAACCTACTTTACTTAGTTTTTCTGAAAGTGTTCCAAAGTTATCATTAATTGATATATCAACTTTTTCTTGAAGAATAATTTTTCCTGTGTCAACTTTTGGCTCTATTAAGAAAGTTGATACACCTGTTTCTTGATCTAAATTTAAAATTGCATGTTGTATTGGTGCAGCTCCTCTATATTTTGGTAGCATTGACGAATGAAGATTTATACATCCTGAATTTGGAATATTTAAGAGTTCTTTTGGAAGAATCTTATATGCTACAACTATAAATAAATCGACATTATTTTCAGCTAACTTCTTGTGAAATTTGGGATCTTTTAAATCTTCACATTCAACAACATTTAACGAGTTTCTTTTTGAAAATTCCATCACTGGTGTATGACGATATTTTTGACCTCTACCCATTTTTTTTGAAGGATTGGTAACAACAAACACTACATCAAAGTTTTTATTACATTCGTCAAGAACTTTATTTGAAAATTCCGTATTACCAAAAAAGATAATTTTTGCTTTTTTATCTTTCATTTTCAGATTTCATTAATTTCAAGGCTTTATCATATTTCAGTAAGTCTGCTGGTGTTGCGAAATCAGTAATAATTTTACCGTTTAAGTGGTCATTTTCATGTTGAATTACCGTTGATAATAAACCACTAAATTCCCTTGAATGCTTATCAAGATTTTCATCTAAGTATGTATATTTAATTGTTTTAAATCTTTCAACATTTATCCTAATGTCAGGTAAAGAAAGGCATCCTTCCGAATCTATAACAGATCCATCTCCCTCTTCAATCTCCCCATTTATGAAAACCATGGGAGAATCACATTCCTCTGTATGAGATATATCTACTACAAAAATTCTTTTTGTAACTGCTATTTGGTTTGCTGCTAATCCAATTCCGTCAAATTCATACATTGTATCAAATAAGTCTGTAATTAATTGATTAATATTTGAGAAATCATTGATATCATCTGAAATAGTTCTAAGTGCTGGATGACCAAATTTTACTACTTTTTTTACTGCCATAAATTAATTATCAGAATTTAATAATTTTGCTATTGCTGTCTTATCCACGGTAAGCTCGTTATCATTAGAAACTCTAATGATAACCTTTTCATTTCTAACTCTAACAACTTTACCGTGAATACCGCCGATGGTAACGATTTTAATCGCCTTTTGATAAGTTCGCCTGCATATTTTTTATTGATTCTTGTTTTTTTGAATTGGGTCTCAAAAAAAAGTAATATAAAACAAGAAAAATAAGAAATATGGGTAGTTGACTTAAAAAAATATCAAAAAAAGAAGCTTCCTGCTGTTGAAAAATTAGTATTTTATTTAACATGACAAAAATTAGTTTAGTTCTTACTCTTAAACAAGGCCATAAGATTTGGAATAAAAAGTGATAGTATTAAAGCTGATATCAAAAATTTTGAGATATTAAAAAATAATTTAAAATATGAATTATCATATTCAAAAATAATCGACTTATCGCCCTCCTTTAGTAAAAGCCCTCTTAGTACACCATTTACCTGATAAATCTTTTGTTCTTTACCATCGACATAAGCTTTCCATCTATCTGGATAATTTATTTCACTTAAAACAAGAAAACTCTCATTTTTAATATCAACTTCAATTTCAATCTTATGAATTTGTCGATTGATATTCTTCACTTGAGCATTCGAAAACTTTTTTTCACTCAAATCTTTAACCACAGCGATTCTATTTGGGTCAAAAGCATCTGAATTAAGGAATAAATAAAGGTTTTTATCTTCTGGTATAACATTTCTAACAAACCATGCCTTTTCAGTAAAATTTTCTAGCTCATAAATGAAAATTCTTTTTAGGCCATTTATAGAATTGAAGTTTGTGGTTTTAATATATTTAAGTTTTGGATGGTTAATTTGAGTAGTACTTATGAAATATTTAACATTTAAAAATTGTAGAACTGGTATTGAAAGCAGGTTATTAGTATTACTCATTAACTTTGCATAGTGATTAAACTTTGCTGGATGATATCCTCCAACTGATTCAATTCCGTGATATTTAAATTTTGGATCGGTGAATAAAGATCCAGCTGGATAAATTCTGTTTGATTTTAAATTATCTTTTAAAAAAATAATTGTCTCATCTTCAATAAAAATTGAGTTAAAAAATTCTTTTGAAACCATTTGAGATTTTTGTCCACTATCTTTAGGTGGATTTATAATTTGGAAATCAATTCTTTGAATATCTAAAAATGAAATTAAGAAGAAAAAAATCATAATCATTTGATATGATATTTTTTTATAATTCTCAATTATGTAAAATGACAAATCCTTTAATCCATATGCA
>Ga0209433_10000624_pt1 | contig 10948 bp, 18 predicted proteins | sample METZYME_5_50m_FD_187552 | JGI IMG/M metagenome (GOLD analysis project Ga0209433, IMG submission 187552) | Marine microbial communities from oxygen minimum zone in mesopelagic equatorial Pacific - METZYME_5_50m (SPAdes) (version 2) | ecosystem: Environmental > Aquatic > Marine > Oceanic | place...
GGGTCATTATCCAAGGCAAAAGTTTGAGTTATGAAGCCATAGTTAACAGGATATTGTAGCGATGAAACTAAACATCTTTCAAGCTCAAAAATATTATATTTTTCATTGTACTCGTATTTAGTGTTAGTACCTTTAGGGATTTCAACAATACAGCTTATATGATCAAACCCGTCTTTTGTAATTGGGATATCATTTACTAAGTTTGTTTGATTCATAGTGTAATATAATATATGAACTTACTAGTTCATGCTCCCTTGTGCGAGCCTCCCACGGAGTCTCTGCCGTTCAGGTATGTTTTATCTTGCGCAAAAATAGACTGCTGCGCGAACGTCCTTTTAGAATGCGAACGAGGCACAGAAGATATGTACTGGCAGTTTATGAGATCAAGAGGTATGTTTGATTTTATATCTGACATTGTTTGGCCGCTACAAGAAAAAGGAGTAAGTCTTGATATAAAAATCAGAAGACAAAGAGCGACTATTCTGACTAAATACGTAAGATTTGAAAATCAAGTTGAAATAGTCAGCCAAATGAAAGATAGGTTTATTCTGCCGTAGCAGAAGTCAACTTTGCCTCTAGGACTTTTACAGCCTCTGTAGCTTCTACAGCTCTAGTTGCTGCTTGCTGAGCCATATTTTCAAACTGTTTAGCTTCTTCAGCAGAAGCGTCAGCAGCTTTTCTTGCATCATTTGCAGCATCTTGGATAGCAGACGCACATCTACGGTGCGACTCCAGCATCATCTTAATGTGATTACTCATACAACTTATTATAGCCCGCCAAGGAACTTTTTATAAATTTCTTTTAGGTCTTTTAGGAAAATAGACGCCATTTCAACCCTAGCTGCATCTAAATCGTCCATAACGGTGGTTTCGCGCAGAATAGCTTCGTACTTTTTTCTAGTCTCCTCAAAAGCTTTGTGAGTTTCTTTTGGCTTATTGCGCTCAAACTCGGATATATTAGACATTTTCTTTATCCTTTTTTAACATTAACTCTTTAACTCTATTAACCCTGTTTATTATTTTGTCTAATTCAACTAATTCGCCGTTAAGCTTTTGCCCGTGATTTTCATTTAGATGTTGAGATAGGGCAATCATTTCACAAGAAATTTGGCCCAACATGAAAGACTCGTTGGAGAATTTGAATCTTGACATTGTTGTATATAGAATGTTACATCAAAAGTCGTCCTCAAGGGAACCGGATTGTTGATATTCCCTTACTCTCCTTTCAAAAAAGTTACCCATAGCTTGCACATCAACTACCTCACCGAGCCACGGGAAGGGGTTTTTGTCTGATTCGAATCTATATTCAAGACCGATTCCCTCAAGTCTGCGATTCCCGATATAATGCATATAGTCCACAAACATTTCAGCGTTAAGGCCAAGAATACCCCTAGGTAATACATCTTTAGCGTAAGCTATTTCAAGCTGCACGGCTTTCTGTATGTGCTCGGTTACCTCCTGCTGAAACGCTTTAGTCCAGATTTTAGGGTTTTGTTCTATAATTTGACTGATAACATAAGTTCCAAATTGTATGTGAGAGCTTTCGTCCCGAAGGGTATACTTAATTTGGTCAGCAATGCCCTGCATTTTATTTTGACGACCGAGAGCCAAAAGCATTGCAAAACCGCTAAAGAAAAATATGCCTTCACAAACAATCCAATAAGTAATGAAGTTTCTTAAAATCTCTTTTTTACCTTCTTGAGTATGAGGATTGAAGTCTGGCCTACTCAAATCGGTAGTGATGCTCATTAGGAAGTCATCTTTAGCCTTGATAGATGGGATGTTCAAATATGCTTGGTACACCTCATCTATTTTAAGGTCTAAAGAGTCACAAACATAAACAATAGTTAGGTTGTGGAGACTTTCTTCGAACGCTTGCCGAAGAATATACTGACGACACTCAGCATCAGTGATGTACCTAAAACCAGACAATAGTAGATTATTACCAACAAGAGATTCACTACCGGCAAAGAAGCCGAGTGAACGTTTGACCAAAAGTTTTTCATCATCTGTTATGTCTCCGTTTTTCCACTGCTTAATATCGTCTGCCATAGATATTTCCGTTGGCATCCAATTATTAGCGCAACCTTTAAGGAATAAATCCCACGCAGTCTTGTGTTTGTGCGGTAAAATACAATTTACACCCGCAACATCTTTTCCTAATATATTTCCAGTTTTTGAGTCACTCATTTTCGTAAATTATTGACAGGCTTCGCAGGATTCGGGGTTAGCAATAGAGCAAGCTACCTGTTCTTCTTCTGTGTACTCCTTCTTGGTTGATTTCTCAACTTTAGAAGCGCCACGGTTTCTTAAATAGTAAGTTGTCTTGAGTCCAGCTTCCCACGCAGCCATATAAATATCATTTAGATATTTAAGGCTTGTATTCTTGTTATACAAATTAAAAGAAATACCTTGATCAATCCACTTTTGGCGAGCGGCGTTACATTCAATCAGCTTGAACATATCGCGGTCAAATGCGGTTTTATATTTCTCTTTATACTTCTCTGGTATGTCGAGAAGAGTAACATCCCCATCCGCTTCTTTGACAGCTTCTGCGAATCTTTGGCTCCATAACCCTTCCTTCTTCATGTCTTCGACGAACTGCTCGTTTGTGATGTAGAAGTTTCCACTTTTATTTTCGTAGACGAAGAGAACTGAGAAGTTCGGTTCGATACTCTGCTCCACACCATTGATATACCCAATAGTAGCAGTAGGAGCGATTGCCATAATGTTGCTATTTCTGATTCCATATTTTGAAATACTTTCTCTTACTTCTGACCAATTCAATTTACCCCCCACGGGTTTGCTCCCAGATTTTTTTCTAAAATCCAGTAACTTGTTGTACGTGTCTATTGGTAATTGGCCTTTATCCCAAAGCGAACCTGAGAAAGTTTTGTAGCTGCCTCTCTCTTGAGCTAGTTCGCTAGATGATAGTATGGCGTTATAAGAAAAGAACTCTGTGAGTTCATCAATATACTTAACAGCTTTACTAGAGTCGTACTGTATATCAACTAATTGAAGTACGTCGTGAGTCGCCATCATCCCTAGTCCAACTGGACGGTGTTGTAAGTTTGAATTAGCGGCTTCTTTAGTTGGATAGAAATTTAAATCAACAACATTGTCAAGTAAACGAACAGCGGTTTTGATTGTACTGGCAAGTAAATCGCGATTCAGTGTAAATTTGCCAGATTCATCTTCGACAAGATGGTTCTTTAGATTTACGCTGCCGAGATTACAAACAGCAGTTTCGCCAACTATAGTTTTCTCTCCGTCTTGATAAACAGACGGCTTAGTATGCAGTAGAATCTCTGTGCAAAGGTTACTAGAATGTACTGTGCCTTCATGTTGGTTGCTGTAACGAATATTTGACGGGTCTTTGAAAGTAATCCAAGGGTGAGATGTCTCAAATAGAACCTTTAACATCTTCTTCCAAAGCTCTTTAGCTTTTATCTTGCGAAAGTTTTTAAGTTCTCCCGCTTCCGCTTTGTCTGCCATCTGCTCGTAAACAGCCGTAAAACAGTCACCAAAAGCTTCGTGCAAATCTCTGGACTCAGAGGGACAAAACATGTACCAGTCCTCATCATTTTGAACCTTTTGCATGAATAAATCTGGAATCCATGCAGCTGTATTCATATCGTGGCAACGAAGTCTTTCGTCACCAGTGTTGCGGCGAAGGTTTAGAAAATCTTCGAAGTCAAGATGCCAAGGTTCCAAATAAGCGCATCCTGCACCGGGCCTTTTGCCTCCTTGATTTACCGCGACGAGTGTGTCGTTGAAGATTTTGAGCCATGGCACAAGACCTCCAGAAATCCCGTTTGTGCCTTTGATGAAAGCACCAGAAGACCTAAAATTAGTAACATCAAAGCCAAGGCCTCCAGCGTATTTACTCTTACGCGCTTCTTGCCAGACTCCCTCGAAGATTCCGTCAATACTATCATCGAATGTGTTTAGGTAACATGAGCTTAATTGTGAGTGAGTAGTACCACTATTAAATAATGTAGGAGTGGAAGGAGTGTAAAGGAAATTGCTAAATAAGTTATAGAACTCAATAGCCCGGTCTTCTCTGTTGTCTTCATTTAAAGCTAAGCCCATCGCCACGCGCATCCAAAAAGCTTGCGGTGATTCGACTATCTTATTATTTACACGAATAAAGTATCTGTCAATTAAAATTTGTAAACCAAGGTATTTGAACTTCTTATCTCTTTCGGGGTCGATAGCTTCTGACAATTTTTTTAAATCAAAATTTAAGAGTTCTGGATTTGCTATCTCGTTTTTTACTAGTTTCTTAATACCTTGAACAAAGGACTTACGATATTGTAACTCAAAAGTATCAGAATCTACGCTCTCACGAAAAACTTCTTTGTATAGTGCGTTTGCGGCTAAAGCAGCAGCGACTTTGCTGTAATTTGGCTCTTTTTCTATCTTGGCTCTGGCAGATAAAATTAAAGCGTCATCGATTTCTTTTGTCGTTATCTTGTCGTAAAGCTGGAGTTGTGCATCTAAGATAATTTCACTAGCCGAAACATTATTTCCCCCTATACCCAAGCATGCTCTATATGCGCACTTGTTAATTTTTTCAACATCAAAACTTTCTAATTTACCGCTTCTTTTCTTAACCTTTATATCCATTATTTGACGAATTATTTTACACCTGACGAGAGCAGGTTTGTCACATTAATTTATTTCTGGTTGTGAGTCAAGTTTATTTTTCAACTATCTCAAGGGACTTGTCACCGGTCTTCTTTTGAAGTGTTTTTAAGTAAGCTTCTGCTTTTATTTTGCCCTCTTCTGAGTAATCAAAAGCCCCGTATCTCCAATTGCTGCTTTTGGAAATAATTAAGTAATATTTTTTTTTAGATTTCACTAGAAATTATTTCTTTATAAAGTTTAGCGATACTTTCGTCTAAGATATCCAGCTCTCTTTCTTCGGCGTGAACTTTGCTGAGAATAAGCTGCATTTCTTTCCTTACTGTTGAAATTCTTTCATTTAAATCTGGCAGCCATTGATTTTCTTCTATTTCATCGCATTCAGCAAAACACTTTTCCATTTTTGCCTCCCAAAAATTTATAGACTCTAGGATTATGTCTATTTTAGAAGATAGTTTTTCAATTTCTTTGAATTTTTCTTTAGTATTATTCATCTTTTAAAATTTCTAAACAGGTCTTTAGTTGGTGGCACCAGATGTCTTCTCCTGTGCGATTAGGATTTTCCATATTATCTCTTATTTTAGATAATTGTAGAAGATATTCTAAAATTTTAATAACCTCGGGGATTTTTTCTAAAGTTTTGTTAGACATATCTATATATATTTACACAAAAAAGGCCGCTGCTTAAGCAACGGCCAATTTGACAATTATTATGATTCTTATGTCAAGTTTTATTTTATTGATATAGGTATTTTTTTAGAAATATCTTTTCTAGGAACAGAAAGTTCTAGAATACCGTTAGTTAGTCTAGCGGATAGTTTTTTTCTATCTGCTTTTTGCGGCAGTTCATAGCATCTGCTGAGAGTTCGTTTTTTGCCGCCGACTTCAGCCTCTCCGTTGAGCTTTATGTAGTCTTCCTCAATCTCCACTTTTAGATTATCTTTGCTAAAGCCGGGTACTTCTAATACAGCCTCAAAAGAGTTATCTTTTTGAGAGAAAGGGTAAAGAGTTGTGGTTTGATCTGCAAATAGCAAATCTTCAAATAATTTATATGGACTATTATGTAATAACATAGCACAGCTCTTTTAGCTAGAGCCGTGCCAAATTGTCCAGTGTGTAGAAAAGTCCCTATTTAAAGGGTTATTTGGAAAAGAATACGTTTATGCTTGAGACAGCTGTGCCATATCGACAGACCTTATGTCATACATGCTTACAACATTGTCTCTGTTTAAGCTGTCTCTAATTAAAAAAGAATCATCGTTTACAGTTTCTTTAATTTCCCCTATCCAAGTTATGTTATCTTCAATAACTTTAACTTTTTGGCCTATCATTTTTTTATTGTAATCTAATTTATTACTCATTTGTTATAGTTAGTATGATTTGGTCATCGTGATAAAAATTTATAGGTTTTTCAAACTTAGAAGTAGCAATATTTTTAAACTCTTCAGATAAATTTTGTATTGATTCAGCCTTCCTCATTTCGGCAGCTCGTATTCTAGATTTTTTTTTGCAACTACAGCCTACATTGATATTATTGAAGGCGAATAAAAAATTAGAGATAAAGTTATCAGAGGCATAAAGGCCCTCTAATTGGTCTAAAAAAGATTTGTATTCAAAAGCTGTCTTTATTTCAGTCATTGAAAAAAGTTTTCTCTAAATACTTAAATAGAAGCAAGGATAATACATAATATACTCCAAGTAATTTTACGCTGCAGAATAAACTTACACATAAACTTATCCAAGCTGCTAAACAGAAAGGGCAAGATAAAAGTTTAAAAATAAAAAATTTGAGTTTATTTTTAGTGTTTTTACAAGCTAGGAACTCAAATAATGTGATGTCTGGATTTTCAATAGAGACTTTTTCATAATCTTTTAACTTAACCCCAGCTAATGCTAAGTAGGATACTAAAAAGTCAGTTTTAAACCAAATGAATAAAAACGATGAGATAAGGCCGACAGGAGCCAGTAAATCAAACGCCACTACTTCCAAAGCCTCCTTCATTTCTTTCAGAGTCTTCTAATTCTTGTACTTCTTGCCATTGCGCAGAATAACATTTTTCAATTATGATTTGTGCGATCCTATCACCTTGTTTTATGTCAATTTTACCAAATTTGCCAAAAAAGTTTTCATAAGGTGTTTTGCTCGGAAGGTAGGGCGTTATGTTAACTAATAATACTTTTAATTCGCCTCTGTATCCAGAGTCTATTACACCTGCCATGACATCCAGACCTTTTTTTACAGCTAAACCGCTACGCGGAGCTACTCTGCCATAATAGCCTTCTGGGATCTGAATTTTTATGCCTGTGGAAATAAGTTTTCTCTCAAGTGGATTGATTGAGCAAGAATCTGTAGAGTAAAGATCGTAGCCTGCATCAGTCGATGTATTTTTGCTAGGGCAAACTGCAAAGTCTGAAATTTTTTGGAACTTAATTTCCATGGACTGAATTTTGCCTTTTTTTTGATGAAAAGTCAAATCTTTTTTTGTTTAAAAAAAGTATTGACATAACATGAGAAAAGACATAAGCTGCGTCTTGGATAGGCGAGCTCCATTGGCCGCTCGCTCCCGATCTCTAAAAGCGTGGCTCTGTTTGTAGGAGACTTTACAACCACGGAAAGTTGTTGCGGATAGAGGGAGAAGGACGAAAGTCTGAAGAACCTAATTACAACGGACAGCGGAGAGGCAGACAGATCGACATGTGGGCACTAGGCCTCCTGTTCACCCAAAAAAGTTAGATCTGTGGAAATTTAAGAGGGAAGTAAAGAGATCCGGTCGTCTAGAACGAGTTCATTTTTTTTGAACAGGCGCTAGAACGGAAAAAGTCTCCGTGTCTATCGACACGAAGACTTTTAAAGGGAAGTTATTATTATATATCTTAACGTTATGTTAAACGTAATAATAACGATACGATAACATAAATTTAAACGTAATGGAACTTAACGGAACTAAAACAAATCTTAGCGTAATAGGTATCGCAGGCGTAGCGGGTAGCGGTAAAGATACGTTTGGTAAAATCATAGGTAATGTATTTGAAAACAGCGGCGGGAAAGTTAATTATTTATCTTTTGCGGCCAAACTCAAGGCGGAAGTATCTGAGATATCTAGAAAACTTTATGATATAGACCCAACAAACTGCACCAGAGAAGAAAAAAACCTAATCCGCCCGCTTTTATTAGCACATGGAGCGATAATGAGAAAAAAAACGCAAGGTCAATATTGGATAGAAGGAGTAAAAAATTTGATTATTGAAAATAATATTAATATAATAACGGACGTCAGATTCTGCGAATACGAATGCGACGAAGTTGACTGGATACAATCAAATGGGGGCATTGTCGTTCATATTACTAGGTTTTTTGAAGAAAATGGGCAAAGAATTTACATCATGCCCGACAATGAGTACGAAAAAAGAAACAATAAAATTTTAAAAAATAAAGCGGATTACTCTTTTTCGTGGCCTACAGACATATCAAAACAAAAAAAATATTCAGAAAAGTTTTTTAAGTGGCTTGTAAAAAATTACTTTGAAGAATGATATTTTAAAACATTATGATAGCGAAGTTTATCCTATCTTTGCTACCTTGGGCGTAAACGCCCACTTAAATTTTAAAAATACAACGTATCTGCACCACTTTACAAGTAGTGCGGATACTGAATTTTATTATTTTATAAAGCTATTTAGCCGCATTCCCTATTTTAACGAAAGTTATAAAGATAAAGATATATATTTTCTTTCGGTTCATTTATATACCTACGACCACCTAGGATTAAGAGTAGATGTAATCCAAAACGGAGATTTTTACGACACTTTAGAGGACGTGATAGATATTATCTATCCAATATCGACCTATTTCTTAAAACATCATAAATACGTTTTAAGTTTTAACGGCGAGGATAAATATTCTTTCACTAAATACAAAGACACTTTAGAATCATGGAAAAACGAAATCTTAAATTATTAAAAGATTCATATCTTATACAAGATATAAAACTAAACACAGATGAAGATAGCTTAAAAGAGCTGCATGATAGATATAAAAATATGTATTACAACTTCGCTCATAAGTTTAAAAACTTCTTTAAAATGAACAGAATAGACTTTAATGAAGTTTTGAATGATTCTATGTACATGATATACGACTCTGCTAAAACTTTTGACGATAATAAAAATATAAAATATATAACTTGGTTAGGTAGTAAAATTAAGTTTTATTTTTTAAATAAATCTATAGACAAAGATAAAAATTATTCTATTTTAGATTTTAAAGAGTCGCAAAAAGAGCTAGACGACCTATCTATACCTAAAAATTTAGAATCTAATAAATCTGGAGATACGAGCTACAGCGATATTATTTCGATACTCCATAAACACCCTGACAAAAGAGTTGTGGAGATATTTCAAAAGAGATATTGTCCGAACTCAAGAAGGCCTCCAACTTGGAGAAATATTTCCAAAGACTTCAACTTGAGTTCTCAAACAATAATCAACCTGCACACAAAAGGGATAAAATACCTAAGAAAAAAGATTAAAAATTTCACATAAAAAAAACTTGACATATTACAAGAAAGCAGGCATAATAACCTTCGTATGAGCAATACATACAATAAAGACGAAAAACGCAATGAGTGGAAAGAGCGCGAAGTTGGTGCTCTTTGGGTACAGAAAAGTGCAAAGGGTCAGAAATACATGACCGGTCACATTTCTGTGAGTCCTACTAACGAGAACACGAAGGTTGTTATCTTCGAGAACTCTGGCAAGAAGGACGAGAACGGTAAGGTGAAGAATGAAAAGGCTCCCGACTTCCGGGTGTACCTTTCTGAGGCTACTAAGTCTTCTTCAACTCCAAAACAAGAGGCTACTAAGGAGGCCGATACAACATCTGTCCCTTCGACAGATGAAGAAGTTCTGTTTTAATGCGGGACTTCTCCTTACAATTACCTGTCAATTCTGTTAGTTTTGGTCAGGTAAGTGTAGCCCTCTTGCGTGAATTTCATGCAAGGGGGTTACAACCTTGTTTATTTCCTATTGGAGACAATATTGATCTCCACTCTCAAGACAATGCCAGCGAAGACTTCCAGAAGTGGCTGCAGTCTTGCATTGTTAAACGTTTCGAGCATCATTCTAGATCTAATCCTACATTTAAACTCTGGCACTTAAATGGCAGTTTAGAATCTTTTAGCGAGAAGCAAATATTATTCACCTTCCATGAACTTGACGAGGTGACGCCGGTAGAAAAAAATATAGCTCGAAACAACACAACTGTTCTTTCGTCAAACTATTCAAGGGAAGTGTTTCGATCTAGCGGAGTAGATAATACCAAATATATACCACTTGGCTTTGATAAAGATAATTTTCAAATTAAAGAGCAGTCATATTTAAAAGATAAGATTGTTTTCAATCTTACTGGTAAACTTGAGAAAAGGAAGAACCACAAGCAAGTCATACAAACTTGGCTTAAAAAATATGGAAATAATAAAGATTATGTTCTTCAGTGCGCCGTTAGCAACCCTTTCTTAAAGTCTGAAGATTTCTCTAGAATCCTTAATGATATATTAGAAAATAAAAGTTACTTTAATATAAACTTTTTGGGTTCTATGCAGAAAAATAGTCTTTATAATGACTATTTAAACTCTTCTAATATCATTCTAGGTCTTTCTGGCGGAGAGGGTTGGGGATTGCCTGAGTTTCAGTCTGTCGCATTAGGAAAGCATAGTGTTATTTTGAATGCCACAGGGTACAAAGACTGGGTTAACGAAGAAAACTCTGTGTTGGTACAGCCCAACGGCAAAAGAGATGTTTATGATGGCGTATTCTTTCATAAAGGACAGCAGTTTAATCAAGGCAACACATTTACTTTTGATGATGACGAATTTATTGAAGGTTGCGAAAAGGCGATAGAAAGATGTAAGTTAAACCCAGTAAATGAAGAAGGTATAAAACTTCAAGAAAAGTTTACATATAAAAACACAGTCGATAAAATTATTGAAGTAATCGAGGAGGTCTAATGCCAGAATACATATATGAGAACCCAGACACCAAAGAGCAAATAACTGTCTGGCAAAGTGTCCATGAAGCTCACGAATACGAAGTAGATGGCGTTGCTTATGATAGGATATACACAATCCCACACGCTTCAATAGATACTAAAATTAATGCTAATTCAGAAGCAGATTTTAAGGCTAAAACTAAAGCTAAAACTTACGGCGAGCTATGGGATCATTCTTCTGAGATGTCTGCTAAAAGAGCAGAGGAGTACGGAGGTAAAGACCCTGTGAAACAAAAGTTCTTTGAAGCAAACTCT
>Ga0209433_10000626_pt1 | contig 10940 bp, 9 predicted proteins | sample METZYME_5_50m_FD_187552 | JGI IMG/M metagenome (GOLD analysis project Ga0209433, IMG submission 187552) | Marine microbial communities from oxygen minimum zone in mesopelagic equatorial Pacific - METZYME_5_50m (SPAdes) (version 2) | ecosystem: Environmental > Aquatic > Marine > Oceanic | place...
AAATCAGCTAATAAGGTATTGTAACTAGTGACAGAAATAATATAACGAACCTCGGAATCCGTTAAATCTCTTTGGTTATTTACAACTTCTCTTTGTGTAGTAATACCTGATTTATATCTAAGTTTGGCAAGTCTTAGAGACTCTCTCGCTGATAAAACTTCTGTATAAGAAGCAGAAATATTTAGTTTGGCTGATTCTAGTTTGAAGAATACTTCTTCAACTTCTTTTCTGATTTGAGCTCTCCTCGTAGCAAAATTAAGCTTTGCTTCTTTTGCTTTGCTTTTGTTGTAATTATATAAAGATCTTGAGTTGCCTCCATCAAAAATAAACCATGTTGCATTTAGACCAATGGTGTTAGAAAAATTGGAGGATTTATTACTCGTATTTGGAGATGTTTTATTTAACTCACCTTGTGCAAAAGATGTAGTAGTTGTATTTACTATACTTATTTTCGGCTGACTAGAAGCAAGTGCGGCATTGGCATTGCTATTGTTAATTGATATATCCAATAGGATACTTTCTAATTCTTCTCGTGAATTATATGCAGCAATAATACTATCTTCTAGTGATAAATCCCATATTCCAGTTACTTGTGTTTTTGATCCAATTAATGGTGTTACATCTTCCGGAAAATTAAGTATTTCAGCAAGAGATCTTTGACCAATTTTTTGATCTCCTAACTTAATATTAAACAACTGCTGATCTCTAGCTAGTTGTGTTTTCGCTTCTAGAACCTCTAATTTCGTACCAATACCTGAGTTAAATCTAATTTCTGCGTCTCTTAATCCTAGAGTGGAAGATTCGATTGATTTCTTTGCAACTTCTAGTTCCTCATTTGCTTTTTGCAAATTGAAGTATAGTTTTTTGGCCTCTAATTTTAAATCTCTTAAAAGTATTGAGTATGAATATTTTGACTTTTCATAACTGTCTCTAGCTGATTCTATCTCAGGAATTCTCGCAGGGTTAATTAAATCCCATCGAATTTGGGCAGAGATGGAGGAGCTCCATTGTTTACTTGATGTATCTTGTACGAAACTTGATTCATCATAATTTTTAGATTCAAAGTATTGAGGAATGCCATTAGCTGTTAGGTTTAATGTTGGGTACCAAGATGATAACGAACTTTTTAATATTGATTTAGCTTGATCAACTCTTTCTAAGTAGATTTTGATCGTTCGATTGTTATTTATAAGTATATTTTCTAATTGATCAAGATTAACTTTTTGATAAGACTTTACTAAGACTTCTCGCGATCTAGAGGGTAAAAAAAGATCTTCAGGCGAATTTAATTCATATAAGACTTTTTGTTGTTTTTGACTTTGGCTTTTAGTTGTGTCTCCTTTTATCTTTATATTGGAAGTGATTTTTTGCGAACTTGTAGCCCATAAAGGATTTAGCCCAGATATAAATAAACCTGCAACAATAAGGAACTTTCTCTTCACTCTCCTCATAGTTATAAGAAAAACTGAGATGGATTTAGTAAAGCAATTATGCTTTACCAAGTGCTTTGTTCACGATGTCTTGAGCATCATGGACAATTCTTATATATACATTAAGTGACAAAGAGAGCTCTTGAAGAGTCATGTCATCAAGAAAGATTTTTTCACCTTGTCTCAGCATGACCGATGGTAGAAGTAACTCATCACCTAATTCTTTTGCTTCCAGTCCTTGTAAAAGGTCTTGGCCTGTGAGTAGACCTGTCACAATTTGTTCTTGCCCCCAATAAGGACTTGGAATTCCATATAGATGAAGTCTGAAATTTTTTATTTTATTTAGCCGTTTGCAAGGTTTTTGTAATTCATTTTCTACAAGTTTGCCAACAACCCAGCTACAAGTTCTCTTTTGATCAATTTTTATAGGGAGGTTGCATGTAGCTTCATCCATCGCTTTAAGAAAACTACGAATACTTCCTACTCCATTCTCTTGTTGAGGTAAATCTTCATAAGAATTTAATGATGGTAAAGGTCTCTTCGCTATTAAGTACCACTCGTCAGATAACCAGGCAAAACGAGACCCCGTTGATTTGTAAAATATTTTTTGCATTGGCTCAACTTGATTGATGACTTCTGTTGCACAATCAGAGTCCACGGGTATTAGTCCATCATTACTTGGTCGAAATCTTGTTAATCCAACTGGAACCACTGCTGCTGAAAGGACCACCGGAAAATCCCCTTGTGCAAAACTATAAAGATCATTAATGGTTTTTTCTAAAGCTTTCCCATCATTCATTTCCGGGCAAACGACAATTTGAGCATGAATTTGTATTTTCTTTTCTGAGAACCAAGTTAATTGATTTAAAAGGTCAATAGCTTTAGGATTCCTTAGTAATTTCGACCTCAAAGAGGGTTCTGTTGCATGCACTGAGACAAATAATGGAGAAAGTCTTTGTTGATCAATTCTCAACCAGTCTTCTTCGGAAAGATTTGTAAGTGTTAAGTAAGAACCGTATAAAAAACTTAGCCTGTAGTCGTCATCTTTTAGATACAAGCTTTTTCTTTTTCCTGAAGGTTGTTGGTCAATAAAACAAAATGAACATTGATTATTGCATTGTTTTAATCCATCAAATAAGGCTTCAGTAAAAGCTAGACCTAAGTCGTCATCGTAATCTTTTTCGATGTGAATTGTGTGTTGTTTATCTTTTTCATCTAATATTGTTAAGCTAATTTTTTCTTCGGCAATAAGAAATTTGTAATCAATAAGATCTCTTGGCTGTACACCATTAATACTAATCAATTGATCTCCAACTTCAAAACCTAGCTCTTCGCCTATGGAACCTTCTTCGATAGAGGCGACAATGGCAGGTTTGATTTTGTTTTTAGTTATCTTTAAGGTGCTCATTTATGTTACTAAACAAGGAAATAAATTTTTAATAATTTTCGGGTGGTTAAAAAAAATTAAATTGATTTTGGACAAACATTTTTTTTAATATTAGTAAATTTTCAACAAAAAGTACTTAATAACCTTTTTCAAGCATCTCTTTTTTTTAAGAATCAAAAATCTTGTTATTGAAAAGCATTGCAATCATTGTAATTAATAGGTTCTTAGGATTTTTTTTTGTACTTTGTTATTGGTATTCTGAAGCCTATTTGGTTTGGGTATCGACTTGAATGTAAATTCATAGAAGGTTGAGCTGAAAACCAACTCAGTTTTATTAATTCTGATTTACTCAAACAATCCCACCAAGCCCATAAATCAAGAGCCGCCCTATCTTTCAAAGCCAAGGACATTGCAATTTTGGGCTAGCACAATGGTTGTCTTGCCTGTTTTTGTTCAGGCTCCATGGGTTCATGTGTTTCCTTTTTCAGCTTTTTTATTTAGTTTCATAATATTTTTTCTTGGATTTTATTTACTAAAATTTTGTACCGATAGATGGTCCTCTATTGGTTCGCTGCTAGTTGGTGTGAGTTGGAGCTGGTTAGGAGGATGTCTTTTTTGGGGATGGTTAAGAGCACATCCCGTGTGGCATTTGCCTGTTGAGTCAATAGCTTTGCCAATAGCAGTAAGCCTTTTAAATAGCCGATGGAAAATAGGTGCGAGTTTCTATCTGGCATCTTTATTAGGAACTGCTTTTACTGACATGATGATTGTTTTAACGGGTGTAATGAAGGCTTGGCCCGAAGTTGTTGATGCTCCTTTTTCAGAAGCCTCTAAAATGTTGAGCTCTACTGCGGAACAATTATTGGCACCTTTTTCTTTAATAGCGATATTTATTGCGGCACTTTTAATAATTTTGATAGCAAATTGGATGAATCAAAAATCAAAAAGTGAACTTTTATCATCTGATGCTTGGCTGGTGTCAAGTTCAGCTTTGACAACAACCTTATGGGTTGATGGCTTATTTTTTGCAACTACATTGATTCAGCCTCAACTAAGTGGATTGATCTGAAAACTAATATTTTATGGACTTTAATACTGGATTAAATAAAAAAAATATTTACTCAACTAATTGGGATGTAATCGTTATTGGAGCAGGAGCTGCGGGCTTGATGTCTTCTCTTGAATTGCCATCAAATCTCAAAATTTTACTGTTAAATCGGAACACCAGTAAGCGTTCTTCTAGTAGATGGGCACAAGGAGGAATGGCTGCTGTTACGCGAATTGAAGATAGCGAGGATATTCATGCTTTGGATACTATTAAAGCTGGGGCAGGACTTTGTGATATTGAAGCAGTTCAGATGTTTGTTCAGAATGCTCCGAGATTAGTAGATAGACTTTTGAAACTAGGAATGGAATTTGACAGAACTTCCGGAAAGTTATCTACAACTCTTGAGGCTGCTCATACTCATAGAAGAGTACTTCATGTAAAGGATAGAACTGGAAAGGCATTGGTTGATATTCTTAATGAGCAAGTTGATCAAAGAGCTAATGTTCTGCATCAAAGAGGAATAAGAGTTACTCAGATTTGGGTTGAAAGAGGAAGATGTTCAGGGGTACAAGTTCTGGATGGACCAGCTTTGCGGTGGATAAAAGCAAAGGCAGTTGTTTTAGCCACAGGTGGTGGAGGCCATTTGTTTGCAAATACCACAAATCCAACTCAAGCAGCAGGAGAGGGAATTGCTCTAGCTTGGAGGGCAGGGGCTTTTATAGAGGATCTTGAATTTTTTCAGTTTCATCCAACCGCTCTGAAATTGGATGGCGCCCCTTCGTTTTTGATTTCTGAAGCTTTAAGAGGAGAGGGTGCAGTTTTAGTTGATGCCCAAGGGGATAGCCCAGTGGATCATCTTGAAGGGAAAGATCTTGCATCAAGAGATCAAGTCAGCAGGGCATTGTTTAAAGCGATGCAAAAGCAAAAAGTTGATCACATTGGTCTTAATGTTAAATCCATTGCTGTTGACGATGTAGAAGCGCGCTTCCCTTCTATTTTCCAAAGGTGCAGAGAGCTTGGCTTAGATCCTTTAAAAGAATTAATCCCCGTAGCCCCATCTGCTCATTATTGGATGGGCGGTGTCGCTACAAACTTGAAGGCACAAACCAATATCAAAGGGTTGTTTGCAATAGGTGAGGTGGCATGTACTGGTCTGCATGGTGCAAATAGACTTGCAAGTAATTCATTGATGGAATGTTTGGTTTTTGCAAATCAAATGCGAAATATTGAATTAAAGGATTTAACAACTCCCGATATATCAGGAGGTAATTTAAGTTTTAATAAATCAAATCTTCGCTTTTCTAAGGATCAAGGAAATATGTATTTGTTAAAAGAAATTGAAAAACTTAGACAATTATGCTGGCGTGAAGTTGGAGTTGATCGATCACGAAAGGGAATGAGTTCTGCTCTTGCAAAAATTAAACGAGAATATCAAAATCTTTTAAACGAGCCTCTATTAAATTTGGTTTATTCTCAGGCAAAATATGCAATAGATGAATTCGATGAAATTGGCCGGAGAGATGTTAACTTGCTGCTTGATTTGAGCAATCGACAGATGTCAAGCTCTCTTATGTTGGAGGCTTGTTTATTCCGTGAAGAGAGTAGAGGAGGACACTTCAGAGATGACTTTCCAACTGCAGTTCCTTTTTGGCAATGTCATACTCGTCAAATAAAAGGAAAAAGTATTCACTCCAGACCGATTGTTGTTAAAGCTGAATTCCCTAAAAATCTTTAAAGTTTTTGTAATTACTAATTTCGGCTAATTCTTCTAGGCTTTTCACTCCTGAATCAATTGAGCCATTAATTTCCCAAGAAGGAAATCCTGTTATCCCTTTAGCTTCGCAAAGTTCTCTTTGGCTATTAAATCCGTCTATTGCACATTCAACTAGATTTAATTTATCTGATGCTTCTTTCCCAAACATTTCTTTTTGATCATGACAATGTGGACACCAATAAGCGTTATACATTACTGCTCCTTCTTTGGCGAGATGTTCAGCGAGTTTTATTTTTTCAGGAGAACTTATAGCTTTTACAACAGGTGGCATACCTTGGATATTGTTTGAAACTTCATTAAGTGATGGATCAACTGATGACGACCATATTAGTCCAGCTAAAAGAACTGCCACAGACATGAGAAAACCTCTGAAAAATAATTTTCCATAATCTTCCCATCCGCCTCCAAATAAATTTAATAGTAGAATTACAAACGATAGAAGACTAGAAAGAAGACAGAAAAAACAGAAAGCTTTAATTTTAAATATCATTATTGATATTAAAATTAAACTAAAAATAAAAGCGCATGTAGAGATGTAAAAAGATCCCCACCATGCAAATTTTGATAAATTATTTTTTTGATTTTTTGGAATAAGTATTAATGGAAGTATTGCCATCGATAGTATTAATAAATAACTGATTAAACCTATAAGTGATAAAGGAATAGAAAAATTATTTGTTTGAAAAAAAGTCCCCCATGGGCTATTCAAAACCTTATCACACTCGCTTAATCCCCCTGGACAGTTTAAATTTCCTATTAATCCCCATCTATTCAATGTTATTGATCCTGTATCAATAACTCCAACTGTTGATAATATAGCTATTGAAACTCTAGACCATTTAGATCCCATATCTTGGCGCCGACGACTTTTTAGTCTTGGAGATCCCATGCAAGTGAATTCAGAGAATTAATAATATATTTAATAGTCTAATGAATAATTGATTTAAAACTGAATATTTTAAATCAATTTCAATGTTCTTTAAATTTTAAGAACCATTAAATATTTGATTGTTTATTAAATATAAACCACTTTAGTGAAACTGGGGATAATTCAGAGTGATTTATTTATTCAAATTAATTTAATAGCTTTCAGTGCTTTTTGAATCAAGAAAGCTGCAGAAAGACCTGTGCCAACAAAAACTAAGTAAAAAATAATGCCCATTTGATTTGACTTTCTTAAATAATGATAGAACATCGTTGCGTTATCTTTTGAATTTATTTTAATCTTGAATATATTCTTTACCAGTTATGAGGCATTGCTCTGCTCGCTGTAGTTCACGACCAATATAAATGGCATGATCTAAATGACTAATCGGGAATGGACCGCTACCCTCGGAGATTTGAATACCTAATTGCTTGGCACTCTTTCCTCTATAAACATTGCTTGGTTGATTTCTACTTTTTGTTTTACAACCAATAGGTTCTCCTGATTCTGGATCAATAGCACGACCTTTTTGATCAATATCATTTAAATAATGTTCAAGTATTAACTCATTCGTTGTGGGTTCAATCTTGATTAAGAAATAACCTTTTGGGTCAAGTTCTATCGGCCGCTTAGATAATTTATCGTCTAAAACCTTTATTGAGTGAATTAAGTCTTCTTGAAGATCTAGATTTTTCATTGCTTAAACTTATAAATTAAAAATGAGATACATTGCCATCTGTTTTTTTGTAATTAAATTTTTAGATCTTTCTACAAAAATTTATCCTGAAATAAAGCTTTTTAAGATTAAAAATATAAGTAGGTTTACAAAAATGAAAGATAAATAAACAATACCTGGATTTTTTAGTCCTGCTGGTGCTGTTAGTTCATAGCCAAAAAGAGTAATAACACCTTGAGTCCCTTTATCTTTATAACTAAAAATCCCTTGAGCAAAGAAAGGTTTTTCTTCACTAGAATTGCCTTTATTTTTCTCTATAGAAAGCGATTTATCTATTTTTTGAGAATCCAGTAAATTGTTGTCGGCCATTTTGATTAAATCTTTAATTTGTCTGAAGTTACTATGTATTTGATAGTTTTGGCTCTTCAAACTTAAAAGGTACTTCATTATTTGTAGCGTTTATTTGATCAAGCATTAACTTATTTGCTTTTGGTAGCCATTCTCTTATTAATGAATCCATAGGTCCGTTGTACCATCTATGAAGACTCGCATTGGGTTTAGCAATAAAACCTCTTCGTTTTTTGTGACTCCCGCCCGCTCCAGGATCAAAATATTTTATTTTATTTTCTATTGCCCACTCAATTGGGGAGTAATAACAAGCTTCAAAATGTAAATTATCTATATTTTTTTCTGCACCCCAATATCGTCCCCAAATCATATTTTTGTTTTTTACGCATAATGACATTCCAATTGTTTTATCAATTCCTTCTTCTTTTGCATCAAATAAAATAATATTTTCTTTAAGTTCTGTTGATGTAAGTTCAGTGAAAAATGATTCAGTAAGGTATTTACTTCCCCATACTCCCCATCTTGAACAATGAAGCTTATAAAAATAATGCATTTTTTTTAAGTTCATTCCATTTATTTCAGACCCACTAAGAGGTTTAACTTTTACTCCACATTTTTTTATGCTTTCTCTTTCTCTCTTGATATTTCTACGTTGATTTGAATTAAATTTTTTTAAAAAATCAGAAAAACTTTTTTCTTCATTCAATTTCAATAAACTTTGTTGATTTATCCACTTGGCACAATTTAGAGATTCTGCTATTTTCATCCATGTAGGATCTACATACAAAAAATTACAACTGAGAATTCCATTTTGTTTGGCAAAACTATCAATTTCAGAGATTAATATTTGTGTTAGATCTATATTATTAACTCCTTCTGCAAAAAGAAAGCGATAACCTTCTATTGGACTTAACGGACTCATTCCTATTAGTTTTGGATAATATTGAAGTCCCATATCTTGAGCTAGTTGAACAAAGGGATTATCAAAGATAAATTCTCCATAACTATGAGATTTAAGATAAAGAGGTGCACATGCAATTAAATTTTTTTCACTCCATGCAGATAGAAATAATGGTTGCCATCCATATTTAGTACTAACACTTTTTGATCTTTCCAATGCATTTAACCAATCCCATTTATAAAAAGGTGTTGAATTTTCTTTTAAAAAATTATTCCAAACAATTTTAGGAATTTCTTCGATTGAGGCATGCCATTTTATTTTGATATTGTTCATTTCTTTTGTAATAAATATATATTTAGGATAAATTATTTCTAAAATATCTTATAAGTAATTCATTATTACCGAGTTCTTTACTTTCTTTTAGAATCCAATTATTCTTTTTATTCATGATTGTATTTAAGTTGCTTAATTCAGACGAAACCCAGCAGTAATCTCCTCCTATAAGATGAGGTGTAATGGTGATTTGTAATTCATCTATTAAATCCTCTAAAAGAAAAGCTGAAATAAGATTTGCACCTCCTAGTAATACAATTTTCGCAATTCCTTTTTGATACAAATCATCAAGCGAATCACGCCATGTGAGTTTGAAATTTATTTTTTTATCGAATCCGTTAGAAAGCATTATCTCATTTTTCTTATCTTGTGCTTGTATCAACCATTTTTGAAGAGGTTGTTTAAAAAAAAGCCAATTTTCTGGGAAAACTATTTGATTGCTCGCTATTAAAGCAATTGGTTGCTCGTTCTTTCCTTCTGAAATTCTTTGCTTTAATAAGCTTTTATTTTTTATGATACAAATTGATTGGTGGTCTCTTAGCGTTTGCCCTCCCATTAAAATTCCATCAGACCATGCAAGTGATTCTTCTAAAACTAAACGATCACCAGACTGACCTAATTGAGTTTCCCCTCCTTCCGGATATGCTATACGTCCATCAATACTGGAAGCTAAAACTAATTTAACCCATTTTGGTTTCAATTATCTCAGCACACTAACCTGATTCTTTGAGTCTTTATTATCAATTTTTGATTCGGGTACATTTGCATAAACTTCAGCCGCATTATTGGGACTCTCCTGTAGTTTTATCTTATGTAAATTTGCCCCAATTGCATTAATCGGATTAGTTAATTTATCTGAAATGTGTAATGCAATATTTTCAGCTGTAGGTACACAATTTGCAAAATAAGGAATATCTTTATTTAAAAAGGTATGATCAAAAGGCTCTACAACTAGATCATTTATTAAACTATTTAATACAGATAAATCACATATCATTCCAGTTCTAGGATCAATCTTTCCTTTGACAGTTATGTCTACTAAGTAATTGTGACCATGTCCATTAGGTCGAGCACATTTCCCGAATATTTTTTCGTTTTCGCTTTGAGGTAGGTCTTCTCTAGCTAATCGATGAGCAGCTGAAAAGTGTGTTTGAACTGTTAAATAAGCATCCATAGCATTTCCTTGATATTCAGCCCAGAGTTTGGGGTTTTCGTAAAGACGAAGAGATTTTAGTGGTAGGTGAGATTTGAGGCGCTTCCATATAATACGAACTAGGCTTTCAGTTGTGGGAAGGCAACCTTCGGGTTTAGAGAGGTCAAACTCTGGCCATGTCTCATTTAAAAAACGAAAGTCAAGTTGACTTGTCACTTCATTCTTTATGGCATGTTTTACATCTGAAAGGTTTAAGACCATGCCATATTTATTAAGATCTCCTTCCATGGTTACGATTAACTCGTAATTATGTCCATGGCCAGGGGCTATTGAGCATGGGCCAAACAAAGCTGAATTATCATCATCTGATAATTCAGGAAGCCTATAAAGGTGGCTTGCGCTAAAGCAGGCTCGCCTTGTGATTACACAGCTTCTACCCTCTCCATGAGGGTAATTAGATGTGATTGCTTCCATAAATTTTTTCACATCAACATACATCTTAATAACTTTCAGTTACTTCTGTCTTTATGGCCGTCCAATCAACCCCTGAAACTCTTAAAGAAAAGTTAGGTGGTAGAAACATATTTTTGATCGGAATGATGGGTTCTGGCAAAAGTCAAACGGGACCGGTTCTAGCAAAAATGATCAATTATGCTTTTGTTGATACTGATGACATTATTGAAAAAGCTTCTAAGCAATCTATTGCATCTATTTTTGAAAAAGATGGAGAAAAAGTTTTTAGAGATGTTGAAAAAAAAGTTTTAAAAGAAATTAGTCAACATCATTCTCTTGTAATTGCTACGGGAGGTGGATTAGTTACCTTGCCTGAAAACTGGGGTATTCTTCATCAAGGAATAGTTATTTGGTTAGATCTTGATTTAAAACGTTCAATTAAACGATTAGAAAGTGATAAAAAGCACCGCCCTTTACTAATGGGGGGGGATTTAGCTGAAAATTTTAGTCAA
>Ga0209433_10000628_pt1 | contig 10937 bp, 10 predicted proteins | sample METZYME_5_50m_FD_187552 | JGI IMG/M metagenome (GOLD analysis project Ga0209433, IMG submission 187552) | Marine microbial communities from oxygen minimum zone in mesopelagic equatorial Pacific - METZYME_5_50m (SPAdes) (version 2) | ecosystem: Environmental > Aquatic > Marine > Oceanic | place...
GTATTTGTTTCCAGAGATAAATTAAAGCAATTATCCCAGGTATGTAATAACCGAAGAGAAATAGAAATATAAAGAAAAATTCACTTATCGGGTCTCTGAAAAACCAAAAAGCCGGCCCATCGATTAGGTCAGTGAATAACCTTACAAAAATTAATATAAATAGCATCGGTGCGCTTTTTAAATAATAGGCAATGATGAATGCAACACCGACAGCAAGATTTCTTGCAGTATAAATCCAATCTCCAAGAATAGTTGTAGTGGATTCTGGAGTTCCGAAGAAAGTTGGATCAGTTAGGGCCAAGTAAGGACCTACAAACATAGGCCACACTTCCATAAAGATAATTAATGAAAGCCACCAAGGAATACTAATTTTTTGATCTAGTTGACTCATGATTTATTTTTTTTGCTAATTAGACCAGTAAATATATTCATCTCCTTCCTCGTACTCTTGCCCATCATATTTATCTATCATAATTGGGGCCTCAAACGCGGAGGGGAATAAAGGCTCTTTTTGCTCAGAGTTAAATTTTTGTAATAGCTCCTCCAATTTTTTAGCTTCATTGGGATGACTCTCAATTACATTATTTTTTTCCGATGGATCTTTCGAAGTATCGAACAACCAGCGTTTATTCTCTTTTATACTGATTATGTATTTCCATTTTTCATGGAGGACAGATTGATGATTTCCTGAACGCCAAAAAAGTGTCTTGTGGGGTTCGGCAGAGTTTTCTTTTTTTATGTGAGGTAACAGATCAACTCCATCTAATATTCTTTCATTAGAAGGTTCAACTTGAGCCGCAGAAGCAATTGTTGGAAAAATATCGAAATGATGAACTGCGCTATCAGAGTTCATTCCTGGATCTATCTTATCAGGCCAACTAACTATAAAAGGAACTCTGATTCCTCCTTCAAAAAAACTAATCTTCCAGCCTCTAAAAGGTTTATTTATATCTTCTAATTCGATGTAATTAGCACCACCATTGTCGCTAGTAAAAATGATCAAGGTTTTTCCATAAATATCCAAATCTTTTAATTTCTGCACAACTTTTCCTACACTTCTATCTAGAGCAGCTATCATTCCTGCATAAACTTGAAGATTATGACCTGTCATATGACTCATGTGTTCTACATCGCTCCTTAATGCTTGTAGGGGATTGTGAATTGCCCAATGACTTAGATATAAAAAAAATGGTCTATTTTTATTTTTTTCAATTACTTTTAGAGCTTCGTCCGTATAGTAATCAGTAACATATTTATCTGGAGCGAAAGGATCTCCTTCATTGAATCTTGCCGCATACTGACCCGAACTCCAAACCATCTTATCTATACCGGTTTCAAATTTTGCATTGACTACCTCCGGATGATCTTCCGGTAAATAATACGCACCTCCCAAAGATAAGGAGTCCACGAATCCTTGACTCAATGGGTCCATTCCATATGCATTACCAAGATGCCATTTACCTATGTGTGCTGTGTAATATCCCGCATCTTTTAAAACTTCTGCAATTGTTATTTGCTCAGAAGGCATACCTTGTTCCATGAATGTAGGTAAGTTCATTGCTAACTCTTTATCAATTCTTGCTTTTAACTCTGAGTCATCCTCTTCTGCAAGCCAAGTAAGAACCATCCTGCCGGCATCAGGAACAGGTGTAAATTCAAAACCAAATCTAGTTGGATATTTTCCCGTCATTATTGAAGCCCTAGATGGAGCACAAGTAGCATTAGCCGCGTAACCTCTAGAAAACCAAATACCATCCTCAGCCAATGAATCAATATGAGGCGTCTGGAGAGAACCATCTGCGGCACCGCCGTTATGCAAAGATATATCGTTGTAACCCATATCATCAGCCAAAATCAAAATAATATTGGGTCTGGAATCGTTTTTATCTGAAATTTTTAAGGGACCTTCAGTCCAGTTTGTCGGTATGTTCTCTTGAACTGGATTAATCAAGTTCATAATTTTAGGCAATGTCCATATGATTAAATTTACCTTGTATTCCCAGATTAAAACCCCAGAAATTAAAATAACTGATAAAAAGTAAGTCAGCTTTTTAAGCATCGTAAACTTCTACAATGATTCCCTCATTAGGTTTAATATTTCCAGCAACAACTTCTTTGTAAGTTTCAGAAAAATTGTCTAATCCTCTAATCCTTTTGATTTGCATCCAATCATTACTTTGTTCTGCGCGTTTAGACATAAATGTATTCGTTTTTTTTGCATAACCTTCTTGACCCCAATCTCCTATTCGCTTTTGTATATGGGCGGGTGCAAAAAAGAATTCGGTTCTATCTTGTAACTCAGCTTGGGCAAGGGCTTCGTCAACTGAAACTCCCTTATCCCAATGCGTCATACCAACAGTAAGGCACTTAATTAATTCTTCTTTTAAATTAGCTTGAATCGCAGATAAAACTTCTTGATTGCCCGACATATCCACCATTACTGTAGAGACATTATTAATACTACCTAAATCGTCATAGGATATTACTTGATCATAACATCCTAGGCTTTCGACAAATTGAAGATTATTGCTTGAAGTTATCCCAATAATTTTTGGTGATTCTTCAGTTTCAGCTAAACCCTGCGCAAGACCTATGGCCGTTTTACTAGAAGCGCTGACTATGAGAACTTGAGACGCGCCATCATAGGATTGCTCCTCTAAAGCATCACACAAACAAAAGGCTGTGATGTGAAGAGGGAAAAGTAAGGCTCTTATATCATCCATTGATTTATCATAGTCACTTTCGGCATTAAGTCTTACATAGTTGTTATAGACCGGCGGTAGATCTTTTCGGTGCTCTTTGCCATCACTAAAAGAAGCAGGAGAGACTTTTACAGGATTAACAATTAGAAAGTTTGCAGGGGGAAAATAACCAAACACCCTTTCACCATGCTCAATTTCTTGATTATTCGACATTATGACTTCAGCAAAACCCCAGACCGGAATGCATCCCCACGTTTTTTCAGGATTATTGATAGCTGGAAAAAAATTCCAATAACCAATGCTGTCACCAGCGATACCATAAGTCACATTGTTTGCAGTAAATGAAAATTTCTCTACTTGTAAAAGAACTTCTCCGTCTTGAATATCTTCTCCAATTTGCTCTAAGACTATTCGTGACTGATTAATGTCTGACTTTAAACTTTGTAACTGTTTCATAATTTATCCTACTTTTTTTCTTTTAAGGAGAGTATTAAAAAAATAACTAACAGAATAGTTACATAAGGAGCACCCTCCACTCCTGGTGTATTTGCAGTTGAATATATTCCTTTGTCTAATGAAACTCTTCCTATAAGTGGATATAAAAAAAGTCTTCCAGACCATTCAATCAGCCAAAATACAAACATCAAAGAAATTAACGACTTGTATTTAAAAATAACAATCCAACATACTCCGCAAAAAATCAGTTGAGCAAAACCCCATAATGAAAAGAACATATAGATAAGCGGCATAGGATCTGGATTACCTGATAGTACTACTAAATTTGCAATTTCATGCATTCCATATTGTTCAAAGAACATATGGACTATTGACCTCCAAGTCATCAAACAGACAAAGGCTATAAAAAACCAAAGTGAGGCTTTGTTTCCTCGAAAAATATTATCTGCGGGAGAGGGTAATAAGCGAAATTGGAACATTTAAAGCTTTAAAGCTCCAAGTTTAGAACAAGCTTCATTAAATTCTCTTATTGTGTCTTGGATAATTTCTTCAGCAGATTTAACACCATCGATTAATCCAACTGACTGTCCTGACAGCGCAGGGGCTGCATTCATGTCTCCACCAAAATAGAGATCTTGTATCTTGGCCATGGCAGACATATCCATTTCCCCAGCTTCCAAGATTTCTTTAGTAAAGTCAGTCCTTAATGCTCTTATTACTGGCTTGGATGTCTTATTTAATATCCAAGTACCGTTTAGTGAAGAATTAAAAATATAATTTTTAAAATTGTCGTGAACTGGACTTTCTTGACTCGAAACAAAACGCGTTCCCATCTGAATGCCTTCAGCACCTACTGCAAAAGCTGCAGCCATACCTGCACCATCAGCAATTCCTCCAGCAGCAATTATTGGTAGATCAATTTGCTTTCGAATTGCTTGTATTAATACAAAAAGTCCAACCTCTTCTGGGCTTTTAAAGCCTCCACCTTCAGTACCTTCAACAACAAGTCCATCAACACCACAATCTGCAGCTTTAATAGCACCTTCAACACTAGGGACTGCATGATAGACAGTTATCCCTGCATATTTCAGTATATCAATGTACTTAGAAGGATCGCCTGCTGATGTAGTAACAAACTTAACACCGTGTTGAACACAGAATTCAACCATGCTTTCATCTCTTAAAAAAAGGAGAGGTAAATTGACTCCGAAAGGTTGATCAGTAAGCTCGGACATTTTTTCTATTTCAGCCTTACAGTTATCTACTTCACCTGAAGAAGTTTCAATAACTCCAAAACCACCTGCATTACAGACAGCAGAAGCTAACTGACTTCTTGCAATCCATCCCATTGGTGCCTGAATTATGGGATATTTAGATCCTGTATGCGCAGTTACTCTGTTCATAAGTCTTCCTTAATAAAGTTTGTTAACAATTGGGATAATTCCTCTGGTCTTGTCCATTGATAAAAATGACCTCCACCTATCTGAGGAGCACTTTTGGCATTTGGACACATCTCCAAAACGTCTTTCTCCATTCCATTTGTTACAGGATCATCCCCTGCAAATACACTCAAGAAAGGTTTATCCCATGAAGAAAAAAACTCTCTTGCTTTTTTCTGCTCTTCTAAAGATTTGTCAGGGACGGTAGGTACATGACTCGGCATAGCTCTTGGTCCCATTTTATAACTTGGATCAGGGAAAGGTGCTTCATAAGCTCTTGCCACATAAGATTTAAAAGGGGATATGCTGTATTTTCCTAAAAGTATAAAAATATAATTAAGCACAGTCGAAATTAAAGATCTTTTCTCCATCTGCATGGATTGAATGAAACCTATCGGCAGATCTTCTGTATCCCAACAAAATTTTTGCCAGTACATAAACTTTAATCCGGGATGATTTTTTCCACTATCCATTTTCATTACTTGTTTAGCCATAGAGAATGGATGAAGTTTAATCTTACTTTCTCTGAAAGCTTTTATTTCCTCTATAACTTCTAAAGGTACATCAGGATTATATGGAAGACCGGTATTGCCCATGGAAACTTTCGAGAACCTATCAGGTTCTCTGGCAACCATTCTGAGTCCTATTAATCCTCCCCAATCTTGACCAAAAAAAGTAATATCTCTGAAATCATTTATATTTAGCCAATCAACCATCCAATCAACTTGATTTTGATAGCTGTAATCATCTCTTGAAGCAGGCTTGTCAGATTTTCCATAGCCCGGCAAATCTGGTGCAATAACTCTAATTCCAGCATTTGTCAGGAATGGAATCATTTTGGAGTACAGATAGGACCAGACAGGTTGTCCATGCATAGCCAATAATATTGGACCATTTTCAGGTCCTTCATCGATATGGTGAATTCTTAAATCACTTCCATCTTCAGTTTTGATATTGGTATAGTTTGGTTTGTAAGCAAAATCTTTAATGAAATTAAATCTTTCTTCAGGAGTTCGTAATATTTCCACTTTTATTTCTCTTTCATTAATAATTTTTCACAACCAGTTCCGTCAAAAAGTTTAAGAACTCTCTTTTGATCAATTTCAGTTAAAGAATAAAATTCTTGGTTTATCCATTGGAGACATTTGCCTTGATAATTAAAAGTTTTTTGAGACCAAATAGATCCGTTAATTTCAGACTCCCAAGTTTCCTCACCTTTTTTTAGAGCTTGATCATTTGCCAAGAGAGCAGGTACATAGACAAGGCCTATTTCTTTCAACAAAGAATTTAAGCTTTCAGGAAGATCTTCGAGATCAGTCCAAGAACTAGCGTCCGGATTTAGACCCGATAGATCTTCGAGGCCATTTATCCATGCAACAGTTCTGAGCGACTTTTCGTGTGCGATACTCCTTGATGTAGGGTCTAAACCAATAAGTTGTGTAAGTTGGCCATAAATTGCAAAGTCGGCAGAACTAGGTCTTTGCCCGAACAAAAAGGGGAGGTTAGATAGATGATTTTGCATTATCTCTAAAAACCGCTTATAACTGTCTTCAATTATAGGTGCCGTCACATCATTGGATCCTACGACCCATAGCCTTTCTATCTGTCTTGATCCTATTCCTTCTTTAAAAGCTTTCCAAAGATCATCATCTAAATTTACTTTATGATTCAAAGGCAGAATAGACGAAGCATTGTCTGCATCTTCGTCGAAGTGCCATCTATAATGAAACATATATTTTGTAACCCATTCATCTCCAAAATCTTCAAGTAAATAATTTAAAAAGGTTAGTGCGGGATCATCAGGAATGACACTTCTTCCTTCATATTCATTTTCTAATCTTCTTATTATGGGAGTAGAGTCTGTAACAGTTTTCAGTTCTCCTCTCTCATCTTTCATAATGAAAGTAGGTAAAAGAACTGGTTTCGGAGGCTCAATATCAAGTTCGGCAAGTATCCCACCACTTTCAAGCAATTCACTAGGATTTCCCCAGATGATCTCATAAGGTATTCTTCTGTACCTCAATAGAGCGATCATCTTTCTCGTATAAGGAGATGGAGGTGCGCCTATTAATGTAACTCTATCTTTAGTTAACATGTACTTATTTATCCGAGTCCATGAGAGTAGTTTCTATGTTCAGTTGACCTTCTAAACCTGCCACTCTATGTTGCGCACTCTCAATATAGTCAGGGTCTGAGATCATCTGAAGCATTGCTTTTCTAGATGGATAAGAGGCTATTGCTACCTTGTCCCATAAGTCTTCAACTTCACCTAGCATCAGTCTTTGAACATCGCCTCCAAAAATAGGCTTACCGCCCACCTTAGCCAGATGCATTACCACTTCTTCAGAATAGATAGCATAAGCCTCTTCGCCTGTTAAATTAGTCTCTCTTTTATCAGGATACTGAGCTTTTTCTTTAAACTTCAAAAGATTTACCATAAATATTGGCTTATCTTCTCCCTGCTCTTCAAACTCTTTGAGTTGAGTTTCGTTGGGCATTACTGCATTTTTTACTTCCATAACCTCTCCATTTCCAACTATGCTTTATGCACATCAAGTAAGTTTCAAATCATAACAAAATAAGGTAACTTAAACCTATGAAAAATCACCAAGTAATTATTGATAGCCTTCCTCAAGGAAGATTAGAAGAAAATAACTATAAACTAGTAGAGTCAGAAATACCCAAAATAAGCCGAGAAGAGGTACTTGTAAAAACTATATCTTTCGCGATCACAGCAGGAACAAGGGCTGGTCTTCAGGGCAGTGCAAGCTATGCTGGAGCTCCGACCACAGGAATTGTAATGAATTGCACTGGAATAGGAGAAATTGTCGAAAGCAGTAATAAAGATTTTCCCGTTGGAAGAAATGTACTTACTCAAACAGGATGGCAAGAATATTCAGTCCAAAAACCCGCTTCTTTGACATTGATGAGAGAGGGAATTGACCCTTCTCTTTATTTGGGTCCTCTCGGAATTAATGGACTGACTGCCTACTTTGGCTTACTTGAGGTGGGTAAACCTCAAAAGGGAGAAACAGTTATGGTCTCTGCTGCCGCTGGATCAGTCGGACATATGGTGGGACAAATCGCTAAAATAAAAGGATGCGAAGTTGTGGGAGTGAGCGGAAGTGACAACAAATGTACGAAATTGACGGAAGATCTTGGTTTTGATGCGGCGGTAAATTATAAAGATTCAAATTTTAGACAAAATCTTAAAGACGCGACTCCTAACGGTGTAGATGTGTACTTTGATAATACCGGAGGCATGATTCTTGGCTCAGCTTTATTTAGATTAAATTCGGGTGGCAGAATTGCCTGTTGCGGTGTTGTTTCTCAATATGATACAGATACGCCAGAACCTGGACCAAAAGGAATACCGGGCCTGCTCGTTAATAAGAGTATCAGGATGCAAGGTTTTCTTGTTTTCGATTATGCAGACAAGTATGAAGAGGCTACAGATAATCTAATCAAATGGATAGATTCAGGCCAACTTAAGGTTCTTAAAGATGAACTCCAAGGTTTGGAGAGCGCCCCCCAAGGCTTTGTTGATTTATTAGCAGGCGGCAATATAGGAACAAGAATCGTCAACATATAAAGAATGAATTTAAATTTTTCAGAAGAAGAAATATCTTTCCAAAATGAAGTTAGAGAGTTTCTGAAAAAAGAGCTTTCACAGGAATTAGTTCGTGCTGCAAAACAGACCTCTGCTGTATTTACAGAGAAGGAGGTGGCAATGGAATGGCAATCTAAATTAGCCAAAAAAGGGTGGTTAGTTCCTTCTTGGCCTGAAGAGTATGGCGGAACGGATTGGAATGAAACTCAAAAATATATATTTTCGTCTGAGTGTGCGAGGGCAGGAGCCCCTAATTTAATACCCATGGGTCTAGCTATGATAGGCCCACTTCTATTGGGCAAGGGTAGTAAGGAACAAAAAGATTACTATATACCAAGAATAATTAATGGTGATGATTACTGGTGTCAGGGATACAGCGAGCCAGGTGCTGGTTCAGACTTAGCAAGTTTACAATGTAAAGCTGTCAGGCGTGGAGATCAGTACATAATTAATGGGACTAAAATTTGGACTACACATGCCCATCTTGCCAACAAAATATTTTGTTTAGTTCGAACTGACTCTTCAGGAAAAAAACAAGAGGGGATAACATTTTTAATGCTTGATATGCATCAGCCTGGAGTAAAAGTTGAACCAATTTTGACTATGGCTGAGGATCACGACTTCAATCAAGTTGTTTTTACGGATGCAATTGCTGAGGTTAAAGACAGGATTGGAGAAGAGAACGAGGGTTGGGCAGTAGCTAAATATTTATTAGAGTTTGAAAGAAGTGGAGGAATAGGGGGATCGAAGAGCCTTTCTGATATTGAGTTTATAAAAAGGTTGGTAAACAAAATTTCCCTGAAACATGAGAATAAAGATTTTGTTTCTACGTACCTATCAAAAATAAATGAATTAGAAATTAGGGCTCAAGCTATTCAATATACTTCATTAAGAATTTTAAGTTCACTCAGAAGTGGTGATAGCCCTGGGCCAGAATCCTCTATGATGAAAACTCTGGTCACTGACCTTGAACAGGAAATTTCTGAGTTAACACTTGAGGTGATAGGTTATTACGGAATACCTTTTCAAGATACAAGCTATGGAAGCAATGAGAAGGCAATTGGAGACGAAGACTTTAGACCCATAGCTGGAAAGTATCAAAACCTAAGAGCTACTTCTATTTATGGAGGAAGCAATGAGATTCAAAGAAATATAATGGCAAAAGCCGTTCTGGGATTATAAAAAAATATGAAAATACTAATAAGAATAGTCATAGCATTATCAATTTTTGGCATTGCTTCTTGGGTGCTTATTCAAGTTCCATCTGTTCAAGATAGATTGTTGGTAACAGCATTTACTGCTATAGGATCTGCTTCCGATAATCTACCTAAAGAGGACGCTTTAAGCGCAGCAGTTTGTGGATCTAGGTCACCCATACCGAGTCCTGGAAGAGCAGAGACATGTATCTTGGTTGCGGCTGGAGATGATCTATTCGTTGTAGATATCGGCGATGGTAGTAATCAAAATCTAAGAAGTTGGAATATTGACTTTAGAGATATCGAGGCAGTTTTAATTACTCATCTGCATTCCGACCACATAGCTGATTTACCTGGCCTCCATCAGAATGCCTGGGTTATTGGCGAACGCAGCAATAAGTTAAAAGTCTTTGGACCAGAAGGCGTTGATCAGTTTACTCAGGGAATCGAGATGGCTTATGCACATGATTATGTATTTCGTAACGAACATCATGGCGATGCTATAGCTCCATTAGAGTATGCAGGTTTTGATACAAAAGTAATTGACCTTAACAATCCAGTAATATTCGATGATGGCGATTTAAAAATTACTGCATTTAAAGTCGTTCATGAACCAATAGAGCCTGCGTTAGGTTTCAAATTCGAATATAAAGGGAGATCTTTAGTAATTACAGGAGATACTTCTTACACAAAAAGTGTCATTGATAATTCTATGAATGTTGATGTCTTGTTTCATGAAGCACAAGCTAATCATATGTTGGCTGTGATGGAAAAGTCATTAAGAGGTCGTGGAGCAGATTTACTGGCAACAGTACTGGATGATATAACCACTTATCACACTACCTTAATTGAAGCAGCGGAGATAGCTAATAAGGCAAATGTAAAAAAATTAGTTTTTTATCATCTAACTCCCGCACCGAGAAATTTTCTTCAAGAGATAATGTTTATAAGAGGAGTGGACGAAGTTCGTAAAGAATGGACCCTTGTTGAAGATGGTACATTGTTAATTTTACCAGTTGGCTCTGAAGAAATAGTAGTTTCAAATATGTAAGTTTTTGCCTCCAATTTAACTTGCTTAATAAGTTTCAGTAACCTAACATCTAAAATCCGAATTTAATAAAAATTCTTAATAAGGAGAATATATGCGTAACGCAGTTATAGTTGATAGTGTAAGAACAGGCTTAGCGAAATCATTTCGCGGTGGGTTCAATAATACGCGTGCTGACAATATGACAGCTCATATTGTAAATGCACTTTTAGAGAGAAATCCTAAAGTGGAAGCTTCAATGGTTGAAGATATTATTTTAGGTTGTGGAAATCCTGAGGGAGCGCAAGGACATAATATTGCAAGAAATGTAGCTGTTCTATCTAACCTTCCGATACAAACTGGGGGAGTTACAATTAATCGTTATTGTTCATCAGGTTTAAATTCAATAGCAATGGCCGCCACTCAAATACAGAGTGGATTTTACGATTGCATCATAGCCGGTGGCGTTGAATCCATCAGTACTTCTCAAGGTCATACAAACATGCA
>Ga0209433_10000629_pt1 | contig 10931 bp, 12 predicted proteins | sample METZYME_5_50m_FD_187552 | JGI IMG/M metagenome (GOLD analysis project Ga0209433, IMG submission 187552) | Marine microbial communities from oxygen minimum zone in mesopelagic equatorial Pacific - METZYME_5_50m (SPAdes) (version 2) | ecosystem: Environmental > Aquatic > Marine > Oceanic | place...
CACCAAAGTACAATGAGTGTTCTGCATCAAAAGTCAACTCATAACTTGATGATGATAAAGTTCTAAAGGTTACAACATTATATTTGGGAGATACATTATGAATCCAACTAGACCATCTTAGACTATCTTGTTCCTTTCCAACAGTCTTTACATTTATAGAACTATCTTCTACTTGGTTTAGAGCAGAACCATTGAATTTAGTCAGGGATCCTACTATCTCAACTGTTACTAAATTGTCATCAAGATATGAAAAAGCATCAGGTCCTTGTGTGACTGTAGAACCTAATCCTATAAGACTTGTTGTGGTTGTTATACCCGTGAACTGTGTGTAGTTTTTTCCTGTATACGTGTAAGAAGCGTTTCCAATATTGAGTTCACCTGTGGTATTGAAACCCACAGTGCTATCAACATTAATAACAGTAGATCCAACTGGAGTGCTTGCTGTAACATAGGTTTTATTCTTTTGAACAAATTTTCCAAAGGTTGTTCCTTCAGAAATAGCGAAACTATAATATGTTTCACCATTAATTATACTACTACCTACGTTGTATATCGATCCGCTTGTCTGTGGGTTATTGTTCTGAAACAATGTTTGACCAGATAATAATTGAGCATTACCTGAAACTTGTTTTGCAATTATAGTCTCTGTCCTAATATAATCTGCATCTGATGGTTTGATTAAAAACTTTGCTGGTTGAATCATTTCAACCTTCTCACCATACAATGCACCAAACAATATCTGATATGCCTCTTCTGTTCCCTTCGTACGATAAAAATCTTTTGCTTGTCTTATAAAATTACTCTTAGAAACTTTTCCATGCAATTTTCTTTCAGTAAAACCAGGCAGCACCTGTGATTTCAATTTCTTAAAGAAATTTTGTAAAAATACACTGCTAAGATTCTCTACACGTGCATTATCACCATGTGTTGCTATACCTGATTTTGTAAATGTTAGATATTCAGGTTGATTGGTTTTCTTATTATTTTCTATACCACTGAATCCTCTTATGCAACCTGTAAATGATGTTGTTCCTATACCTGTGTAAGTAATAATTTCATCATCAATTTTTAATAAACCATAAGAGGTTGGCCACCCCATTGTAGAGTCAACATATATCGTATCATCTCCACCTGTAATATATTGAGATAGTGAAGTGAATCCGATTAGATTTCTATTGTTTAGAAAATCTAGACTTTTATAATCTACTAAATTTTCAGCAATATCAACGGGTCCCCCTTGAAATTCCTGAGAGAGGTAATATTGTTTTAAGAAATTACCGAAGTTAGGATTATCGGCATCAATGAATTCAGGTACTTGACTCTGAACTACTTCATTGATTTTGACTCTAGATAACGAGGTTTCTATCATTAGTATCCGCTATTGCTTGTTGTCTGTGATCCGCTACTGCTTGTTGCCTGTGCTGTTGCTGCTACTTGTGGCACATCGGTAATCTGTTGACTACCAACTGTATGTGTTGCACCTGTCATTTTGTTTCCTCCTGCCATAGTATGGAATTCTCCATAATATGGTTGCCCATTCACATATCCCACTAAAGTTGTCTCTGTAGTGGTACTTGTAATAATTGCTCCTCTAACCTTTTTACCCGCAAAGTAACTTGACTCTGGAAGATATCTAGAACCTGATGTATTAGCACCAGTAGAGATGCTATCTATTCTTGTGAAGAAATCACTCTTAGATATATCAAACTGCAAGTACAATTCATTTTTGGCAAGAACATCATTAGACTGAGGTATTGCTTCTACCTCAATTACATCATCACTCTCTATTGTTGATGTGATGTTCACTGTGTCTAATACTATCTCACCCTTCTTATAATCAATACGTCCAAAGTTATTTGATATAACCTTGATACTCTCATCATTTAAGATCTGGAACATGAATAGTGTTCCTGAGTCATCATTGACCTTGATATCACTAAAGTAACAAGTGCCGACCACATCAGATACATTGAATCCAGTTGAGTGAATATTATACTTCTCATTTGGTGCATATATCTGATTCAAGAAGCATAATTCATATTGTGCAAATTGGTTTATCTTAGTGAAGATATTCCTTCGCATTTTTACTAAAGTTATGTTAGAGGTAATAGAAGTATCTACATTGTCTATGACTGACAATACTTTACTATAAGCAAATCTGCCACCAAACTTATTAAGTTCAGTGCCTGATGCAAATTGTGATAGTGAAGTTATTACATCTGTTTTTAGATTATCAGGATCACCTACAAAGTTTGAGTTGTAGTAAATATACGAATCAATCTCCACATACAAGAATTTTAGATCCACAAATGATGGAACTATTCCTGCTATGGAGTAATTTTTTAGTGAATTGAGTAATTGCTTCTTTGTTAGTTCTGACAAGAACGAACCATTCTTTGGTTTTGCTGCTATGAATACCCTACCAAATTGTGGTGGATTGAGATCCTCACCACCATAGGCACTCACAGATTCTATATTTGGATATATTGATGGAATTATTGCTTCATAGTCATTAGCGGTCACTGCTCTATGTTGTGCTGCATATAAACGTGGAGCATAGTATTTAACAGACTCTACTGGTTCTATCTCATCACCATTGGCGGATTTTTCATTAGCAGAAAAGAATACTCTAAAATCTGTTTCTTCAGCACCATCTTCATCGTTTATAAGACCGGCAAAAGTAAAGTTTTCTATACCATTACCTTCTTTACCATTAGTCTTTATGTAACTAATATCAATTACATTTCCTGACTCTAATTTTTTACCAAATACATTGTCACCAAATAATAGTTCGTATTTCTCATCTGATGTCTCTTGCAATAAGTAAATATTGGATGTTGACGTAATTCCTATAATATTATCTACCAATTCATAATTTGTTGTTGTATTATCAGATGAACTATTTCTTATTTTTACAGTAATTGTGGAAGTGTCTATACCATCATTAGGTAAAACATATCTTTGACTAGGATTATTATTATCTACAACATATGAGTTAGTGACATATTGACCTTGATATATTACTAACCTACCTTGAGATGCTCCATTGAGAGCATTGAATGACACAGCCTCAGGTAGTGAGAAGACATAGTTTATATTTGATACTGAACCGTTTGCAATTACACCTGGTTGAAATGTTATTTGTTTTGTGTCGGTTGTTATACCTGATGCATTGAAGTTGACAGTTGCTCTCGCTGCTCTTCTAGATCTTGGAACGTAACCTATATTTCTTGCTAATGATACTACATTCTCTCTTAGAGTGGCACTATCAATGAATGTCTCATTGATCGCCATATTCGTATTGTATGCTGTGGTATATGAGTTATACGCTAATATATCAATCAGGATAGAAAGGTTAGACCCTTCAAAATCCATATCTGTGAATTGAGTATTTGCTCTAAGGTAATCCTTTATAGATGACCTTATATCTTCAAAGTTTAAGTTTGTAAATTGCTGTAGTGCCATTATAACCTAGTTGGTTCTAAAATGAATTCGACATTCTGTGAGGGTGCATTGAGTCCCACAATCTTATATTGTATAGAAACATCCAAAGCATTTTGTTCTGGTCTGCTTTCTACTACTACTTGTTGTAAAACTACTCTTGGTTCATGTTGTGATATGACCATCTCTATTTCAGTTTGAATTGGTTCAATATAATCATCATTTGCTAATTCAAATAGAGATGAAGTAATTCTAGTGCCTAATCTAGTATTGAAAAATCTCTCACCAATCTGTGTGCGTACAAGGTTTTGCACTGCACGTTTGATTGCATCTTCATTTTTTAACATTATAATATCATTCGTCACAGGATGACGTTTGAAGGACAAAGATATATCTCTGAATGGTTCTGATGTTCTCTGTAGTGGCACTATTCCGTCGTGGAAGGAGTTCTCGGTATATTTATCTATTTAGTGCCACAAAAAAAGGGTTCGCACGGAACCCTATTCATGTCCTAGGTATCTTACTTCTACATCTTTGGGGTGTGGCCAACCGTTTTCGTAGAATTCATCTGCCAAATCTTGAGTGATCTCTTCCATTTCTTCTTCAGAGATGCTCTCATGTGTCCTTACCCCGTCAACGTAGATATCGTATCTGTCATCCATTCCTATATTGCATACTCAAACGTATATAGAAAATTAGATTATTCTATTCTTTTCGTGACCTACTCTACATTTAGGATCTACCCATATTTCATACCCTGCTTTCTGTGCATCTAAACAGAATGATACATCCTCTCCACACATGTCTTGTACTTCACCAGATTCAAATACTTGCATCTGTGGTGCAAACCATGGATACTTCATTTGCTCATTTTCAAACACACCATGCTTGATTAGCAACCAACCAAATCCAGAATAGTCAACTGTAAATGGTTTTCTTCTCTTTTGTATACCATCTAACATCTCGTGGTTCATTACACCACCATTTGCTTTGAAATCCTCTTCTTCCATCCAATGTGCACAGGATGTGGTCTGTCCGTCCTCTGTAACGTACCAACCACCCGCTATATCCTTATCCATCCAAAGAAGTCTATAGAACTGTTCTAGACCGAATACGATGTCACTGTCGATCCATAACTGATAGTCATACTTCAACTTACCATCCCATGGTAACTGATCAGGACCTCTGAGAACATTTGCTCCTAGACACTTACATCTGGCAAAGTTTACCATAGATGAATAGTCTTGCGATATTTGTAGAGTACCGCCCTTCTGTACAATCTCAAATGCTAACTGTACAAAGTTTTTTAGATAGACGTATGAAACAGTTCTACCAGGTAAGCAGAATATGAAAGTTTTGCCCTTGACTAACTCTCTTGCTGCTTCTATAGAAAACTCATTAGACTTTTCTGATTTACCACTGTTTGCTGGTGGTGTGGTGACCACTTTGAATCCTTTTGCCATTCCGAAAGATCTTTCAATTCATTATACTGCGTTATTTAGTCTATGTCAATTGACCTATAATATAGTCTGCAACTCTTTTGTGACCTTCGATATTGAAGTGGCAAAGTGTCTTTTTCTCTGTATCGCTATAATAATATTTTTTATTTTTTCTTCTACCTAATAATGTTTTTTCCCTGTCAAGAGCGTTGTCGATCATAGTGCGGTTGGCGATTGTCTGCAATTTACCTTTACAACGTCTGCTCCAAACATTATCACCATACACATTATGATATTGCAACAAAAGAAGAGGAATATTTTTTTTATCAAACTCTTGTTCTAAAATGTATCGATTCTTATAAAAATTCAATGATCCTACCTTATCGTCATAATATTCTTCATAAAAACTTGGATGTTTATGAGGATCAACATTTTTATTAAAATTCATTCTCTCAGCATGTGTCAGCATTATGATGGCATGATCACACACATTATTCTCTAAAAATTCTAATGATCTCATTACAATTTCATCATTGTTAGAACCACCTTTTGCATCATTCAAATGATCTGCTTTGAAATAATTACTTACTAGGGTTGAGAATCTATCTTTGACTCCATAATAATCGTACTCACGATTATCCAATTCCATACCCTTTGTATATGAGCAACCATTAAAATACAGAAACATGATACTTTGAGGAGAAGTTGAGTGCGTCACAAAAATCATTTACCATAGGCATACCTCTTATATTCAATGACGTATTCAAAAGCACGGGACAACCTGTATGTTCATACCACACCTCTAGAACATCCCTGAGGATGGATTCCGATGATTCTGGTACAGTTTGTACTCTAGCACTATTATCGACGTGTAGAACCGCAGGAATGTCGTGTGGACGCTTACATTGATAAACATACGACATATATCTTGAATGTCCTGGCATTTCAAAATAATCCGTACAATACTCTTCTAATATCGCAGGAGCGAAAGGTCTGAACTTTTGACGCCTTTTTATCGCATTTACTTGGTGTTTTGTTGAAATTTTGCGTGGATCCGCCAATAGACTTCGATTGCCGAGAGCACGAGGACCAAACTCACTACGACCATTTGCGACACCCACGATTCCTTCTGACAAGAGTTCTGCGACGATTTCATTAGGATCTGGTTTTCTAAGAATATTATAACCTAAGAATGGCGAGAATTGTACTTTATCACCATATGGAATCAATGCTGCTCCTAAGGCACCTCCAGCATCGCCTGGATTCGGCATAATCCATAAATTGCACATTTCCCTTAGTTTGGTGTTTACAACGCAGTTGAGAGCGACTCCACCGCCATAGCAAATGTTATTTGAGTAAGTTAGTGCTATTTCAAAGATTTTCTTCAATTCATACTCTAAAACCACTTCTGCACTCTTTGCAATGTCGTGCGGAGCACCATGTAAGTCCTTTATGCCCTTATGGTTGTTTTGGTGCAATAATGCGGAAACTTCGTCAATATACTTCGCTTCCCCGTACGCTGCCATACCCATGAAGATATATTCCTCATCTAACGGTCTCAAACCCGCCCATTTCGTCAATGCGGAATACCACAGTCCAATTGACTTGGGATATCGCATACTCCATACTTTTTTGTACTCTGCCTTACCATCAACCATTTTTGCAGTCCAGATCGAACTACAGTCCCATTCTCCGATACTATCGACCACCACACATGCTGCTTCCTCAAAAACGCTGGTTTGAAACGCAGCAGCAGCATGAGACAGGTGATGTTCGCTATAATGCGTTGGTTGCATGCATAATTCTCTATCTCGCCTCCATGCCTTCTGCCCTGCGGTAAATTGGCGTATTCTCTTGGGTAAGGGTCGTTCATAGAAGGATATTACGTCATCAAATATATTTAATGCTTGAGCAGTCGCAGCAGCTTCTATACACAACTTCTTGTCATGTTTTTTTCTCGAAAAGCGTTCTCCATGCGTAGCATAGGCAATTATACCGCCATGCACACACGCAACAGCACTATCATGAAATCCTTCAGAAAAACCAATCATCAATCTTTATCTTCGTCAAACATTGCATCATCGTCATCATCTTCGTAAATAAACGGGTCTGCTTCTCTAATTTTTTTCAGTTTCCACCATGTAACGATTTTATTCAATGGCCAGATCATAATTTACTCCATTGTTCGGGAAGATCACCGAAGTAATCTTTGAAATGTATATAGACTGGTTTCAACATGTTCATTCCGTATTCTTTTACCTCTTTTGGCATATGCATGATATCAGACTCCCACTGATCGTTCAAATATTGGATTCTAGGAGCATTAGGACCTAAATCAGGAACATATGCGTTTTTATGCACGTCCTTTATATCATAATCGATAAAATCCGATAATTCCTTTGTTTGCCCATTCCAAAACTCCTCCATAATCGTAATATGGCAATTATCGATCCCAAACGCTTCTACAAACTTTAAAAAGAACTGCACATACCCAAAATCGACTCCCATCTTCATAAATTGCCGAACTGGGTCTTTAGGATTTTGTTTTTGACGCAAACTCCATAATCTGCGTAATGGATCACGGAAAACAGCATGAACTTTTACGTCAAACACGGATTTGAGTGCAGGAGCATATTTTTTTAGGAATTCTGGAGAACATTGTCCGTTAGGATTGGAAAAATCGCTCACTGCCTTGTAATCGTGTTTTATAAAGTCCCAATGCTTGACATAATACTCAATATACTTCTCTATCGTAAATGGAGGACTCCAAAAATACTTTATTTCGTCTTCTGTCCAATTTCCACCTATATATTTCGACTCATGCGTGAATATCTTTGGTTTTCTGTTTGTAGTTGATTGTTTTGAAGGTCCGAAGAACTGTTTGTAGAATTTAACCCTCTCAAATGTGTTTCTGGTCTCAGATAAGTCCATCAACCACAAATATCCCTTTTCTTTGCGATGCCCACTGTGGCAATACTTATTGTACCACCCTAATGTATAATATAATGGAGTTGTACCAGACCATCCGGTTCCAACATTCAGAAATAGGGTGGGTTTCATTACGAGTGATACTTTATCGAGATTTGCTCGGCAGTATAATCAGTTTTGAGTCCTGCCATAATCATTTTCTGCATTTGGTCACGTTTTTCCTCTGCTTGCTGTCTAGTTAGCACAGAAAAAACAATCTCATTATCTAGGTAGACGTCATAGGACATTTATTCCACCATAACTACTGTATATATGTCTAAACCAACATTATTATTGAATCCTGGCGTAGGATGGTCAGCTACCACTCCCTTCCACTACACTTTGACGCTTGATAACAAGTATGCCCATATGGGTCATAAGAAAGAGAACTGGTATTTGAAGAGATTGTACAATTATCCAAAGTACGAGGAACAATTCCAAGAGATATACTCTGACAACTTCTCATCAAAGTACAATATTGACGTCAATAAACGTCCTTATCATCATCCTTGGGGTCAAACCTTGTCGAAGAGAAACAAATATGTGGAAAACACTTCGCTAGACCCATATTATGCAAGTCCTCCATCAATAGACAACTACATCTCTTACTGGAAGGGTCATTGGGAGAATATAAAAGGCACCTATGCAGCAGTTTGCGACTTCACAAACGGCAATTACGAACTTCCATACGAATTTTGGGTTGAAGTTGCTCCAAAACTACGAGAACACTTTAATGTAAAGGTCACTTTTCAGTTTCGTGACCCAGTAAGACGATATTTTTCGGAAATTGGTAGTTTATTGACTAAAAAATTTGAGTTTTCAGTTGAAAATTCTAAATTTTATACAGATAGGAAAACTAGGTTGCTAATTCGCAGGAAAAAACACAAACAACTGTTCTTTCATCTTTTGAAACAGGGATGTATGAGTGATTTATGTGATTTTTGCGGAGCATATACTATTTTTACCCGTGTATTCGGTGTAGAAAATACTTATGTTACCATAATGGAGGATTTGTGGGATAAAAATCAAAAAAAAGAGCAACTCGAAGCACTTAGTAACTTTTTGTCGTATAAAATTACAAAACTTCATGACAATTGTTACGTTCCCAACATGGGAAGTCGTGCTCCTCACCTCCCATTCCTACAAGATCAGTGGGAAAGTGATATAGATGACCTAACTGCGGATGATTATAATGTGGCACTCCTCTACATGTCTAGATATTATACAGATTTCAAAAATACCTTTGGGTATCTACCTACATCATGGAAAAAATAGCATTTCAACAGACACATATCATGACAATGATCATGTTTCGTAAGTTGTTCAAGGACAAATATCAAAGATCCTTCAAGATTATGATGAGTTGCCCATGTTATTAGTCACATTTGGTTGTTCATGGACTCGTGGTGTCGGTGTGGCATACAAAAATGGCATGAAGAAAGACGAATATCTGTCAAAAAATGATGATGACATCCTTTGTGATGAATTATCCTTCCGAGGATTGCTTGCAAAGAAGTGGGATTGTACTAATCTCAACTTTTCGCAGATGGGTAGCAGTAATGATAGACAGTTTCGTAAAGCAACCACCTATTTTAAGAGAAAACCTAGAGAAAAAGTCGTAGTATTATGGGGTATCACCTCTGTTTTCAGGCATGAGGTATGGTTGACAAAGAACCATGAAGGTAAATCGGGGTATCAGAACGTATTATATGGTCATGGAATGAATCGAGAGATCAATAAGAAGTATAAAAAGTTTGATGTCAACCATCATTTGGAGTGGCACTTTGATAAAGAGCAAAAACTCAAAGAACTTTCATATATGATGAGGCATTGGAACCTCTTTTTTGAGGCATTAGGTATTGAAAACTACTGGTTTGACACATTCAACCATCATGAGTACCCTATCCCTGTAGATAGGATGCTGTTCAATGATAGAAAATATAGAGATTTGATGTCTATACTATGCGAAGACCTTGAATTTGAAAATTATGACCCTGATGAGTACCATGTTTCACAGTTCAACAACGATGATAGTAGAAGATTGAAGTTTTTAGAGAAGAGAGAACTGGTAAATCCTTACTCATATCACCCAACTCGTGAAGCACATGTTATGATAGCAAACTTATTCGACGAGGTAATCAAGATATGAACCTTATAACACTTGGATGCAGTTGGGTTTTTGGTATTGGGTCATACTTTGACGCAGAAAACCCCGTCGACAGGGTAACATACAATACAACCTTTAAGAAAGGAGCTGCTTATCGTCAAAGTGGAGAGGAATTTGAAGACGATACATGCTGGAGAAACAAACTTTGTAATGAATTGAACCTTACAAACATCAATTTATCCAGAGGTGGGTCATCAAATCAGTCACAATTTCGTCGTGCAACCAAATATTTTGCAGAAAATGAGGTAGATTGGCAAAATACTGTTGTCTTATGGGGTATTACATCAATCTATCGTGATGAATTATGGTTTAATAGACTCAAAAGTTACTCATCTGTAGCATTCAGTCAAGCAAACATTGATCCTACTAATAGATTGAGAGAAAAAAAGAGGACTGGTTTTGATACTTATGCTCATTTTGAGGAACATTTTGATGAAAAAGTGTTTATGACAGAGTTGAAGAACAATATACTTCATTGGCAGCATTATCTTGATTTACTTGGAGTGCCCTATGCATTCTATGAGACACTCAATACTACTGGTGCTATATCAAATCCAGCATTAGAAGAAGATATGTGTACGACTCTAGCGAAAAGAAATGGTTGGCGTGGTAAAACAGACAAGTTCCATTTCTCAGATTGGTTTGATGACTGTAATCGGATTCAACGACTTATGGAAACAGGTATGGTAAACCCTTACTCATTCCATCCGACTCGACAGGGTAATCTTGATATCGTAAAATTCATGAAACCCATTGTGGAGAAAATGCTGTGATAGTCTGGGGAGTTGTCTGGATGATAGCAATTCTAATCGTAATTGTGTCTTGGTATATCTACTATATACTGAGAATGGCTTATAAGGAGATGAATGATGGGAGTGATGGTTCCACCAAGTCGTAAGAGTTGTTATAACTTTCGA
>Ga0209433_10000631_pt1 | contig 10912 bp, 12 predicted proteins | sample METZYME_5_50m_FD_187552 | JGI IMG/M metagenome (GOLD analysis project Ga0209433, IMG submission 187552) | Marine microbial communities from oxygen minimum zone in mesopelagic equatorial Pacific - METZYME_5_50m (SPAdes) (version 2) | ecosystem: Environmental > Aquatic > Marine > Oceanic | place...
GAAATAGGTATTTAAAATCTAAAGATGTAGTTTGAAGTTGCATATCAATGTGAGCTTCACCTTCATGATCATCATGATCGTCATCATGATCGTCATCATGATCGTCATCGTGATCGTCATCGTGATCACCGTGCTCCTCATGATGTCCAAATTCCTTTCTTAAGTTTTCTGAAAGACCTAAAGTAACTTGTAACTCAGACCTGTTAAACTTAATGGAATTTTTCCAACTGATAATAGTATTTTCTAACTCCTGATAACTTTCTTCCTCATCATCATGATCATCATCATGATCATCATCATGATCACCATCATGATCATCATGCTCCTCTTCATGTGGAATTCCTAATTTTGTTGCAGTGTAATTAAATCTTAGGTCTGATTCAAAGCCCTTAGATTCAAAACCTACACCAAATTTAAAGTCTGACATTTCAGTCCAAGTGTTTTCAACTACACCATCAGCATTTTCATAATCTCCATTATCAATTATACTAGCCCTAGCTAATAAACTAAATTTATTGATTCTAGTATTTAATCCAACAGATGTATTCAAACCAGAATAATTAGAGTTATATAAACTCTCAATATCTACGTTAAGACCATTTTCTGAGAGATATCTTTCAGGTGTAATATATAAAACACCTCCGATAGCATCACTTCCATAGAGGACTGACATAGGGCCTTTTATTACTTCAATAGATGAAATTCCAGATGTATGTATTTCTAACCCATGTTCATCACCCCACTGCATATTTTCAAATCTAATTCCCTGATAAACAGTCACAACTCTATTACCACTTAATCCTCTTATTGTTGGCTTTTGTATACCTGGTCCGGTAGTTATAAATGATACACCAGGAACATTGTAAAGAGCTTTAGGAATCGATTGACTTTTTAAAAAACCAAGGTTTCCTAAATTAACCTTGTCTACGCTTATTACGTTATTTTGAAGAGACTCATTAAATGGTGTTGATACAACAACTTCCTGTAGTGATACCGGCACAATCGTATCGGTTGTAGCCTCTTGTGAATTTATGTTATTAATGTTAAATATTAGGACTAATCCTAAAATTATACTGTATATGTTTTTCATTATATTTTATTTATGTTAATTTTTTGTTTAAATATTTAGTTTAAATCAAAATGTGGGTGGACCACGTAAATTATTAACATAAAAAGGGGTGTTATCTAAATAGTTGTTGTAACTGAAATCTCTAGCTGATCTTAAAAAAATTAATAAAATAAATGGCAGAGAAAAGCTTAAAGATAAGTCTAAGGAATTTCTAGTAATTAGGCAAACTGAGCATTTATTCTCTTGTTCATGCACATTAGCATATTGATTGTCATAAACTTCATGATCATGATCAATAACATGTCCCCAACTGAGGATGTGTGGCACGAAAAGTAGAAATATGAAAAAGCCAGAGAAGAAATTCTTCAATATAATCTAATTAGAATTGTTCAAATTTAAAAAATTATCAATAAACTTAATAGATGTTTTTTTTCTTTTTTCATAATTACCAGAAATCGTTACATAGTTTTTATTGTTAACTTCCAGTGACTTTTTAAACGCATTAAAAAATATCAACCTATCATCTGGTCGATCTCTTAAATCATCTTTAATCCAATCAATATCAATGTCCATTAATAAATATAAGTCATAATGATTATATTTTGAATATTTTTCCAGAAGTGGATCACAATATCCATCAAAATACAATTTGGAATACGTTGCAGTAGTTAATAAATCTGTATCACAAAAGAGGATTTTATTTGCTTTTCTTGACATTATATTTTCATTGCGTATTTGTCCTCTAGCAATTGGAATTAAATCTTCAATTTGACAAATCTTGTTATAATTATCAAACTTGGCTTGGAGATATTCTCTAGCAAATTCTTCAACATAACATGTTTTATAATGAGACGCTAAAATCTTACAAAGAGAAGATTTTCCAGTAGACTCAGGACCAAATAAAACAATTTTTATACAATCTGACTTTTCCTGTCGTAGATACTTTTCCATTTGTAATATCCAGCTATCGCAATAAAGGTAAATATAAAGTATTGTAAACTTGTAAATGCTAAACCCTTATAAATATATAATGGCACAGAGATAATATCTCCAACAATCCAAAAAATCCAACTTTCAATTTTTCTTCTTGCCATTAACCACATTCCAGCAAAAAATATTGATGTGGTCAAAACATCAATGTAGGAAACCAATCCAGCCCACTTATTAAAGTAAGTATACATCAGTGAAACAAAAATTGCAGATGAAAGTGATATTATCAAAATAATTTTTTTATCGTAATAATCAGCCTTTGTAATCGGGGTATAATTATTATCCGAACCTTTTCGAGTCCAGTAATACCACCCGTAAATACTAACGATAAAATAATAGGCATTGATAAACATGTCACCGAGTAACTCCCATTTAAAAAGTAAGTAAACAAATATCGATGTGTTAATTAAGCCAGTTGGAAAGACAAGTACATTGTTATTTTTTGAGAACCAAACAGATAAAAAACCAAAAATTACTGCAAATATTTCTAGTCCAATATCAATCTGTGCGTATCCACTATACTGTTCAAATAAATAATTTAAAGTTTCAATCATTTACTTTTACTATAGAACAAATGTAGTTTGAATGAATAATATTTTTTGATTTAAAAAAGGTTTTTTTGTCCATGTCATTAACTAGAGATAAGCTGTCTTTAAAATCTTTAGTTATTTTCTGAACAATTATATTTTTTTTAAAATTCAGGCCCTGTTTTTTATAAATTTTATAAATAGATTCTTTGATTGACCATAGAATTGTTAAATCATTCACAGAATGAGTATCAATCAGCTCAATTTCAAATTCATTTATAAATTTATCCCTAATAGACAAAATTTTTTCTCTATAATCCTGTATATCGATACCAACTGGATTCTTTGATAGGGCTATTGCACTGTAATTATTAGTGTGACTGATTGAAATATTTAAATTGTTTTTTAGAAAAGGTGCTCCATTTGAATCATAAAAAAGATCATTTAAATCAATATCATTATACTTAATTAAAGTTCTTACAGATAGAAATTGCTTGCGATAGGATGGTGATTTAATAGAATTTAATCTTTTTTTACAGTTAATTGACAAATCTAGATTGGAAATTAAAAAATCCTCAGTCTCATCTATTCTCCAAATAGACACATTAATATTGTTAAAAAATAATTTATTGACTTGTAGGGGCATTACAAGTACTAAATATAAAAATATATTGATTTATGCTTCAGGGATTATTGAAACAAAAGATTTATCATCTTTTTTCTTTGTAAATTTTACCACGCCGTCAACTTTAGCGTGTAATGTATGGTCTTTTCCAAGGTAAACGTTGTCACCAGGCTTGTGCTTAGTTCCTCTTTGTCTTACAATAATATTACCGGCGACAGCTCTTTGACCACCAAAGATTTTAACTCCAAGTCTCTTAGATTCTGACTCTCTTCCGTTCTTTGAACTACCTACTCCTTTTTTATGTGCCATTTTTTACTTTTTAGTTTTTGCCTTAGAGGCAGATTTTTTGGGTTTTTCAGACTGTTTATCAGCTTCTTTTTTTACTGTTTTTGCTTTTGCTGTTTTTTCTGAAACTTTTTCAATAATTATCTCAGATAAAGCTTGACGATGCCCATTCTTAACTCTGTATCCTTTTCTTCTCTTTTTCTTGAACACAATGACTTTATCATCTTTTAAATGCTTAATAACTTTTGCTTCAACTGACGCCCCTTTGACATTTGGATTACCAACCAATACCTTTTTTCCATTATCAAGAAGTAACACATTATCAAATGAAACTTTAGAGCCCTCTTTAACATCAAGGCGATGAACATAAAGCTTTGTGTCTTTACTGACCTTGAATTGCTTTCCAGAGATTTTTACTATAGCATCCATAATTATTGCGGGGCAAATATACAGATTTATACTGATTTACAAATTAAATTTTATTTATGTCTCAACTGAACTTGAATCATGGATTTTCTGCGTTATAATTCGAACCTAATATTTTATAAAATTTTATTAATTTCAGACCTATGAAAAATTTCTTTTACTGCAGCCTAATATTTTTTGCATTTAATTTAAATGCTCAATCGATTGATTATGAATTATACACATTAGATAATGGACTTGATGTTATTTTACATCAGGAAAATAGCTCGCCTGTTGTTACTGTTTCTGTGATGTATCACGTTGGAGCTAAAGACGAAGTTGAAGGCAGAACAGGGTTTGCTCACTTTTTTGAACACTTACTATTTGAGGGAACAAAAAATATAGAAAGAGGAAAATGGTTTGATATTGTTTCATCCAACGGGGGATCAAATAATGCAAATACTTCACATGATAGAACTTATTATTACGAAACATTTCCATCAAATAGTTTAGAATTAGGACTATGGATGGAAAGCGAAAGAATGCTTCATCCAATAATTAATCAGATTGGGGTTGATACTCAGAACGAGGTAGTTAAAGAAGAAAAAAGACAAAGGATTGATAATGCTCCTTACGGAGCCTTAATATATGGTACAGCTGTTGACCCATATTTATATAAAAAACACCCATATAGAAGATCTGTAATAGGAAGCATGGAAGATCTTGATGCAGCAAAGCTAGATGAATTTATAGAATTTAATAATCAATGGAACAACCCAAATAATGCAGTTTTAGTAGTCGCTGGAGATATAGAAATCGATAATACCAAAAAGCTTGTTGAAGCATATTTTGGCGATATTCCAAACAATGGTCCTGTTCCTGTTAGAGAAACCATTAAAGAAGATCCCATTACTGAGACTGTAAAATTAACTGAGTATGATAGTAACATTCAAATTCCAGTCAAAGCTTTCCTATATAGAACACCAAGTATGAAAAACAGAGATTCATACGTTCTACAATATATTTCATCTGTACTAACTGGTGGAAAAAGCTCAAGGATGTTTAAAAGAATGGTAGATGATGAGAAACTAGCATTACAAGTGCTGGCATTCAATCAAGCTCAAGAAGATTATGGGAAATATTTGATGATTGCTTTTCCAGTAGGTGATACATCTCTTGACAAGTTAATGTCAACAATGGATGAAGAAATAGAAAAAATAAAGTCAGAATTAATTACTGAACGAGAGTATGAAAAAGTAAAAAATCAATTTGAAGTTCAATTCATTCAAAGTAATACAAGAATTCAAGGAATCGCAAATAGTCTTGCGAGATCTCATATGCTGATGGGTGACATTAATCTTGTTAATGATCAAATAAATATATATAGGAGCATTACAAGGGAAGAAATAAAAGAAGTAGCAAATAAATATCTTAATAAAAATCAAAGAGTTGAGGTCGATTACCTTCCAAAAAAATAAAAAACATGAAAAAAATAAAATTATTCCTCGTCCTATCTTTAATATTTACAATCAATATTCATAGTCAAGAAAGTGATTATGTTAAACCCATAGATAGAAGTGTTCAGCCAAAACAAGGAAAAACTCCCACAATCGATTTAAAAAAACCAACAATTTTCACATTAAAAAATGGATTAACAGTGATTGTTGTTGAAAATAAGAAACTACCAACATTTAGTTTAAGAATCTCAATTGATAATCCTCCAACTAATGAAGGAGATAAGTCAGGATTGAGTCAACTCTCTGGTGCTTTATTTGGTGAAGGATCTAAAAATATAGGTAAAGATGTATTTAATGAGGAGGTAGATTATCTTGGTGCAACTATTTCTATGGGTATGGGTTTTGCTTATGCTAATGGCTTATCCAAACATAAAGAAAGAATTATTGAACTTCTTTCTGATGCTGCATTAAACCCAAATTTTGATCAAGAAGAGCTTGATAAAGAAAAAGATAAATTAATTACTGGTCTTAAATCAGAGGAGAATAGTCCATCAGCTATTGCTCAGAGAGTCACTGGTATTTTAACTTACTCCACTGATCACCCTTATGGTGAGTTCAGTACTGAGGAAAGTATTAATAATGTAACTATCAAAGATATTCAAGCTAACTACGAACAAATGTTTAATCCAAATAATGCATATATGGTTGTTTCTGGTGATGTTGAAGTTGATGAAATTAAAGATTTGGTTACCAAGTATTTTAAAAATTGGAAATCCTCTAAAAAGAAACTTATATCAAATATTGAAAATCCACGAGATGTGTCAACAACTGAAATAAATTTTGTTGATATGCCTGATGCTGTACAATCTGAGATAGCTGTTTTAAATATTACGAATTTGCAGACTAACAGTGAAGATCACCATGCAGCTCTAGTTGCGAACTACATTTTGGGTGGTGCATTTAATAGCTACTTAAATATGAATTTAAGAGAAGAAAATGGTTGGACATATGGTGCTAGAAGTTCTATAGCTCGAAATAAATGGACAAGCGCCACCTTTAGAGCATCAACATCCGTGAGAAATGCTGTAACGGATAGTGCTGTTGTAGAAACACTTAAAGAAATAAATAAGATCAGAGATGAGTTTGTAAGTGACGAAATGCTTGCAACTGCAAAAGCTAAGTACCTAGGCAATTTTATAATGTCAACTGAAAACAAATCACTCTTAGCTGACTTTGCTGTCAATATTAAAACCTTGAACCTTCCTGATGATTTTTATGAAACATTTATTGAGAAGATTAACGCAGTATCGAAGGAGGACGTAAAAAGAGTAGCAAATAAATATCTTAAACCTGAAAATTTAAGAATAATAGTTGTCGGCAAGGGTGTTGATGTAGCGGATAAACTGGAAAAAATTGACTACAAAGGAAATTTGATCCCTGTAAATTATTATGATAAAGTTGGAAAACTAATCGATAAACCCGTTTTTGCTAAAGAGATTGATGCTAGTTTAACAGTAAAAAATATTTTTGATAATCACTTAAACGCGATTGGCGGAGTAAGTAAATTAAATAGTATAAAATCAATTTCAATTACCGCAGCTGTAACAATACCTGGAGCACCATTTAAGCCTAATGCCATAATCAAAGAAAAATATCCAAACAAATCATCCATGGAAATGTCTGTACCTAATATGGGTACTTTAATGACTCAAAAATTTAATGGTGAAGATGGATATATTCAACAGATGGGTCAAAAGATACCTTATGAAGATGATCAAAAAAATGAAGGCAGAGAAAAAAAGGGCTTGTTTGAAGAAGTCTACCTTAACGATAGTTCTGCCGAAATAGTAAGTTTGTCACCTGTTGATGGAAAAGATATCTACAAGGTTCAAGTTAAAGAAAACTCTTTTAGATTTTATGATGCAGATAGCGGACTTTTAATCATGACAGAGGAAACAACTAAGGCTATGGGAAATGAAATAAAAACGATTACTAAGTTTTCAGATTATAGAGAAGTTGATGGAGTTAAGTTTGCATTTAAAAGAGAAATTATAACTGGTCCTCAAACTATTGTTATTGAGGCAGACCAAGTTATATTAAATGAGGAAATTCCTGATGAATTTTTTAATTAGATTTCTTTTTCTTGTTGACCATATATACACCAACAAGTATAATTGCTGTTGCAAAGAACTGCATTACTGTTAACGTCTCACCATCAATGATTGCCCAAAATATTGCAACTATAGGCATTGTATAAGTAACTGCAGATGCAAACAAGGGTGATGCTATTTTAACAAACTTGTTGAACAAAGTTTGAGCAATTGCACTACTAAAAACACCAAGAACAAAAACAAAGATTATTGAGTTCAAAATAGATGGATCTTGAAAGTTTAATGATGAGAAATCTGAGAGCAAAAGGACAATTAAAGCTGGAGGGGATATTGAGATAAATATACCTGCTGTTACAGCCTCAGGTGATATTTCCGTTAAATAATTCTTAATTAAATTGACAGATGCAGCATAGCCTACAGTCGTCATATAGATGAAGAATGAATAATAAATATTTAAATTAAAATCTGCTTCACTTGCCTCATAAATAAGTAGAATTGCACCTCCTAAACCAATTAATAAGCCTAATAATTGTTTTTTTGTAAATGCGAGACCAAAAAATATTATTCCAACAATAAGTGTATTAATTGGAGTGATGGTTGTGATTATGGAGGCAAGGCCACTTTCAATTTCGGTTTGACCATAACTTATTAAATAAACTGGGAAAAAAGTACCTGCATATGCAGTTATCAATATCCATTTCCAACTTTTTTTTGGAATTTTTTTTAGTGAATTATAAGAGTATACAAATATGGCAGATGCAGCAAAAATAATTCTTAAGCTAGCAACCTGATAGGATGAAAGACCAATTAGACCTTTTTTAATTAAAATAAATGAGCTTCCCCATATTACAGACAAAATGGCTAAGTACAACCATTTCTTACTATTGTCACTAATTGATCCAAACAAAACTTTCTATGATTTTTTTTATATCGCTGCGAATATAATGTATGTATGGCAATAATGAATCATAATTGGGTTTTGAATTAAAGTATAGACTTGCGGATATGTAGTTTGACAGAGAGTCTGTTATATAAAATTGGATATTTGATGGTGTATCCCCTACAAAAAAATAAATCTTAGAATAAATATCTCTGTCTATATTTGAGTATTCACTTGTCAAAATCTGATCAGCATATTCAGAATTATTAAATATCCTTTCTTCAAATTTTGATGATAACTCTCCAAAATTATTTTTTAAATTGATTTTATTAAAATAAATTTTAGCATCTAGTTTTTTATAATCGATTTCTAAATTACACTCATCAACTTTGATTATGCTAGTCTCTAAATTCCTGATAAATTCAAAATTACATATGGATTGATTTCCATATTTGGGATAACTGAATTCAGGAGCAAAATAACCCTTTTGTTTAGGTAAAGATTGATTGTCACAGGAAAATAATAGTGAAAAAACTATAACAACTAATATCCTCAATTATTTGGTAATTAAAATGGAAGATCGTCGACTTGACTCTGGTTATCACTAACAGAGTTGTTTTGATCAGGAGTCTCTTGATTCGGTGGGTTTACAGCTGTACTGGAATCAGTCTTATTGTTTAGGAAATTAAAATCACTAACGTGAACTTCTGTAGAATATCTTTGTATACCATCCTCACCTTGCCATTTCCTAGTTTTTAGTTTTCCTTCAACATAAACCTTGTCTCCTTTTTTTAAATATTTACTACAAATTTCTGCTGCTTTATTTCTAACTATAACATTATGCCACTCAGTATTATCAACTTTTTCTCCAGTTTGTTTGTTTGTGTAACTTTCATTTGTTGCAATGGGAAATCTGCCTATGCATCCTCCATCCTCAAATTGATGCATTTTAACATCGTCTCCAAGATTTCCAATTAACATTACTTTATTTAATGATCCGCTCATAGGTTTCAAATATAGCTAAAAAAAAAATCAGACCAACTCAGATATGAACTTATTTAAAGGCTTAGGAAAAGGATATTTATTAAGTGATTGTATAGATATAAAATCATCGAAAACATCACCAACTCTAAAAATGAAAAAACTTATGTGAAGTAATTGATGTGACAATTTATGTTTAATTTTTTTTACACCTTTTAATTCTAAAAAATCTATATCAAGTTTTTTTATAATATCATTACAGGTGCTTTCTTTTTTTGTTTCAATTAACGGGAATTCATAAAGATTTTTCCAAATACCCTCATTATCTCTTTTTTTGATTCTGGTTTTTTTATCATCACTGATAACTACAACATAATTTAAATATCTATCCTTAATTTTTATTTTTTTCTTTTTGAATGGATATTGCATTACAGAATCAGTATTAAAAGCTTCACATTCAGTTGAAAACATACAATCATGACAACCTGATTTTCTAGGTTTACAAACCATTGAACCATAATCCATCATTGCCTGATTAAAATCACCTGGTTTAACACCTTTAATTAGCTTGAAACCTAAATTTTTGAAATATGTTTTTGTTTTAGCAGTATCAATTGGTAAATCTATTTTATATAATCTTGATAAAAATCTTAAAACATTGCCATCAACAACTGGCTGAACTTCATCACTACAAATTGAGCTTACAGCAGAGGCGGTGTAATCCCCAATTCCAGGTAATTCAATCAAATCTGAATATTTAGATGGGAATTTACCATCAAATTTTTCTTGAACAATTAGCGCTGTTTTGTGCATATTTAAAGCTCTTGAATAATAACCAAGTCCCTCCCAAATTTTTAAAAGTTCATCATTGGATGTATTAGCCAAATAGGAAATGTTAGGATATTTTTTTAAAAACTTGTGGTAATACCTTTCACCTTGCTCTATCCTTGTCTGCTGTAGTATAATTTCAGAGACCCAAATTCTGTATGGATCCTTTGTCAGTCGCCATGGAAGGTCTCTTTTATTTAAATTGTACCAATCAATTAATTTATTTGAAAAATTCAATTTTTACCAAATTACTTAAATAAAAATAATAAATATTACAATAGTTTTTTTATGATATAAATTTATATATTTGGCAACCTAATATTAAAACTATAAAAATGACTAAAGCAGAGATAGTAAATAAAATTTCTTCAAATTTAGGGTTAGAAAAAAATGAAGTTTTAGCTACTGTAGAAAATTTTATGGACGAGGTGAAAAACTCACTTAGTGAAGGTGAAAATGTTTATTTGAGAGGTTTTGGGAGTTTCATCGTTAAAAAGAGAGCTGAGAAAACAGGCAGAAATATTTTAAAAAATACAACAATCAGAATACCTGCACATTCCATTCCAGCTTTCAAGCCTGCTAAAGTTTTTGTTGATGATGTAAAAAACAACAATTAAAAAAAAATATATGCCAAGCGGTAAAAAAAGAAAAAGACATAAGGTAGCTACTCACAAGAGAAAAAAAAGAAGTAGAGCTAACCGTCACAAGAAAAAGTAATTTAAAATTATTTAAGTAAGTTCATTGACATAAGAAG
>Ga0209433_10000632_pt1 | contig 10907 bp, 6 predicted proteins | sample METZYME_5_50m_FD_187552 | JGI IMG/M metagenome (GOLD analysis project Ga0209433, IMG submission 187552) | Marine microbial communities from oxygen minimum zone in mesopelagic equatorial Pacific - METZYME_5_50m (SPAdes) (version 2) | ecosystem: Environmental > Aquatic > Marine > Oceanic | place...
TAGGTTCATTTAGTATGTCTCAATTAGGCCAATCAAAAAGCATTATTGGAGATTTAATTAAAAAGAAGAAGGAAGCTGATGGAGTTAGTTTCCAAGATTCAATGCTGAAATTATTAAATACATTACCCTCAATTTTAAAATATTTACCAATCGAAAAAGCTCAAGATGCACGTACATTTATATTAAGTTTTCAATATTGGCTTGGTGGTACAACATCAAATCTTAAAAATCTTTTGTTAATGCTTTCTGAAAAATATGTAATAACTGAAGACATCAAAAATGAAATAGAAGAATTTAATATTCAAGACCCAGAAACATTTCCAGATCTTGGTATATGGCACCCAATGGCACCGAATATGTTTGAGAGTCTAGATGAATATATGTCTTGGGATAATAATAGAAAAGATATAGAACCAAAATCTACAACTAGTCCAACAATTGGATTAGTTCTCCAGAGGAGTCATATAGTCACAGGTGATGACGCACATTATGTTGCAGTTATTCAGGAATTAGAATATAGAGGTGCAAGGGTTATTCCTATATTCTGTGGTGGTTTAGATTTCTCAAAACCAGTTGATGAATTCTTCTATGATTCATTAAATAAAGATAATCCTATTGTTGATGGAATTGTATCCCTTACGGGGTTTGCCTTAGTTGGTGGCCCTGCAAGGCAAGATCATCCAAAAGCGATTGAGGCACTAAAAAAATTAAATAGGCCTTACATGGTTGCTTTGCCGCTAGTATTTCAAACCACCCAAGAATGGGAAGAAAGTGACTTAGGTTTACACCCTGTGCAAGTAGCTTTACAGATTGCGATTCCTGAACTTGATGGTGCGATAGAGCCAATTATCCTTTCAGGTAGAGATGATGCGACGGGCAAAGCTCATACACTTCAAGATAGGGTTGATGTAATTGCTGAGAGGGCTATTAAATGGTCAACATTAAGAGTAAAGAAAAGAGAAGAGAAAAAACTTGCAATTACTGTTTTTAGTTTTCCACCAGATAAAGGTAATGTCGGTACTGCTGCCTATCTAAATGTTTTTGGTTCAATTTATAGAGTACTCCTTGAAATGAAAAGTAAAGGCTACAAAATTGATGGTCTTCCTAATAATTCCAAGGAATTAATGGAAAAAGTTATTAATAATCCAGAGGCAATGGAAGGTTCTCCTGAATTAAACATTGCTCACAAAATGTCAGTAAAAGAATATGAAGAATTTACTCCATATTCAACAAGACTAGAAGAAAACTGGGGAAAACCACCGGGGAATCTTAATAGTGATGGTCAAAACTTACTTATTTATGGTAAGCATTTTGGTAATGTCTTCATAGGAGTTCAGCCTACATTTGGATACGAAGGTGATCCAATGAGGTTACTCTATTCTAGAAGTGCAAGTCCTCATCATGGTTTTGCAGCTTACTATACTTATGTAGAAAAGATTTGGGAAGCTGATGCAGTTCTTCATTTTGGAACCCACGGATCTTTAGAGTTTATGCCTGGTAAACAGATGGGCATGAGTGAAACTTGTTATCCTGATTCTTTAATTGGATCACTACCTAATCTTTACTATTACGCAGCGAATAATCCATCAGAGGCAACTATTGCTAAAAGAAGAGGATATGCATCGACAATTAGTTATTTAACACCACCAGCTGAAAATGCAGGTTTATATAAAGGCCTAAAAGAGTTAAGTGAATTAGTTGGTTCATATCAACAACTAAGAGAAAATAGCAGAGGAATTCAAATTGTTAATTCAATAGTTGAAACTTCTAAGCAATGTAATTTAGATAAAGACGTTAGCCTGCCAAAGTCAGATGCCTCCGATTTAACCCTAGAAGAAAGAGATCTTTTTGTAGGTAATATATACAAGCAACTAATGGAAATAGAGAGTAGGTTATTACCATGTGGATTACATACAATTGGAGAAGCTCCAACAGCTGAAGAAGCTGTCGCTACTCTTGTAAATATAGCTTCTCTTGAAAGAGAGCAAGAACAACTAAGATCTTTACCTGGCTTATTAGCCGAATCAATTAATTTAAAAATTGAGGAGGTTTATAAAGGGAATAATAAGGGAGAACTTAAGTTTGTAGAACTGAATGAGAAAATTACTAAAACATCAAGAGAGTCAATATTTGCAATGGTTAAATCATTAAAAATAATTGAGGGAAGAGTGTATTTAGAGAAATCCTTATTATCTAAATTATTTGAGTTTTTAAAAATCTTTGGAATTAATACACCAACCCCATGGTTAAGAATTTGTAGAATAAATGGTTTTAAAGATATTGATCAAAATGAATTAAATAAACTTTTTGATTATTTGCTATTTTGCCTTGAACAAGTATGTGCGGATAAGGAAATGGAAAGTCTCATAAAAGCATTAGATGGAAACTATGTATTGCCAGGGCCAGGGGGAGATCCTATTAGGAATCCAGGAGTATTACCAAGTGGTAAGAATATCCATGCTCTAGATCCTCAATCAATACCAACAGTAGCTGCTGTAGCGGCGGCGAAATCAGTTGTAGACAAACTTATAGAAAGACAAAAAGAAGAACAAGGAACTTGGCCAGAAACAATCGCATGCGTTTTATGGGGAACAGATAATATTAAAACTTATGGTGAATCTTTAGCACAAATTTTATGGTTTGTAGGTGTTAAACCTATGCCTGATTCCGTCGGAAGAATTAATAAATTAGAGCTAATTCCATTAGAAGAACTTGGCAGGCCTAGAATTGACGTTGTAGTAAATTGCTCAGGTGTATTTAGAGATTTATTTATAAATCAGATGGCATTAATAGATCAGGCTGTTAAATTAGCTGCTGAAGCAGATGAACCACTTGAGCAAAACTTTGTTCGTAAACATTCATTAGAACAAGCAGAAAAAGAAGGAACTAGTCTAAGGGAAGCATCTGCAAGAGTATTCTCAAATGCAAGTGGTAGTTACAGCTCGAATGTAAATTTAGCAGTTGAAAATTCTACATGGGAAGAAGAAAATGAACTCCAAGAGATGTATTTATCCAGAAAAACTTATGCCTTCAATGCAGATAATCCTGGAGAAATGAACCAAAAAAGAGATGTTTTTGAATCAGTAATGAAAACTGCCGATGTAACATTTCAAAACTTAGATTCTTCTGAAATTTCCTTAACCGATGTAAGTCATTACTTTGATTCTGACCCAACCAAATTAATTAAGACACTTAGAGATGATGGTAAAGAGCCTACAAGTTTTATTGCAGATACAACAACTTCAAATGCCCAAGTTAGGACTTTAAGTGAAACTATAAGATTAGATTCCAGGACAAAACTTTTAAATCCTAAATGGTATGAGGGGATGCTTAAATCTGGTTATGAAGGGGTAAGAGAACTTTCTAATAGACTTAATTACACTCTAGGATGGAGTGCAACTAGTGGCCAAGTGGACAATTTTGTTTATGAGGAGACAAACGAAACATTCATAAATGATGAAGAAATGCGTAAAAGATTAATGGAATTAAATCCTAATAGTTTTAGAAGAATTGTTGGCACATTGCTTGAAGTTAATGGAAGAGGTTATTGGGAAACATCTGATGAAAATATTGAAAAATTAAAGGAGCTTTATCAAGAAGTGGAAGATAAAATTGAAGGAGTCAAAGAATAAAATCTCATTCTCTAAAAATTTTATCTGCCATTTTAATAATTTGATAATTAAGCTCAACATTATGTACCCTTACAATTTCAATATTAAGTTGTGAACATAAACAGGTTATTGCCATAGAACCGATATCTCTATCTTTTGGATTAGAAATATTTAAAACTTCTCCAATAAATCTTTTCCTTGAAGCCCCAATAAGTAAAGGAAAACCTAATTCCTTAAATTTCTTTAAATTTTTTAAAACAATAATATTCTGTGAAGTGTTTTTAGCGAAACCTAATCCTGGATCTAAAATAATTTTATTCATATTTACTCCCTTGGATATTGCTTTCTCAGCAAGTATTTTCAAACTATCAATTATATCCTCGATTAGATTTTCATAACATGTTAAATCATTCATAGTTTGACTATTACCTTTACTGTGAGTAATTACAAATGGACAGTCAAATTTAGAAACTAGGTCATACATGCCTTCATCTCTCCTTCCTCCCGTAACATCATTAATCCAATTTGCTCCATTTAATAAAGCTTTAAATGCAACATCAGAATTAAATGTGTCAACAGAAATAATTATGCTAGGAAACCTTATTCTTATTTCCCTCAAGATAGGAATTAATCTTTCAATTTCTTTAGCCGAACCAACTTCTTCTGCTCCAGGTCTAGTACTTTGCGCACCAATATCAATAACATCTACTCCATAATTTATAAATTTTTCAACTTGAACCAAGGCTCTTTCTAAATCAAAGAAATCACCTCCATCACTGAATGAATCAGGAGTAAGATTTAATATACCCATTATTGAGGTTTTTTTTCCCCAATTGAAAGGTAATGAATTATCGTTATTTAAAGTTTGCAATTCTAGCGAAGCTAATAGGGTCTAAAGAAGCACCTCCAACTAATACTCCATCTATATCACTCATAGACATTATTTCATCAATATTATTTGGTTTTACAGAGCCTCCATATTGAATTATGACATCTTCATAGCCAATTAAGTTTCTTATTAATTTACAAATTTTATTAGCATCCTCTGCTTCACAAGTTTTACCCGTTCCTATTGCCCAAATTGGTTCATATGCAACTATTAAATCTGAAGAATTTGTGCCCTCAAGTCCTTGTTCAACCTGTCTAGAAATAATTCTTTCTGCTTCTCCTCGCTCTCTTTGTTCTAATGTTTCACCCACACAAACAATTGGAGTTAGTCCATTCGATTGAGCTGATTTTGCCCTTTTATTTATTTGCTCATCACTTTCACTAAAATACTTTCTTGGTTCACTATGACCTACGATTGCATATTTGACGTTATGTTCTAATAACATCACTGGAGATATTTCTGCAGTAAAGGCTCCTGAATCTTCCCAATGAATATTTTGACTAGCAATATTTAAATTCATTGAATCAGAAAAAGTTGCGAATGTCGATATTGCTGTATAGGGAGGTGCTATTACTATATTGCGATTAGTATTTATATTTTCGATTAAAGGAATAAAATCCTTCAGGAAATTTTCAGTCTCCGCACATGTCATGTGCATTTTCCAGTTACCAGCAATTACAGTTTGTCTCACAAATTTAATCCAAGAAAACATCTTATTATAACTTTAAGCTCAATAGGTCTCTTTCTCAAAGATTATTTCATTTTTTAAAAATAAAACCTTATCGCCATAAATTAATTTTCTTCCTCTTCTTAATTCAATATCGCCATTAACTTTAACTTTCCCAGATTTAATAAATATCTTTGCTTCTCCCCCTGAAGAAACAAGATTCTTCCATTTTAAAAATTGATCCAGTTTCATAGTTTTTTTAATTCAAAGGTATTGATAAAGTGAAATAAATACACTTTAAGTTTCTTGGGTTTAATTCCTCCAATAAAACCTTATTTAGGCAGATTAAGTAAAGGTTTTGCTTGCATGATCATATATGTAGCTTGTTGGCCTATTTTAGCGTTTTTAGCAGGAAAACTTATTCCCGCAATTGGATCAGGAGATTTAAATTTAGTATCAAATATAATATTACGAACACTAATTATTTTTCTAATACAAAAAACTGCTCAATACGGACAGGATCTTTTTATAGCAAAACCATCATTAGAAATAAGTGAAGAGATAAGAAATACCTTATTCTCTAAGATACATAAAATAAAAGTTAATTTTATAGAAAAAATTTCGGCGGGTGACATAACTTATAGATTAACGGAGGATGCTGATCGGCTAAGTGAAGTTATTTATAAAACAATCCAGGACTCATTACCATGTACCCTGCAATTATTAGCTGTAATTTTATATATGATCTATTTAGATTGGTCATTGACATTATCTACATTTATCCTTGCTCCATTAATAATTATTTCTGTAAATAAATTTGGGGAGAAAGTTTTATTCGCTTCAGAAAATAGTCAGGAGACCACTAGTGAATTAGCTAGTCTAATTGGAGAATCAATTAATGGGATTACTACAATAAGAGCTTATGCAAGGGAAAATTGGATAAAAAAAAGATTTAATGCTCAATTAAAGGTAAATAAAAGGGCAAAATTTAAAACATTAAAATTATTAGCTTTACAACATCCAATCGTTGGATTTATAGAAGCTTTTGGAATATTAGCAATACTTGCATTAGGTGCTTTACGTATAAATTTAGGATTACTTAATAGTGAAGAATTTAGCAGTTTCTTTGCAGCAATATTAATGCTTATTGATCCAATAAGCCACCTTACTACAAATTTTAATGATTTTAAACAAGCACAAGCTTCTTTTAAAAGATTAGAAAAAATAAATCAACAACCCATTGAAAGTGATTATCAAAATTCAGAGGATATAAAAATTATGTATGGAAAGATTGAATTTAAGGATGTAACCTTTTCATATTTAAAAGATATAAAAGTCTTAAAAGGTATTAACCTTAAAATTTCGAGAGGAGAAATAATAGCTTTTGTGGGGGCATCAGGTTCAGGTAAGTCTACAATGCTATCTTTAATTCTTAAATTTATTAAACCTGACAAAGGTGATATTTACATAGATGATAAAAATATTAGTAATCTAAAAGCAAAATCAATAAGATCAAAAATTGCAATTGTTCAACAACAACCATTTCTATTCTCAGGAACAATTAAAGATGCAATTAAGATGGGAAGATTATTTAATGATGAAGAAATAATTGAATCAGCTAAAATCGCAAACGCTCATGAATTTATTAATAAACTTCCTGACAAGTACGATACACTTATAACTGAAAGAAATTTTAATTTTTCAGGAGGTCAAATACAACGAATAGCAATAGCAAGAGCTATCGTAGGAAATCCAATAATTCTTTTATTAGATGAGGCGACAAGTGCGCTAGATGCAGATTCTGAAGCAGAGGTTCAAAAAGGGTTAAATCAAGCGATGAAAAATAGAACAGTTATTATTGTTGCTCATAGATTATCTACAACTCAAGATGCAAAAAAAATAGTAGTTTTTAATAATGGAGAAATAGTTGATACAGGGACTCACTTTGAATTAATTGGCAAAGATGGAATTTATAAAGATTTATGTGAAAAACAATTAATAAATAAATATTAAAATTATCTTATTTCTAAAGTTAATAATTATCTATGACAACAAAGGATTTTGATAACAAAAAACCAGTCCTTACATTTGACGGGAAGAAATATATTATGGAAGATTTATCAGATGAGATTAAAGAAGTCATAAAAAGTCTGCAAATTGCTGATGCTCAATTAAAAATGCATGAAGATACTTTAAAACTTTTGTCTATAGGAAAAAATAGCTTAGTTAATGATTTGAGAAAGAAACTTGAAGATATAAAATAAAATTTTAAATATTATGAATTTCTTGGAGTGAAACAGTCTCTATTTGATGGACTCGTAAGGCCTTTATAGCTTTAATAGCAGCTTTTGATCCAGGGATTGTAGTAAAAGTTGGAACGTTATATTCAAGAGAAGCTCTTCTTAAATATTCATCATCAAATAATGCTTGTGAACCTATAGGGGTATTAATTACAAGCTGAACTAAGCCAGAACGAATCATATCTTCAATATTTGGCCTGCCTTCATGAACTTTAAAAACACTCTCAACATTTATTCCTAGATTTGATAAATATTTTGAAGTGCCTTCTGTGGCTAATAAACTAAATCCAAGATTTATAAGATCTTTAGCTATTTCATAAAGATATTTTTTATCTAAGTCATTTGTTGACAGAAACGCAACTCCTTTGGTTGGGACTCCATTACCTGCTGCGAGTTCAGACTTTGCATAAGCTATACCGAAATCTTTTGCCAAACCCATTACCTCTCCAGTCGAACGCATTTCAGGACCAAGGAGTGTGTCTGAACCAGGAAATCTTTTAAAAGGTAGTACAGCTTCCTTTACAGCTTGATATTTGGGAATTAATTCCTCTATATAATCTACCTCTTGAAGCGTTTTTCCTTGCATTAATTCTGTAGCAATTTTTGCTATGGGCTTACCAATTGCTTTGGAGACAAATGGTACAGTTCTTGATGCTCTAGGATTCGCTTCAAGAATGTATACCTTAGATTTTTCTTTATCTAAACGTTTAACAGCAAATTGTAAGTTAATTAATCCTATAACATTAAGCTTATTAGCAATTAATTTTGTCCATTCCTTTACAACCTTTTTAGTCTCTTCTGATAATGAGATAGATGGCAGACAACATGCCGAGTCTCCAGAGTGTATTCCTGCTGGTTCAACATGTTCCATTAGACCTGCTATAACAACACACCCATTTTTATCGCACAAAGCATCTACATCTATCTCTACAGAATTGCTTAAATATTGATCTAAAAGAACAGGATGATCGGGAGATACTTTAACTGCCTCATTAATATATCTAATTAATTCTTTATAACTTCTTACTATCTCCATGGCTCTTCCTCCAAGAACATAAGAGGGACGAACCACCAATGGGAAGCCTATATTTTCTGAAACTTTAATAGCCTCTTCTTGATTTCGTGCTATCCCATTAAGTGGTTGTCTAATATTTAATTGATTTAATATTTTTGTAAATTCTTCCCTATCTTCAGCAATATCTATAGATATTGGTGATGTCCCCAAAATACTAGATTTACAATTAACTCCATCTTTTGTTTTAAGCCAGTTAAAAAGCGGTACAGATAATTTTAGCGGGGTTTGACCACCAAATTGAACTATTATTCCGTAAGGGTGCTCAACTTCAATAATATTTAAAACATCTTCTAAAGTGACTGGTTCAAAATATAAAATATCGCTTGTATCATAATCGGTTGAAACTGTCTCTGGATTACTATTGATCATTATAGTTGTAAAGCCACTTGAAGATGATTGATATGAAGCATGGCAACAACAATAATCAAATTCAATTCCTTGACCAATCCTATTTGGCCCCCCACCCAAAATCATTATTTTTTTTAATTCTTTATTAGTTTTTAAGTAAATTTCACTATCAAATAATTCAGAGCTTGATTTTATGAATGATTCCTCATAGGTTGAATAATGATAAGGAGTGCTAGAGGCAAATTCTGCAGAGCATGTGTCAACAGTCTTGAATACCGGGTTTACATTGAGTTGTTGTCTTAAAGTTCGTACTTGATAAAAATCTGTGTTAGTGAGATTTGCAATTTGTTGGTCAGAGAAACCAAGTTGTTTAGCATTTAGCATTAAGCCTTTACTAAAACCGAAAAGATTTTTATTTTTTAAATATTTATTTTCAAAATTAAAAATATTCCTTAATTTTTCGATAAACCACAAATCGATATTCGTAGCTCTATGAATGTAATTATCATCCTTACCAAGTTCCATCGCCTTTTTTATAATTAAAATTCTTTCAGCCGTGGGTGTTCTAAGATTATTTATTAACTGATTTTCACTTTCAATAGTAATTATGCCTTCATATTCCCAACCATAAATTCCAATTTCTAGAGATCTTAAAGCCTTTTGAATCGACTCTTCAAAAGATCTACCAATAGCCATAGATTCTCCTACAGATTTCATTGAGGTGGTAAGAATATTTGATGTACCATTAAATTTTTCAAATGCAAATCTTGGTACCTTTGTTACTACATAATCTATTGACGGTTCAAAACATGCTGGTGTTTTTTGGGTAATGTCATTAATAATTTCATTTAAGGTATATCCCACAGAGAGTAAAGCTGCCATTTTTGCGATAGGAAATCCAGTAGCTTTGCTAGCCAATGCTGAAGATCGACTAACTCTAGGATTCATCTCAATTACTATTACTTCACCATTTATAGGATTTACTGCAAATTGAATATTACTACCTCCTGTCTCTACTCCAACTTCTCTTATAATCGCCAATGAAAGATCTCTAAGCCTTTGATACTCTTTATCCGTAAGAGTTTGAGCGGGAGCAACAGTTATTGAATCCCCTGTATGTACACCCATAGGATCAAGATTTTCAATACTGCAAATTATCACAACATTATCAGCCTTATCTCTCATAACTTCTAATTCAAATTCTTTCCAACCTATTAAAGATTTCTCAATTAATATTTGATTACTTGGACTAGCCTCTAATCCAGATTTACATAATTCTTTAAATTCTTCCAGATTATAGGCAATTCCACCTCCACTGCCTCCCAAGGTAAAAGCAGGCCTAATTATTAATGGATAAGAAGAATTAATAGTATTTCGAACATTCTCAGCCTCAATTAAAGATGATGCTATTCCAGAAGGACATACATCAACATTAATTCTCTCCATTGAATCTTTAAACAATTTTCTATCTTCAGCCTTCTTAATAGCATTTAAGTCCGCACCAATTAATTCAATATTGTGTTCTTTTAAAAAACCTGTATCAGCCAAACTGACTGCCAAGTTTAAGGCAGTTTGACCTCCCATTGTGGGAAGAATCGCATCAGGTTTTTCTTTCAATATAATTTTTGAGACTATTTCAACAGTTAGAGGTTCAATATATGTTTTATGCGCGATTTCTGGATCAGTCATTATGGATGCGGGATTAGAATTAATTAAAATAATTTCATAACCCACACTCTTAAGTGCCTTACAAGCTTGTGTTCCAGAATAATCAAATTCACAAGCTTGCCCTATAATAATTGGTCCAGAACCTAGTATAAGAATTCTTTTAAGATCCTCTCTTTGAGGCATAATCGTGAAAAACTATTTATTTAATCCTACTTATAAATCATCAGATGTTAATCAACTTACTTGAAAAGCAACATTTGTTTCTATAGTAATAATAGAAAATAATTATTTATGAGCGAACTTCAACGACTTAAAAGTTTGTTGCCACCAGAAAATGAAAGTTGGGTAT
>Ga0209433_10000633_pt1 | contig 10902 bp, 10 predicted proteins | sample METZYME_5_50m_FD_187552 | JGI IMG/M metagenome (GOLD analysis project Ga0209433, IMG submission 187552) | Marine microbial communities from oxygen minimum zone in mesopelagic equatorial Pacific - METZYME_5_50m (SPAdes) (version 2) | ecosystem: Environmental > Aquatic > Marine > Oceanic | place...
CTGTTTCCTCTAAACAAGATGGAGAAGAAGTTTTTGAACCCGTTCTCGGAAGAGACTACAGCTTGCTTGAAAATCCATTACCCACAAAACAAGATGGAAAAGTAGAAGTTCTTGAGATCTTTTGGTATGGGTGTGGGCATTGCTATGCAATGGAATCAAAAATTAAGGCATGGAATAAAACAACTCCTGAATATGTGAGTTTTAAAAAAATGCCTGTAACATGGGGGCCAGTCCATCGTTTGCATGCTGCAATGTTCTATACAATTGAATCGATTGGCTCTGAGCAAGATCTTCATGCAGCAGTATTTTCAACAATGCATAATGAAAGAAACATATTATCAAGCGAACAAGCGGTCTCAAGATTCTTTGGTAAAGTAGGAGTTACATCCTCTGAACTTTCTAAGTACTTAAACTCATTTGGCGTTAAGCAAAGAGTGAATAGGGCTGTTGAACTTACTAAACAACTTAGAGTAGATTCGGTACCTATGATTATCGTTGATGGGAAATACAAAGTAGCTTCAAGAGCTACAGCCCTCGAGACAGTAGACTACCTAGTTGAAATGCAAAAATCAGAGTCTTAAGTTATGAAGAAATTGTTTTTCTTACCCTTGGTTTTTCTTACAACCCTAGCATTTGCTGGAAAAAAATATGAGGAGCAGGTTATTGAGAGAATTACCTGCCCAACACAAAAATGTGAAGACGGAGAGTCACTTGATATTGAAATACCTTCAATGATGGAAGAAACAGCTTCTGAAGCAGTTGAAAAAGTTCAACTATCAGAGGGGTCAGAACATATTGTAAAAATGCTTAACTCAGGCGATGGCGGGCAGATGATATTTGAACCTGCAGTTATAAAAGTTTCTGTAGGAGATACAATTCACTTCAAAGCTACTGATGCTGCTCATAACTCTGTATCTATTGATGGCATGATACCTGCTGGCGCTGCAAGCTGGGCAAGTCAACTAAGCCAAGATATAAGTATTACCCTTGATACTGAAGGAGTATATGTCTATCAATGTGATCCCCATGTCATTATGGCTATGGTGGGTGTTATTCAAGTAGGAGAAGCAGTTAACATGGAGGAAGTTAAAAATGCAGCTTCAAGTTATGGCTCTAATTTCTTAATGAACACTGACAGACTGCAAAACTACCTAAACCAACTCTAAAGACAATCAATCTTTTCGGTAACACCAATCCAAGAGAAAAACTCTGGAGGCTTCTCTAGCCCTTCTAAATTCCAAACTTCCTTATTTGGATTAAACCAAAGTGCCTTAAATCCATAATCGATAGCTCCTTGCATATCATTTACTGGATGGTCACCAATATGCAATATCTCGTCTCGATTTACATCCAATAATTTTTGAGCTTCATGAAAATGGTTTTCGCTTGGCTTATTGGCTTTTACATCTTTTGAAGAGATATTAAATTTAAAGAATTCTTCAATGCCAATCATTTTAATATTTGCATTACCATTTGTAAGGCAACCCAAAACATATTTTTGTGACAGCTTTTCAAGCTCATCTAAAACTGAAGGAAAAAAATCTACCTTATTTCTCTCTATAAAAAATAATTTAAATGCTTCCTCTGAAAGATTTAATGCTGCTTGGGGATCAGTTATTCGCTCCTCAATCTTCATCAATAGAAGTTTTTTCCTAAGTTTTCCAACATCAAACTCATATGAGGCATCCTCAACAATAAGTTTTTCTCTTATTATTTTAAAGTCTTCCCATGACCCCCATTCCAACTTTCCAACCCTATCCTCAATAAATTTCCTAGTTTTCATTTCAGCATTTATTAATACTGGCTTTACATCCCAAAACGTATCATCAAGATCAAAGGTTATGGCTTTAATGTTGTTACTCATTTTTATTTTTTAGCTCTTGGATGTGACTCATCATAAATCTTAACAAGGTGCTGATAATCTAAGTTTGTATATATTTGTGTAGTAGATAACGAGCTATGACCTAATAGTTCTTGTATTGATCTCAGATCTCCAGATGATTCAAGCATATGAGTTGCAAAACTATGACGAAGCATATGAGGATTTATTGGAGGTAATCCCTGTTTTACCGCAAGCCTTTTGAGCCGAAGTTGAATGCTTCTTGTTGTAAGACGCCCTCCAGCAATATTAATAAATAAAGCATCATCCTTATTAGTTATCTTATTTCTTTCCCCCAACCAATTCTTTATAGCAGAAATAGCAAATCTTCCTAAAGGCACAAGTCTTGTTTTAGAACCCTTCCCTAGCACTCTTAGAAAATTCATATCCTCTTCAAAATCATTAATATCTACATTTGCTGTTTCCGATACCCGCAGACCAGATGAATACATTAATTCAACTATTGCCAAGTCTCTTATTTCTAATGTTGAGTTTGGTTTGAAGTCTAGAAGCTTATTGATTTGTTCGGGAGTAAGCGTTTCAGGAAGTTTTTTTTCAGTTTTTGGTCCAGTGATAAGCTCAAGAGGAGATGATCCTATTAAATTATTTTTTTGAAGGTATTTAAATAATCCTTTAATGGAAGAAAGATGTCTTTGAATACTTCTAGAGCTTATATTTTCAGAATAAAGAGAACCAATCCAAGCAGTACAAATATCTTCAGAAATATCGATCAATTTATTAACATTATTTAAAGCAATAAAATCTCTAAATTTAGAAATATCTCTTTCATAGGCTTTGATTGAATTATTTGAGAGATTTTTAATATCTTTCAAAAACGTTAAATACTCATAAAGATATTTATCAAAGAAATAATTTTTTACCATTAATTATCAAAGGCATCGAGACGAGCCGCGATTATATCTCTTATAAATTCTACAAAAGTTGTATCCTCATCTCCTAAATATCTTGTTTTGTCATGAGACCCAATTAGCAGCATGCCAATTTTGTTTCCATTTTTAAAGACTGATACAACTGCAGACTTCACTGAATCGTTTTCAAAAAGAGTATTAATTTTTTTTGTACTAAGGCTGCCGTAGTAAGTCTGATTTACAGAAAATTCCATGCCAGATTCTTTCTCAAGTTTTGTAACTTCAGAATTTGAAAAAAGCTTTAGGGACACATCATCAATTTTGAAAATCTCTTTAAGATTTTCTGGAATCATTTCAGTCAGAGCTTTTTCATCAACAGCATTTATTACATTTAATATAAAAGCTTTGGACTTTTGAAACAGCTCTTCATTTTCAGATGCATTTTCGAGGAATATTGAAAGACTATCTAATAGTCTTTTTTGTTCATCTCTTAATTTTCTTACCTGTCTTTCTAACAAAGATTCAGCCTCACTAGAAGAATGCTTGAAGCTAAGCTCGCTAACAATAGATTCTCTAGATAAGAAAAAATCAGTATTCTTTAATAGATATAGTTCAACTTCTTTTGCTGATAAATCTTTTGTCATTTATTAATATTTATAAGCATCCTCTTTGAAAGGGCCTTCCTTTGGGACATCAATATATTCTGCTTGTTCATCCGTAAGTTTTGTCACAACGCCTCCAAAACCTTCGACCATGAGAGATGCAACTTCTTCATCAAGTTTTTTAGGTAGCACCTCAACCTTGATAAGCCCTTTTCTTTTATCCTCATCATTTATTTTTGCAAAACCTTTTTCATATAAATATATTTGTGCAAGCACTTGGTTCGCAAATGATCCATCCATGATTCTACTCGGGTGACCAGTAGCATTGCCTAGATTGACTAGCCTTCCTTCAGCTAGCAAGAGAATATAGTTTTTGCTGGTAAGATCAGGTTCTTGATCCGGTGCACAATCTCTAAAAACTCTATGTACTTGAGGCTTTATTTCCTCCCAGTACCACTCATCTTTCATATAGACAGTATCTATTTCTGTATCAAAATGACCAATATTACAGACCACTGCACCATTTTTAAGTGTGTTAAGGATTGCTGAATCACAAACATTGACGTTTCCAGTTGTTGTAACTAAGAGATCTGTATCCTGAAGAAGATCTTGATTGATATCATCTTCTTTACCGGTCACATTTCCATCTTTATAGCACGAGACAAGCGAGAATCCATCCATGCATGCCTGCATTGCACAAATAGGATCTGTTTCAGTTACTCTAACAACCATGCCTTCTTGAGCCAAGCTAGCCGCTGACCCTTTACCTACATCACCATACCCTATTACAAGAGCCTTTTTACCAGATAAAAGCATATCTGTAGCTCTTTTAATGCCATCATTAAGACTATGTCTACAGCCATACTTATTATCATTCTTTGACTTAGTGACAGAGTCATTAACATTTATTGCAGGAACCTTTAATTCGCCCGATTCCAACATCTTTTTAAGTCTAATTACTCCTGTAGTTGTTTCCTCAGAAATACCATGAATAGTCTCTAACATTTCAGGATATTTTGTATGAACCATATGAGTCAAATCACCACCATCATCCAATATCATATTTGCATCCCAGGGTTTTTCATCCTTAAGAATTGTTTGTTCAATACACCAGTCAAACTCCTCATCAGTTTGACCCTTCCAAGCAAAAATAGGTATACCGTTTTCTGCCATTGCAGCTGCAGCATGATCCTGAGTGGAGAAAATATTACAACCAGACCATCTAATTTCTGCTCCAAGTTCTATCAAGGTTTCCATTAGAACAGCTGTTTGGATTGTCATGTGTATACAACCCATAATCTTTGCTCCAGATAAAGGCTGTTCTTCCTTATATTTTTCTCTTAATGCCATCAATGCAGGCATTTCATTTTCGGCAAGGGAAATCTCTCTTCTACCAAATTCAGCTAAGGAAATATCTGCAACTTTATAATCTTCTTTCATAATCTCATCCTAAAATAAATCTAATCTTTCATAAGGGAGGCCATCCCTTCCAAAATGTCCATAAAGTGTTGTTTCAGTTAAATCTAATTCAAATAAGTTAAATTTATCTATTATCCCTTTTGGAGAAAGATCCACATTTTCTTTGATCCAGTTTGCTAGATCAGGCCTGACTTTTCCATCAGCATAAACATAAACACTTGTTGGCTCAACAATACCTATAGCATAACTTAACTGAACAGTCGCATTATTAGCCTTGCCACTTGAAACTATATTTTTAGCAAGATACCTTGCCATGTAGGCGCCCGACCTATCAACCTTCGTACAATCCTTTCCTGAAAATGCCCCACCACCATGTGGAGCATAGCCACCATATGTATCAACTATTATTTTTCTTCCCGTTAAACCAGTATCACCATCAGGTCCTCCAACAACAAACCTTCCAGTAGGATTTATTAAAAACTCTGTTGCACTTAGATCATCGTTAATCTCATCTCTGATTATTTCTTCAATAGTGTTTCTTACCTGCTCAATTTCAACATCATTTGAATGCTGAGTACTACAAACTATCTTATCTATATTTTTAGGCTTGTTTACATCACTATATGTGAGAGTAACTTGACTTTTGTTGTCAGGAAGAATCCATGAATGATTTAATCTTTCATCTTGAACTCTCTTTAGTATCTTATGACTTAAATGAATAGCCATTGGCATATAGTTTTCTGTCTCTAAGCAGGCATAACCAAACATAAGACCTTGATCCCCTGCACCAAAATTATCGGTACCTAAAGCTATATCTGGAGATTGTCCATGCAGCTCGTTGTAAATATTTAAATGTTGATGATGAAATCCCTCTTGCTCATATCCAATTCTTTTAACTACATCCCTAATTATTTTTTCTATTTTGGCTTTATCAAAATTATCACTTTTATATTCCCCCGCTATCGTAACCATATTTGTTGTTACTAAAGTCTCTATCGCTGCTCTGTGCGAAATGTTCTTTGATAGAAGAAAAGTGGCAACTGCATCTGAAATTAAGTCAGCAACTTTATCAGGATGACCAATGCTTACGCTTTCGCTAGTAAATTCGTATTCCATAAGTTTAATTATTGAATTCTACCCTTTTGTGTTGGATGTATGTATATAAATATGGACAATTTCATATTATTATAACGATACTTTAACTTTAAAAATAAAAGTTGGACAATAAAGACCTAGCAAACGCGATAAGATTCCTTTCAATTGATGCTGTGCAAGCAGCAAAATCTGGACATCCAGGCATGCCAATGGGCATGGCTGATATAGCCGTATCTCTCTGGAAAAATAACTTAAAGCATAATCCTTCAAATCCCCAATGGTTTAATAGAGACAGGTTTGTTCTTTCAAATGGTCATGGTTCGATGTTGCTTTATAGTCTTTTACACTTAACAGGATATGACCTTAGCATCAACGATTTAAAAGACTTCAGAAAACTTAAATCAAAAACACCGGGCCACCCTGAGTATGATATCGATATTGGTGTTGAAACAACCACTGGCCCACTTGGACAAGGAATTGGGAATGCTGTTGGAATGGCTCTAGCCGAAAAGAATCTTGCAGCAACATTTAATAAAGAAGATATAAAAATAATAGACCATTTTACTTATGCTTTTCTTGGCGACGGCTGTCTTATGGAAGGTATTTCTCATGAAGTTTGTTCATTTGCAGGCACTCATAAACTTGGCAAACTTATATGTTTTTATGACCAAAATGGAATATCCATAGATGGAGAAATTGATCTATGGTTTACCGATAATACAAAACAAAGGTTTGAAAGCTATGGATGGCATGTGGTTGAAATTGATGGCCATGATATAGATGAAATTAATAAAGCTACTGAAGAAGCTAAGAAAGAAACTGAAAGACCATCAATGATTTGCTGTAAGACAACTATTGGATTTGGCTCGCCAAATAAATCAGGAACTGCTGGAGTTCACGGAAGTCCATTAGGTGAGGACGAAATTGAAATAACCAGGAAAGAGCTTAACTGGGAGCATGGCCCTTTTGAAATACCTGAAGATATTTATGATGCCTGGAATGCTAAAGATAAGGGTGCAAAAAATGAAAAAGCCTGGGAAGATCTTTTTCAAACTTATAAACAAAAATATCCAGAGGAATCCACTGAACTTGATAGAAGAATTATTTCAGAGATGCCTTATCAATTTAATGATAGTTTCGATGACTTTTTAAGAGATTGTTTGTTACAAGAAGATCCAGTTGCAACTAGAAAGGCATCTCAAATTTGTCTTGATCATTTTTGTGCTGACTTGCCTGAACTAATTGGTGGTTCTGCTGATCTAACAGGATCTAATAATACTTTTTCTAAACATAACACTGAACTCACTCCTGATAATCCTGATGGATCACACATTTACTATGGCGTAAGAGAGTTTGGCATGGTTGCTATCATGAATGGAATGAGTCTCCATGGCGGTATTAGGCCATATGGAGGAACGTTCCTAGTTTTTATGGATTATGCAAGAAATGCAGTGCGCTTATCTGCAATGATGAGTCTGCCAAATATATATGTCTTTACTCATGACTCAATCGGCTTAGGTGAGGATGGCCCAACACATCAACCTATCGAACATTTAGTTACTCTCAGAGCAACGCCAAATTTATACAATTGGAGGCCAGCGGACCTTAAAGAAACAGCAGTTGCATGGAAAGAGTCAATTTTATCTGAATCTCCCAGCTGCCTCATTTTGAGTCGACAAAGTCTTCCACAAACTAAATTAAATGATGAAAAAATTAGTGACATCTCGAAGGGAGGATATTTGGTTCAAGAGGATGAAAATGCAGAGATGAATATAATTTCTTCCGGAAGTGAATTGCAACTAGCTGTTCAAGCAGCCAATGATCTTCATGAGATAGGAATAAAAGTAAATATTATTTCAATGCCATGTCTAGACAAGTTTTTTGAAGCAGATTTGGAATATCAAAATACAGTTATTAAAAAAGACCTGCCATCTATTGTTGTAGAAGCAGCTCACCCAAGCTCATGGTATAAAATCTTGGGAAGAAATGACCTTGTTATTGGTATGACAACTTTTGGAGAATCAGCACCAGCAAAAATGCTTTTTGAAGAGTTTGGGTTTACTGCTGAGAATATTGTTTCAAAGGCAAGAAAACTTCTAAATAAATGAGATTACTTAAAGACCAAGATCTTAGAGGTAAGAATGTGGTCTTGCGATTAGATTTGAATGTTCCCATTCAAGATCAGCGTGTAGCAGATTCAACCAGAATACTTTCCTCAGTTCCAACAATTAAATATCTTATTGATAAAAATTGTAAAGTTCTGTTAACGTCACATCTTGGCAGACCAGAGGAGGGAAAGTTTGATATTAATTTTTCCATGCGGCCGGTGGCTGAAAAACTATCTGAAGTTTTAGAGTTTAAGATTGATCTTATTAATTCCTTAGATAGTAATGATATTTTCAATACATCTCAGGTACAGCTTTTAGAAAACTTAAGGTTTCTTGTGGGCGAGAAAGGCAATTATGAAGAACTCGGTTTTCAGCTTGCAAATTTAGGAGATGCATACATATTTGATGCTTTTGGAACTGCTCATCGTAAGCAAGCATCAACATATTCAGCAATAAAGATGGCAAAAATTTCCTGTGCCGGAATGCTTTTAGAGAAAGAGGTAAATTCACTGAATAAAGCCTTAACTTCCATTGAGAACCCATTTATAGCGATTGTTGCAGGATCTAAAATATCTACTAAGCTTGAATTAATATCCCACTTAAATACAAAAGCAGATTCAATCATTGTTGGTGGGGGCATTGCCAACACATTCCTTAAATCCCAAGGATTTAATGTTGGAAAATCTCTTGTAGAAAACGATATGGTTGATGTAGCAAAGAAACTATTTCTCTCTGGCAAAATTTTGCTTCCGAAGGAAGTCGTTGTTGCAGACTCTATTGATAGCCTATCTTCAGAAATTAAAGCAATTGATTCTGTTGATGACAAAGATAAAATTTTTGACATGAACTTGAGCGACGATATGTTAAATGTCATAGAAACTTCAAAAACCATTTTATGGAATGGGCCTATCGGAGTTTTTGAAAAAAAACCTTTCCAAAAAGGCACAATTGATCTTGCTCAAAGTATTGCAAAATCAAAGGCCTTTTCATTAGCTGGAGGAGGAGAAACGATAGCAGCTATCAATAAATTTATTGATAAAGATGATGTATCATATTGTTCTACTGGCGGAGGAGCTTTTTTAGAATATATGGAAGGCGCATTACTTCCATCAATCGAGGCATTGGGAGGTTAAAAATGTCATTAGAAGAAATTGCAAAATATATAGTTTCAGAAGGAAAAGGAATTCTTGCTGCTGATGAGAGCAATCCAACATGTGGTAAGAGATTCGAGTCTATAGAAGTTGAAAATATTGAGGAGAATAGAAGGGATTATAGGGAAATGCTCTTCAGGTCAAAAGGCATGAAAGGAAATATTGGAGGTGTTATTTTATTCGATGAAACCCTAAGACAGAATGCTAAAGATGGCACACCTTTGAAAGAACTAATAAGTAATGCAGGAGCCCTACCAGGCATTAAAGTAGATAAAGGTCTAATTCCTTTGCAAAGTGAATCTGAGGAAGTGGTAACTCAAGGACTGGATGGACTCGATGAAAGATGCTCCGAGTATGATTCATTGGGTGCAAAATTTACAAAATGGAGAGCAGTAATAAAGATCGGTGGAAATATGCCATCTGATGACTGCATTCAAGCAAATGCAAAGGCATTAGCAGACTATGCTTTAATTGCTCAATCTAATAACATGGTTCCAATTGTTGAGCCTGAAGTCCTAATGGATGGCGATCACTCAATAGAGCTTTCTTACGATGCTTGTGCAAGATCTTTTCAAGCTCTTTTTTCTGCACTTGAAAATAATAAAGTTAATATAAAAGGAACCATACTTAAACCTAGCATGGTTACACCTGGCTCCCAATCTGAAAAAGTCAGCGTAAGAGAGGTTGCTGAAATGACAGTAAAATGCTTAAAAGAAAATATTCCATCTGATCTTCCTGGAGTTGCTTTTTTGTCTGGTGGACAAACAGAGCTTGAAGCAACTGCTCATCTAAATGAAATGAATAAAATTAGTGAATTTCCATGGAAATTAAGTTTTTCATATGGACGAGCTCTTCAACAGAGCGCTCTCAAAGCGTGGTCAGGACAAAATGAAAATGTTTTTATAGCTCAAGATGAGCTATCTCATAGAGCAGAAATGAATAAGCTAGCATCGCTAGGTCAATGGGATATCAAACTAGAAGATAGATAACTAGTGCTTGCAACAGTTCAGAGAGTCTCAGAGGCAAAAGTAGAGATAAATAATGCAATACATTCTCAAATTGGAAAAGGTGTCCTTATATTTCTTTGTATTGAGAGAGAAGATGACTTTGAAAATGCTAAAAAGATGGTAGATAAAATACTTAATTTCTGCATTTTAGAAGGAGATAGCCACATAATGTCTGCAAGTTTAAAGGAATTAGACGAAGATATATTGATAATTAGCCAATTTACGCTGGCAGCAGTTACAAATAAAGGTAATAAGCCAAGCTTTCATAAAGCAGCTCCACCAGACAAAGCAGAAGAAGTATATGAGGAATTTGTTAATATTTTTAAAGAATCTGCTTCAAATGTAAAAACTGGGAAATTTGGTGAGATAATGAATATAAATCTAATTAATAATGGCCCAGTAACTTTTAACTTTAGGATATAAAAATGATCAAAAATATTTCAATTTTTTGTGGAGCACATGAAGGTAAAAACCCTAACTATGCAAAAGAGGCAAAAAAAATAACAGCGCTACTTTCTTCAAAAGGTGTTGATGTTGTTTTTGGTGGAGGTAATGTTGGGATAATGAAAATTATTTCTGATGAAGCAAAAGATAACAACTCAAAAGTCACAGGCATAACTATGGAGTCTCTCCACAATCTTGAACTAACAAACCCAAGAATAGATGACTTAGTTGTTACACATTCATTGCTTGAACGAAAAGATGAATTTATGAAAAGATCTGATGCTTTTCTAGTTTTACCTGGAGGAGTAGGATCACTTGATGAGCTAGC
>Ga0209433_10000635_pt1 | contig 10878 bp, 8 predicted proteins | sample METZYME_5_50m_FD_187552 | JGI IMG/M metagenome (GOLD analysis project Ga0209433, IMG submission 187552) | Marine microbial communities from oxygen minimum zone in mesopelagic equatorial Pacific - METZYME_5_50m (SPAdes) (version 2) | ecosystem: Environmental > Aquatic > Marine > Oceanic | place...
CTTGTTTTTTTTTGATATACGGTCTCAAGCCATCGTTAAACTTTTTTAGTTTGCCAAGAGTCATAATTACGGAATGAAATGCTTTGTTTTGATTCTTTTGTGAATCTTCGGTTTCAAAGTAAAGTTCTGTTCTATTGCAGGTTGAGATTATAAAGAGACCTTTGAGCGATATTCTTTTATTTATTAGTTTGAATATTTTTTCATATTCATCAGGATATATATAAAAAAGCTCTCGGATTTTTAACGGTGCTATTTTGTAATTTATACTAATTAATCCTAACATAAAACTTTAATAATTTGCAAAGATAAATGCAAATTTTATATTTAAAGTAACGCTAGAAGTTCTTTTATTTTGCTATGAGTTCAATCTGTTAATTGATTTTCATTCTAAATAATATAACGTTTACAGATATATTTGTAACACACCCTAAATTTTTTTAAATTTTTTTTATTTTTATTTAGATTGAATCTAAACTATTACATATATTTGCACCTTGAAATTTAAAAATTAAAACAAATTATGAAAAATTTAATTTACAAGTCAATGATATTATCATTGGCAATTTTTGTTTTTTCTTGTGATAATGATGACAACGATAATGATAATGGTGGTAATAATATAGTAGCACCTACATCTTATGAGTTTTCTAGAAATGGTGAAACTTCTGTAAGTTTCTCAGGTCAAACAACAAGATTGACACAAGCTGAAGAATTATATTCTGCATTAAATTCTAGTGAAGCTACTGCAAGTGGTTTAGATATGATGTTTAATGGAGATAATGGTTCATCTGCTGGTTTTGCTGATGCATCACTTAATGGTACATCAAAAATTATTGGTAGTAAGACTGCAGCATCTACTTTAGCTGGTAGTGCAACTACTAAACAAATGTTTGATGATATGATCGCAGACTATGCAAGTAATGTAGTACCTAACTGGACAAGCGATGCTGGCCCAGGTCAACCAGGTGCAATTTCTACGCCGGACGGTGCTTCAACTTATCATTTAAATGGTGCAGGTCAAGAAATTGATCAGTTATTCTTTAAAGGTTTAATTGGAGCTTTTACACTAGATCAAATCGTAAACAATTACATTCACCCAAATCAGCTAGATTCTGGTACCAGAGTTGAAGATAACGATAATGATGTTCTATCAGATGGTAAAAACTATACTGATATGGAGCACAAGTGGGACGAAGGTTTTGGATATTTATATGGTCTTGAAGGCGATAATTTAGCCAATGCTGGAGGTAGCCCATCTGGTTCTGGAAGTTTATTGATGAAATATTTCAAGAAAGTGAACGATGAAGGTGGATATGAGCCAGGTATTGGTCAAGTTGTATATGATGCATTTATCATGGGTAGAACAGCTATTGTAAACAAAGATTATGATCTTAGAGATCAGCAAGCTGCTATCATCAAGGTTGAATTATCAAAAGTTATCGGATACTATGCGATACATTACATGAATGACTATGTAGCGAAGCTTGAAGCTGGTAATGTTGCCAAGGCACACCACTCTCTTTCAGAGGGTTGGGGATTCCTTCTAAGTTTACAGTTTACTAACAATGGAAATGATGAACCATTTATGGACAAAGCTACTGTTGAGTACTTTTTAGCCAACTACATGGGTGATTTCCATAACATGAATCCAGCTGTGTTAACTGCACCTGCATCTTCACAGTACCCTGGAATGATTGCTCTTGTGAAGCAAGCATTTGAGGCTAATGGAGTCACATTAAACATTGACTAAAAACTTGATGAATTGGTACAAGTTTTACCAATTTATTTTTTTTGTTTTCTAAATTTTGAGAGGGAAGTAGTGTTTGTCACTATTTCCTTTCTCTATTTAGATAAGTATTTAACTATATTTGTATTATTATGAAACACTTTAATCTATTTTTATTACTTACTTTTTTTATTATTTTATCATGTTCTGAAAATGATAATAATTCCTCATCAGATGGCTATGACAGGTCATTGTTACTAAGTAATGTAGTTAACAATATAATGATCCCTGCACATCAAAATTTTGATAATGAGCTAGAGTTATTTGAATCAGCCGTAAATTCCTTTACACAGGAAAGAACTATGTCAAATTTAGAAACTATGCAAGACCAATTTATTGAAACCTATAAATCATGGCAACATGTGGAAATGTTCAATATTGGATATGCTGAAGAAATATTTTATGCATCAAAAATGAATATTTACCCAGCAAATATCACAAGAATATCACAAAATATTAATTCTGATAATGTGGATTTAGATGGTAATTCAAATCAGTTTTCAGCTCAGGGATTTCCTGCACTGGATTATTTATTATATGGGGTTGCAGAAAATAATACACAGATTCTAGATATTTATTCGCCTGACAATAATTTAACATTAGCTTACTTAAATTTACTGGTGAGTAAAATGGTTGACAATACTGATTCAGTTATAAATTACTGGAATACAAATAAAGAAACTTTTATTAACTCAACGGGAAACACTTCAACATCAAGTTTAAACAAGCTTGCAAATGATTTTGTTTACTATTATGAAAAGGGTCTTAGAGCCAATAAAATTGGTATTCCTGCAGGTGTATGGTCAGGACAGCTTCCACAAAATGTAGAGGCTTATTACAAATCAGATATTTCAAAAATATTAGCTGTCGAAGCATTACAAGCAAGTGCAGATTTTTTTAATGGTATCCATTTTGGAGAATCTCAAACAAATGGTGAGGGTCTTTATGATTACTTAGCTTATTTGGACGATACAAATTATTCGGATTCCTCAATGTTCCTAGGACTACAAGATGATATAGTTGAATCATTTGATAACTCAATGGTTAAAATCAATTTATTAAATGATAATTTTGCTTTACAGGTACAAACAGATAACATGAAAATGCTTGAAGCATATGATGCAATACAACAAGGTGTTGTAAGGCTTAAAACAAATATGTTATCTATTCTAGGTATCGCTGTTGATTATTATGATGCTGATGGAGATTAGGATTATTTAAAATGATAAATAATTTATCGGAGTACTTTAAACAAGAATCCTATCCTCACTCACTAGCACTATACAGAATCGGTTTTGGTATTCTGGTAATGTATAGTCTAATTAGATTTGCTTATAACGGTTGGATTGAATCACTTTACTTAGAGCCAGATTTCCATTTTTCATATTTAGGATTTTCTTGGGTTAAACCCATTGGTGTTTACACTTATTTAATTTTTCTGATATGCTTTTTTTCAGCATTATTTGTGACTATTGGATATAGATACAGGTATGCGATTATAATCCTTTTTTTAAGTTTTACTTACATTGAGTTGATGGATAAGACAACTTATCTAAATCATTATTATTTGGTTAGTTGTATCTCCTTTTTAATGATTTTTCTTCCATGTACTAGCTATTTTTCTGTAGATAAGAATGATAATACTAAGGTTCCTAAATGGACTATTGACTCATTAAAACTTTTGATAATCATAGTCTATTTGTATGCAGGCTTAGCAAAAATAAATTCTGATTGGCTAATTCACGCTCAGCCTTTGAAAATCTGGTTAAGAGCAAAATATACTATACCGATAATTGGGGAAACTTTACTTCAGAAAAATTTTTCATATTATTTGTTTAGTTGGGGTGGAATGATTTATGATTGCATTATACCTTTCTTACTCCTATTCAAAAGAACTAGAAATTTTGCATTTTTTATGGTTATAGCATTTCATGTAATGACTAGGGTTTTATTCCCACCTATTGGAATGTTCCCTTATATTATGATATTTAGCTGCATAATATTTTTTGATAGTAGTTTACATAAAAAAATTCTTGATTTTATTAATTCTTTTTTTAGATTAAAAATTAATAAAACAGAAAAATTTAAGACCGTAAATAATTTTTCGTTAAATAACAGATTCACAATTCCTGTTGTGGCATTATTTTTTCTGTTTCAAATCATATTTCCTTTGAGAAGTAATTTTTACCAAGGTGAACTATTTTGGACGGAGCAAGGATATAGATTTTCGTGGAGGGTAATGTTAATTGAAAAAGCAGGCTACACCACTTTTAAGATCGTCGATAATCAAAATGATAAATTTTTTATGGTTAATAATATGGAATTTCTTACTCCTTTTCAGGAAAAACAAATGAGTTTTCAGCCAGATATGATTTTGGAATACGCACATTACCTTGGAGATACATTTAAAAAAAGGGGGCTAGAGGATGTTTCGGTTTATGCCGAAAGCTATGTAACTTTAAACGGAAGACCAAGTAAAAGATTTATTGACCCAACAGTTGATTTATACAAAATAAAAATTGATTTAAAACATAAAAAATGGATTATCCCAATGAAAGATGACATCAAAAGTTTATTATAAAATACTGCTAATCCTTCTGATTTCACATCAGACTATTTTATCTCAAGATATCCTCTCAGGTTATATCCTAGATATACAAACAAATGAGACTATCAGTGGTGTAAAAGTATATTCAAATTCAAGAGGTTTGGTAGATATTTCAGATGAAAATGGATATTATTCATTTGAAGCCACTAAAGTTGAAATGATTAGTTTCTACATGGAAAACTACCTGGTAAATCAGCGTTTATTAAATCAAAATGAAACTATTTACTTAGAACCATTAATCGAAAACTTAGACGAAATTCAAATTATCGCTAGAAATGAAAAGATTTTTTCACTACAAAGACTTAATGCGGTAGAGGGAACAAGCATATTTGAGGGCAAAAAAAGTGAAGTTGTTTTGGTTGACCAAAGTATGGCTAACTTGGCTAGCAATAATTCTCGACAAATTTATTCACAGGTTGCAGGTTTGAATATATTTCAAAATGACGATGCTGGTCTACAATTAAATATAGGAGGAAGAGGTTTAGACCCTAATAGAACATCTAATTTTAATACAAGACAAAATGGTTACGACATAAGTGCTGATGTTCTTGGCTATCCAGAGAGCTATTACTCTCCACCATCTGAGGGTTTGAGTAATATACAAATAGTTAGAGGTGCAGCTTCTTTACAGTACGGAACTCAATTTGGAGGGCTTGTCAATTTTGTAATAAAAGAGCCAAAAGTAAATCAAAAAGACGAATTCATATTTAGAAATTCTTTGGGTAGTAATAATCTGTATACCAATTTTTCAAGCTACATGGGTTCAACTAAAAAATTTAGATATTATTCCTATTTTAACTTTAAACAGGGTGATGGTTTTAGAGATAACTCTTATTTTAACTCAAAAAACTTTTTTATTAGAGCTATATATGATCTAAATAAAAGCACAAAATTATCCTTCGACTTTACTTACTTCACATATTTATCTCAGCAAGCAGGTGGATTAAATGACCAGATGTTTTTTAATGATCCTTTTCAAAGTAATAGAGCAAGAAATTGGTTTAATGTTGATTGGCTTCTGTATAACCTAAGATTTGATCATGAGTTTGATTTAGAAAAATCTATTTCTATTAGTCTTTTTGGTTTAAACGCTACGCGAAATGCCCTAGGTTTTAGAGTAAATAGAGTAGATCAGGTTGACAGTAATGGTCCTCGAGATTTAATAAGTGGTGATTTTAATAATTTTGGCTTCGAGATTAAGTTTTTAAGTAATTATGATCTATTTAATAAAGATGCGATTTTTGTTTTAGGATCAAAATTATATTCCGCAACTAATTTTAGCAAACAAGGTCCAGGATCAGATTTTAACGATGCAGATTTTAGTTTTTACAATGATAATTTTCCAGCCTATTCCAACCAATCAGATTACAAATACCCAAATAGAAATATTTCAATTTTCGGAGAGAATATTATAAATATTAGCGACAAGCTTTCTGTTACACCCGGATTTAGATTAGAATACATTAACACCAAGGCGAGAGGGCAATATGAAAGAATTGTTCAGGATGCAGCGCAGAATGTTATTCAACACGATACCATTCTTGAAAACAGAAATAATGAGAGATTGTTTTTATTAAGCGGAGTAGGTGTATCGAAAAAATTTGACAATGATACAGAATTATATGCTAATTTCTCACAAAACTACCGTTCTGTCACCTTTGCTGACATCAGTACTGTGAACCCAGCTTATGCAATTGACCCAGAAATATCGGATGAAAACGGTTATACAGTTGATATGGGTTTAAGGGGTAACTTCAATAATTATTTTAGTTTTGACGCCAATATTTTCCATTTAGCTTATAATAACAGAATTGGATTTGTTCAAAAACTGTTTGATGACGGTAACGTTAAGGCATATAGAACTAATACTGGAGATGCTAATATTTATGGATTAGAAAGTTTAATTGACCTTAATTTGAGAAAAATTTTCGGATTAAATTCTAGCTATATTTTTAATACTTTTCTAAATCTTTCTGTAATTGATTCAAAATATGTAAGTTCAGATGAGCCAGGAGTAGAGGGCAAGGAAGTTGAATTTGTTCCTAAGTATAATATTAAGTATGGAATTAAATTTGGTTACAAAAATTACACATCTTATCTTCAGTATTCGTATCTGTCAAGCCAATTTTCAGATTCATCAAATTCTATTGAATCTAACCTAAGTGGTGTGATAGGTCAAATTCCGGCTTATGGTATTTTAGATTTATCAATGAATTATAAATTTGGAAAAATAAAACTTGAAACGGGAATAAATAATATTTTAAATAAATTTTATTTTACAAGAAGAGCCACAGGATATCCTGGTCCTGGAATAATACCATCTCCACCCAGAAACTATTATTTAACACTCCAATATAAATTTTAGAATGGAAAAAATAGTAATTGTTTTTGATGGTTTTTGTGTGCTATGTAATAATTATGTAAGATGGGTCTCTGAGAGAAACCCTGATAAAAACATATATTTTACCAATTTTGATAGTGTTTACATAAAAAAGAATTATCCAAAATTAAATTTAGGTGATACCGTATTCATCATTACAGAGAGGAATCAGATTCTGGAACGGTCTGAGGCAATCAAGTATTGTTTAAAACATGTCAAGCTTAATTATTTTTTGAAAACTATAATTAAATTATCACCAAACGCTATATTGGATGTTTTCTATCGTATTATTGCTGCAAATAGATATAGCTTATTTGGAAAATTAGAGGTTTGTTCCATTCCAGATGATATCAGTCAAGAAAATATCTTGTTTTAGTCAAATGTTGTTGCCCCTTCATTGGGTTGATAAACATAGTTGAATGTATAATATCTGCTCTGATCAGTAAATGCATCTGGGTTTTCAGGAGCACCGAGATAATAGCTCAAAATTTCAACTTTAGCATATTTATTATCGTGTGTTCTGAATACTAAAATTTTTCCAGGAGTTGGACTTATTATGTGATTTGGAGGACCAGAATAGGTGTACCATCCGTTTCCACTTCCAGTTGGAATAGCATATGAATTTTGAGAATCTTCTGTAAGTAAAGATATTTCCACTATTTCCATTTCGTTCATAGTGCCCTCAAAAATATAGGCAGCACCATCACCATTCCTTTCGGGCTCACCTTCTGTGCCCATAGACTCACCTCCATTAACGATAATAGATGTTCCTCTAAAGGCTATGTCCCAGTTAGTTTCACTATCAGTTTGGATACCATTTTCAAAATTAAATTTTGTAAATGGCCCAGATGCGCCAACAGGTGAACCTTGACCACCTTCTAGGGGTGCATGAAGATCTTCAACGGTTATACTGATAGTATCTATTCCGATATTATTGTCATCCTCACAGCTAAAAGTAAATAGTAAAATAAAAGAGATTGTAAAAAATTTGATAGTTTTCATAATTATTATTTTAGATTGTATTTGGCACGTAAAAAATAAATTCTTCCGCTTAGATTTGAAATATTTTGTCTGTCAAAATAGTTAAAAATATTTTCTATTCCCGCTGATAGGGATATACTTTGATTAATTAATTTATTCAAACTTACATTAGCAGTAAAATAACCATTAACAAATTCGTCATATTTATCTAAATAATTATTAGAATTACTGTCATATAATCCATATTTACTTCTGTATCTTAATCTTAAGCTTGAGTTGAATTTATTTTCTAAATTATTGTAATTTATTTTAAATATCGCCATATGTCTAGATCTATTATACAAACCAAAATAATCAGATTTTTTTAATCTGAAAGCAGGGGATACCGGGGTCAATCTAGCAAATACTTCACCATTATCAAATGCTTTTCTTGCATCTAAGTCGTATGCATAAAGAAGCTGATAACCCAAAGATATTTTAAAGTTATTATTTGGTTTATATTTTGTTTCAATCTCAACACCATAAGTGGATACCTCATTGATATTGTAGTATGAGAAGACATTTTGTCCGTTTGTTTTATTAGCTATTACTCGGTAATCAATTAAATTTCTGGTAGAATTATTAAAAAAATTTCCTGAAAATTTAAAGTTCTTTAAAAATGATGTTTCAAACCCAATGTTTACGCTGAAAGAACTCTCGGGTGATAAAGAATTGTCAAATTCTTCCAAAGGAACAACAATGTTTACGATTTGCCCTTCATCAATGAGTTGACTCATCACATCGTTAACAACATTATACCCAATGACCGAATAGCCAATTGTTGAATTAGAAAAGTTAAAGTAAAGCTGTCTAAAATCTGGAGCTTTGAATCCATACCCTGTAGAAAATTTTACAAGATTATTATCATCTAATTCAAAAATTCCAGAAAACTTTGGACTTATTTGTGATTTATACTCATCAAACTTATCATATCTACCCCCAAATAATAAATTTATTTTTTCAAGAGGGCGATAATCATATTGAAAATAAATGAACGGAGAATTTTGTTTAGGCTTAATATCGAAATAAGTTCTGTCCAAAGACTCATGCCTATTTCCAATTCCAACTATAATATTATTCTTATCAGAAATTTCATAAATTGATTTTATTTCAGGCTTAATAAGAGTTTGGTCATAAAAACTTTCACTAAATCTGATACCATTTTGATCATCAAGAAATTCATCACCATAAAATGAATTAAAATATATCTCTAAGTCAGTGTTGAATTTTTTTGTTTTATGATTCATTTTCAAATTAATATTATTTTCAGTAATATTAGTTTTCCCTGACAATGTGATTGAAGCAATATTATCAATTATTTGATTATAATATCTAGAATTTATGCTGATTGTAAGATTATCATTCAGATCATAGCCTAATTTTAATTGCGTTGTAATATTTTTGAACTCATTTACTGTGTTTAACTCGTCTGTTTCATCTAAATCATATCCATCACTTGAGAATGTATTTACAAATAATGAGCTGGTAAATTTTTGACTTTTATAACCTAGAGAAAAATTGTTGTCTATTGTGTTGTGAGTTTCATAAGAACTTGAGATATCAGCGTTAAACCCATTTGCTGGCTCCTCGGTTATAATATTTATAACACCTGCTAGTGCTTCATTGCCATAGAGGCTGGAGGAAGCCCCTCTAACTATCTCAATTTGTTTAATATTCCCAACACTTATTCTATTCAAGTCGAGGGTACCAGCAGATCTTCCAATGAGGGGTTGATTATCTATCAAAACCAATGTGTATTCAGAGTCTAGGCCTTGGATTTGAATCCCTTCACCACCTCCAAAATCAGAAACTGTCATTAAACCAAGCTCCTCATTGATTACATCAGTTAACCTGGTCGCACTGGTCCTTTCAATTTCTTCTTTCTTTATAATTGATGCATTTAGTGGAATTGATGAAAGTATTCTTTTAGTTTTTGTTGCTGTAATTATTATTTCATCAAGATTATTTTTTATTGAGTCATTTTGAGAAAGCACAGATTGACTCATGATACTTTTTGACAGAAGAATTACAATAAAACAAAAAATAGATCTTTTAATCAATATCAAATTTTTTATAAATATAATCAAGGGTATATAATTTAAAATAACGCTTAGAGTTCTTTTTTATATGACAAGGTTCAATTTTAAGAAAAAGTAGGATGATAAGAAAATTGAGGCTGAAAAGTTAAAAAAAGTGACCTGGCTGGGGCTCGAACCCAGGACCCTCTCCTTAAAAGGGAGATGCTCTACCAACTGAGCTACCAGGTCAAATTTAATAAGTTTGAGGCTGCAAATATAAAATGTTTAATTTATATTACAATGCATTTAATAAAGAATTAATGAATATAGTTTTAATTGGGTACATGGGTTCGGGAAAATCTAAAATCGGCTCTCAATTAGCTTATAAACTTGGTGTCAATTTCATCGATTTGGACCAGTATATTGAAAAAAATGAGAATGCTTCTATCAATAATATTTTTGAGCAATCAGGAGATATATATTTTAGAAAAGTAGAATCAAAATACTTAAACAAATGTCTTTCAGAAAATAAGAATTTTGTACTTTCAGTTGGTGGAGGAACACCCTGTTATAATAACAATATTGGTATTATAAATTCCAATAATAACATTTCAATTTATCTCAAAAATAATAATATTGATCTTTCTAAAAGACTGTATAAAAATAAAAATGACAGACCTCTAATTTCTGGGATTGAATCAGAAGAAAAAATGGTTGAATTTGTTTCGAAACATCTTTTTGAAAGAGAGTTTTATTATAATAGAGCAATTATCACAATTGACTGTTACAACAAAGATTTTAAAACAATTTGCGATTTAATAATTTCAAATTTAGACTAAATAGGCCTCAATCTTATCTCCATTGATACTTACCTCTACTTTATTTTGAATTGAAGTTGATAGAGATAATCCTTTAAAATCAGCTTTTATGGGATATTTTTTATGATTTCTATCTACTAAAACTACGGTTTTTAAACCTTTAAGTCTGGTATTTAAAAAATACTTGACTGTATACATCAATGTAGCACCAGAGTTTAATACATCATCTATAACAATAACTGATTTAT
>Ga0209433_10000636_pt1 | contig 10850 bp, 9 predicted proteins | sample METZYME_5_50m_FD_187552 | JGI IMG/M metagenome (GOLD analysis project Ga0209433, IMG submission 187552) | Marine microbial communities from oxygen minimum zone in mesopelagic equatorial Pacific - METZYME_5_50m (SPAdes) (version 2) | ecosystem: Environmental > Aquatic > Marine > Oceanic | place...
TCACAACTAATTTGATCAAGTAATTTTGCATTTGCTACAATTCTTGGATCTGTTGTTAATACTCCTGGTACATCAGTATATATTTCACATATATCTGCTCCTAATGCACATGTAAGAGCAACTGCTGATGTGTCTGAACCGCCTCTGCCTAAAGTAGTTATTTCCATAGAGCCATTATGACTTAAACTTGCGCCTTGAAATCCTGCAATTATTACTACATATCCCTGCTCAAGAAAATCTTTAACTCTTTCGGTTTTAATATCTAATATTCTAGCTTTACCATGAATTGATTCTGTAATTATTCCGACTTGACTGCCAGTCATAGAAATCGCTTGTATTCCATACTCATTTATTGCCATTGAAAGCAAAGCCATAGTAACTTGCTCACCTGTGGAAAGGAGCATATCTAATTCTCTTCTTGGTGGGTTTTTTGTTATTGATTCAGCTAATGCATTAAGTTGATCTGTTGATTGCCCCATGGCTGAGACCACAATAACTAAGTCATTTCCATTCTCTTTACTGTCACATATATGTTTTGCTATATTTTTTATTTTTTCAATACTGCCTACTGAGGTTCCGCCAAATTTTTTTATAAGTAATGCCATAATTTTAATGATAATTGATTTGGTTCTTAGGAGTTCTTTGAGTCAGAGTAATTAAATTTTCAGTAAAAACATTTATAGAATTATTCCCTTGTTTAATAGATGATTCAATATTAAGAAATTGGATCATTAAATTAATTAAAAAGTTCGCTGAGCATTTTTTTATTTTTTTTCTAATAAAAAAAATTCTTTTTGGATTTGAGATATTTGCTAAAGAACTCACTTTATCTATATCTTTTTCATTTATGAGTAATAAAACAATGGTATGAAGCCTTAATTGATTGATTAGCCCAATAGCTAGTTTCAGTGGTGGTTCCCCTTTATTAATTAAGTTATTAATTTCAAGAAGACCTTCGGCAACTTTCTCTTCTAAAAATAGATCTAATATTTTAAAAATATTTGATTCATGATCATGAAAAATTTCATCTATATCCTTTTCCCTCAGAATTAATTCTGAGTTAGAAAGATTTTGTTTTGCATCAAGATAAAGTTTAGCTTTTTGTAATTCGTTAAGTAGTCTTGAGCTATCAATACCAATTGAATCTAATATTTTTTCTGCTACACAGCTGTCTATATCAATTTTCATTTCTTTACCTATATTTTTGATGTAATTTATTTGACTCTTATGATCCCAAATACTTGGTAAATTAAAAGATAATTCACTCGCTTTATTTGTTTTAAATAACTCCTTAATTAATTTAGTATTTTTCATTCTTGTGTCTGGTTTTTGCGGATTTTGCAAAATTAAATAAGTTGAACTAGGCATTATTTGTAAATTCAATTCAAATTTATCTGTAATCTCCTGATTTTTTACATTTAATATCGGACTATTTTTAATTATTACAATCCTAGATCCATCTCCAAGAGGAGGAGTAAGAATTTCATCTAAGGCTTGACATACTTGTTTGTGATCCTCTCCATTGAATTTACTAATATTTAAATTTGACCAATTCTTAGAAACATTAATATCTATAATTTTTTCTATTTCTTTATTACAAGCTTCATTATCATTGCCCCAAATTATTTGAATTGGCATATTGTTTTTAAGGGAGATTTGTTTAATTATGCCTTTTTTTTGAATAAATAAAAATTTTTATGTTTAAAGACCATCCAATTTTTTTAGAAAGTTTAAATTTTATAAGATCAAAATTAGGGCCGCATAAATTCACTAATTTAGAAGTTGAGGTTTTGGAGCGATTAATTCATGCTTCAGGTGATTTTGAAATCAAAGATCTACTTCTGTTTAGCAAAAACGCATGTGAAATAGGTTTAAAAGCATGTAAATCAGGATCACCAATATTAACTGATACAGATATGGCGGCAGCGGCGGTTAGAGGCATGGCACAAAATACACATGGAAATCTTGTGGTTTCTATTAAGAACTGGATTGATTTAAATCAGCAATATGATTTCACTGCGAGTGCTTATGCTATTGAGAAAGCTTGGCTAGAGCTTTCTAAAAAATATTTTGATGACAAATCACCTATTGTCCTAATTGGGAGCGCCCCAACTGCTCTTGAAAAATTATTAGACATTGTGTCTACTTCAAATAGTAAACCCAGTTTAATTATAGGGATGCCTGTAGGTTTTATTGGTGTTGAACAAGCAAAAGAACGCCTATTAAAAAGTGATTTGAATTATATTATTATGCGTTCTACAAGAGGAGGTGCATCAATGGCTGCAGCTTCAATTAATGCATTACTAAGAGCTTCAAAATAATCTATGCGGCTTCTTTATTAATATGTTCAAGACTTTTCTCAACGTTAAAATTATTGCACTGTTCTAGATGATCTAAAATATTTTGAGCTTTTTTTATTACTTGTAAAGGAACACCAGCTAACTTCGCAGCTTCAATACCATAACTTTTATTAGAACCTCCTTTTTCAATTTTGTGGCAGAAGTCTAATGTATCCTCTAATTGTCTGACAGTGACTTGAAAGTTTGAAACATTTTTCAATGAATTTTTCAAATAATTCAACTCATGATAGTGTGTCGCGAAAATACTTTTACATGAAATCTCCTTTGCTAGATATTCGCTTACAGACCATGCAATAGATAAGCCATCAAAGGTAGATGTTCCTCTACCAATCTCATCAAGAAGAACTAATGAATTTTGCGTTGCTTGATTTAAAATTGATGCTGTTTCAGCCATCTCTACCATAAAGGTTGATTGACCTGTTGATTGATCGTCTACTGCCCCTACTCTGGTAAATATCCTATCAACAACTTTGATTAGGGCTTTTTTTGCAGGGACAAAGCACCCTATTTGTGCAAGAATTTGAATAAGTCCAATCTGTCTAATAAAGCAGCTTTTTCCACTTGCGTTTGGACCGGATAATATTATTAATTTTTGATTCTGATTGAATAAGATATCATTTGGTACGAATTTACTGTCATCAAGTAGTTGCTCAACTATAGGGTTTCTTCCGCCTTCAAGATTTGTATCTGTTTCGGTAATTTTATTATCAATTGAAATCACTTTTGGTTTGGTATAGTCATTTTCTATTGATGCAAGAGATAATCCAAGTAGTGCATCAAGACTAGCGATAGCTCTTGCGATTGCTCTTATCTCTTTAGTCTTCTCTCCAGTTAAATTCCTTATTTTGCTAAATATTTCATATTCTCTCATTGCAACACGATTCTTGACTTGAAAGATCTTGCTCTCCTGAGATTTAATTGATGTAGTTATATATCTTTCCTCATTAGTTAAAGTCTGTCTTTTGATCCAATGTTTTGGAGCCATATTTACTTTTGATTTATTGATTGAAATGTAATAACCAAATGTTCTATGAAATTGTATTTTCAAATTTGTAATCTTACTAATTTCTCTCTCTTTTAATTCTTCATTTTGTAACCAATTACTATAATCATCAATGATATTTCTTAAGCCATCTAAGATGTTATCTACACCATCATGAATTAATCCCCCTTCACTGATATTTAATGGAGGATTCTCAATGAGAGTATCACTTATCTTATCGGCAAGATCCAATAATACATTATTCGGTTGTTTAAGGGCTTCAATCCAATTAGGCAAGACATATTCAAATGATTGAATGATTCTTCTCAGTCTAGGTAGTTTTTTTAGACCATCAGAAATGGCAATTAAATCGCGGGCACTGGCTTGTCCAGCACATGCTCTGCCAGAAAGTCTTTCTAGATCTCCCATTGCTCTAAGAAGATTTTGAGTCTCGATTCTTAATTTTTTTGAATCAATGAAATTTGTTATTACATTTTGTCTTTTATGGATATCTTCGATTTTTAAGAGCGGGAATTCAATCCATTTTCTCAAACATCTTGCACCCATAGCAGTGTACGTTCTATCGATACTCCAGAGAAGTGAACCTACGTAGTTATTGTCTCTTTGAGTTTGAGTTATTTCTAGATTTTTTTTGGTCTGATAATCTATAATTAAACTATCATTTGGAAATTTTATAATAGGTAAATCTAGAGAAATTTTTGTAGAAGAATTAGTATCGCAATCTATCGGGTTAATTTTTTTTAAGTAGTGTAATAATCCACCTAGAGATTTAGTCGCATATGAAAGATATCTCAATCCTAATCCCTCTAAAGATTGAACTTTAAAATAATCTTTTATTATTTTGCTGGCTTCTTTATTACTAAAAAAAGTTTTTTGAGTAACTGTACATTTCAGATTATTATTGTGGTTAATTAATAAATTTTTTTCTTCTTCACTACTCACTATAATCTCTGAGGCTTCTAGCTTAATAATTTCGTCACAAAGTTTGTGGATTATGCTGCCTTGTAAAGTTATTAATTCGCCAGTACTTACATCAGCTCTTGAAATACCCCAATTAATCTCGTTTGTATTTTTCTCTTCCTCTATCTTTACAGCGGTAATCCAATTATTTCTTTTAGCAATTAACATGCCCTCCTCTATTATTGTTCCTGGTGTAATAATTCTGGTGATTGCCCTTTTGAGTGGAGTAGTATAATCTCCATTACTTTTTTCTAATTGATCGCAAATAACTACAGAGTGATTTTTTTTAATTAATTCAGAGCAATATCTTTCTAAAGCATGATGAGGTATTCCAGCCATTGGAACTTTTCCTATCTCTTTCCCTCCATCTTTACTTGTTAATGTTATTTCAAGTATTTGAGACATATCAATAGCGTCTTCAAAGAAACATTCAAAAAAATCTCCTAATCTGTATAGAAGAAAATAATTAATATTTTCTTCTTTTAAACTGACATAATGTTTTAATACTGGCGGTAGCTTCTCTTTATTTACTGTCTTTATACTATGCGAACTCTCAATAATTAATTTTTCTTTTTCAGAGAGAATTTGGCCATCTTTTGAAGAATTCGTAACTGTATTATTGTGTTTCCTTTCTCTTGGTCTTTCTTTAGAGTCTTTAGTTAGAGCTTCATTGGTTAACTCTTTAGCCTCAAAATTGCCATTATTTTTATTTATAAGATTAGAATCACTCCCAAATAAACTTTTCTGGATTAGCTCATCACTTGACATTTTTGAATTAAATACTTATTAGATATTAGAGAGGAAAATGAATTTTGCATTTTACAACTCGGTAAGAGTATGTAAATTTTCTCTCAAAAATGCTTTTTTTGTGAGATTATATTATCCATACATATAAAGTATTATTCATGCAGGCTGTAAATTTTTTCTTTGTCAACGCTCTTTTGTTTTCATCACTTATAGCAGTAATAGGTGTTCCAGTTTTATACGTTACGCAACCTTCCACTGAAGAGGGTCAAAAAGAAAGCAGAAGAAAAATATATTCAATTGCTGCAGTTTGGGTTGTTTTAGTATTTGTTACCGGTATAGTTTCTTCCCTCGTTTGAACTTATCACCTTTACATGAGAGGCTATTAATAATCACAAAATTTAAATGACTATTTATGAAGGTTCTTTTACTGATGCTTCATCTTTAAAAGTAGGAATAGTAATTGCGAGATTTAATGATCTTATTACTAATAAAATTTTATCTGGATGTTTAGATTGTCTTAAAAGACATGGAATAGATACCTCAGAGAGTAGTCAAAATCTAGATTTGGTTTGGGTCCCCGGATCATTTGAATTGCCTTTTGCTACTAAGTCTCTTTTGTTGAAAAATAAATATGATGTAATGATTACTCTTGGTGCAGTCATTAAAGGTGAAACCTCACATTATGATGTTGTAGTTTCTGAGGCAAGTAAAGGTATTTCTAAAGTGTCAATAGACCATAATACTCCTGTTATATTTGGTGTCCTTACTACAGATACTATGCAACAAGCTCTTGAAAGGGCAGGTATTAAGAATAATCTTGGATGGAACTATGCATTGCAAGCTATTGAGATGGGCTCACTAATAAGAAATTTAAAATAGATTCAAAAGTTTTTAAATAATTATCCCTTTTGTAAGATAATATATAATTGTGCGGATGTAGCTCAGTGGTAGAGCATCTCCTTGCCAAGGAGAATGTCGAGAGTTCGAATCTCTTCATCCGCTTAACAAAAATTTAGAGAAAGGATTTTAAAGTATATTTTATATACTCATCCAATTTTTACCTTATGCATCCTTTTTATTTAAAATTAAGTTTTACTTTTCATCGTGATTACAGAAATATCAACTAGTGATTTAAAGAAATTATTCACAAAGCCCTATGGCGCACCAGCACCATCCCCTGATGAATGGGCTTACTATTACGATCAAGAAGTTATATTTGTTGATCCCACTCAAGAAAAAAAAGGATTAAGTTCATATATAGATGCACAAAATAAATTAGTTAAGAGATGCGATGATATTTTTCTGGAGACTCATTCTATTGTAATGACAAAATCTGTTGCGTTTATTGAATGGACAATGGGCTTAAAAATTATGGGGAAGGAATTTATTTATCCTGGAACAACTCGATTGATATTTGGAACAAATGGGAAGATAAAAAACCATAGAGATTATTTTGATTTTTGTGGACCAACTTTTGGCCCAATACCTATTCTTGGATCAATTACAAGATGGATTTACACTAGATTTATTGTTTAATGATTAATTGATTTTGCTACTCTTCTTAAAAAAAAATAAGTTTCAAATAATAAAATTTCTTATTACGGGTTTATTTTCATCTTTATTAAACTTTCTAGTTTATTCTATGCTTTATAAATTGAATGTAAATATAAATGTGGCTTCATTTTCAGGATATAGTATCGGGATAATCAACTCTTTTATATTCTCTAAAATATGGATATTTAGTGGTTCTCAATTAAAAAAATTAAATAGAACTTTTATATTTTTTATATTTATATACTTGCTAGGGGGAATTGAAATGACGATAATAATAAATTTAGGCATTTATCTTTTTGAGAATTATAAATTAGCTTGGTTCTTAGGTGCTTCAATAGCAGCAATAAATAATTATTTAGGTTCGAAGTTTTTGCTTTTTAAAAATTGATTTTATTTTTCTTTAAATAAAAGATTTTGTGTATTAGCTTCTTTAAAATCTAATAGGCAGTAAAAATCTTTTTTATTTGTAGTCATAAGATAAATCTTTTGTGTGGCCTTCATTTCTTTTGAATTTAAAATAGTTTTTACAATTATTTTGCCATAACCCTTCCCTTGAAATCTCTCGTCAATTACGACATCCCAGAGGACACCCCTATAAATTCCGTCTGTTAATGCCCTCCCAAAACCAACTATCTCATTCCTGCGCCATATACTTACAATAACATCACTTTGAGCGAGACAAGTTTTTAATTGGTCCAATTTTCTATTTTTCGCCCAAAAAGCATTTTCATTTAGAAATTTTGCTAATTTCCTCAAACCATTACAAGGCATTAAATTAGGGCCTAATCCAAAAAGTCTCAGACCTGGAGCACCCTTAAAGTGTTTTATTATGACTAGCTTTGTCATTGATTGAATTCCTCAATATGTTTTGTGATCAGTTCGATTAATTTTATGTATTTATCTCTCATGATTTTAAACTTTCTTCAAAAAATTTTTTATTACTATAATTCAGCCTACATTCTTGAATCAAACTATTTTATAATAGTTTTAATGAGTATTTCAGGAAGAAAAAATTATGCTAAAACTTTTGTTGGGAGATCCAAATACGCGAAAGTTGAAGCGTTATCAACCATTGGTTGAAGAAATTAACTTATTAGAAGAAGAAGTAACTAAGTTGTCGGATGAAGATCTGAGAAAAGAAACTGTAAATTTTAAAAATATATTGTCTTCTGAAACTGATTTATCAAAACAAAGAGTGTTGTTAGATGAATTATTACCGAAGTCGTTTGCTGTTGTTAGAGAAGCAAGTAAAAGAGTTTTAGGTATGAGACATTTTGATGTTCAACTCATAGGAGGAATGGTATTACATGAATGTCAAATTGCTGAAATGAAAACAGGTGAGGGGAAAACACTTGTTGCTACTTTGCCATGTTATTTAAATGCTTTGACAGGAAGAGGAGTTCATGTGGTTACAGTAAATGATTATTTAGCAAGAAGAGATGCAGAGTGGATGGGCCAAGTTCATAGATTCCTTGGCTTAACTGTAGGGTTAATACAGCAAGATATGAATCCAAATGATAGAAAGAAAAATTATGCTTGTGACATAACATATGCAACTAATTCAGAATTAGGTTTTGATTACTTAAGAGATAATATGGCTACGGATATCGATGATGTAGTTCAAAGAGTATTTAATTTCTGTGTAATTGATGAAGTGGATTCAATCCTCATTGATGAGGCAAGGACACCATTAATTATTTCTGGACAAATCGAGCGACCTCAAGAAAAGTATCAAAAAGCAGCAGAACTATCATTAACACTTGATCGTGCTAAAGAGTTAAGTAAGGATGGAATTGATCCTGAAGGTGATTATGAAGTTGATGAGAAGCAAAGAAGTTGTATCCTTACTGATCAAGGTTTTGCGAAGTGTGAAAATTATCTAAAAGTAGGAGATTTGTATGATCCCAATGATCCTTGGGCTCATTACGTAACTAACGCTTTAAAAGCTAAGGAATTATTTGTAAAAGATGTAAATTACATAATTAAAAATGGGGAAGCTGTAATAGTTGATGAGTTTACAGGTAGGGTTATGCCTGGAAGAAGATGGAGTGATGGGCAACATCAGGCAATTGAAGCTAAAGAAAGTTTAAAAATTCAGCCAGAGACTCAAACCTTAGCATCTATTACCTATCAAAACTTTTTTCTTTTATACCCTGGTTTGGCAGGTATGACTGGTACAGCTAAAACTGAAGAAGTAGAATTTGAGAAGACATATAAATTACAATCTACTGTTATTCCAACTAACAAAACAAGAAAAAGGCAAGATTGGTCTGATCAGGTTTTTAAAACAGAAATAGGTAAATGGCGGGCTGTAGCAAATGAAACTGCTGAGATACATAAGAAGGGTAGACCAGTTTTAGTAGGAACAACGAGTGTTGAAAAAAGTGAACTACTTAGCTCACTGCTATATGAACAGCAAATACCACATAATCTATTAAATGCTAAGCCAGAGAATGTTGAGAGAGAAGCTGAAATAGTTGCTCAGGCTGGAAGATCTGGGGCGGTGACAATTGCTACTAATATGGCTGGAAGAGGAACGGATATTATTTTAGGTGGAAATAGTGACTATATGGCTAGGCTAAAACTAAAAGAGACACTAATGCCCTTGCTGGTTAAACCTGACGACGAACATAAACCTCCAATTCCTCAACAGAGAGCAGCTAAATCTGTAGAGGGATTTTCAAAGCAATCAAAAAATAAATCAACAACTGGTAATAGGAATAATCTTAATAACGTTAAAAATTTATTCCCTTGCCAGTTAGGTGAGCATACAGAAAACGATTTAAATCTATTATCTAAAAAGCTTATTGAGGGCTGGGGTGAAAGAAGTTTGAGCAATATTGAGTTAGAAGATAGAATAGCTACAGCAGCTGAAAAAGCACCTACGGAAGACACACTTATTCAATCCATTAGAGAAGTATTATCTAATATTAAAAGTGAATATGAAACTGTTTTAATCCAAGAAGAGGAAAATGTTAGAGCTGCAGGAGGCTTACATGTAATTGGTACTGAAAGGCATGAATCTAGAAGAGTTGATAATCAGCTAAGAGGAAGAGCAGGTAGACAAGGAGATTTAGGAAGTACCCGTTTTTTCTTATCCTTAGAGGATAATTTACTTAGGATATTTGGAGGCGATAGGGTCGCTAATCTTATGAATGCATTTAGAGTCGATGAAGATATGCCAATTGAGTCGGGAATGTTAACCAGGTCTTTAGAGGGTGCTCAGAAAAAAGTAGAAACCTATTATTATGATATTAGGAAGCAAGTTTTTGAATATGATGAAGTTATGAATAATCAGAGGAAAGCTGTTTATTCAGAAAGACTACGTGTTTTAAAAGGAATAGATTTGAAGAAGCAGGTTATTGGTTATGGAGAAATTACAATGGAAGAGATCGTAGAAGCCTATATAAACCAAGATTTGCCCCCTGAAGAGTGGGATCTAGACCAATTAATTGCCAAAGTTAAGGAATTTATATATTTATTAGAGGATCTTAATAAAGACGATATCTTCTCTTTATCAGTTTCAGAATTAAAGAATTATCTCAAGGAACAATTGAGAACCGCATATAATTTAAAAGAAGCACAAATAGAAAATTATCGCCCTGGCTTAATGAGAGAAGCTGAGAGATTTTTTATTTTGCAACAAATAGATAATTTATGGAGAGAACATCTGCAATCTATGGATTCTTTGAGAGAATCTGTTGGCTTACGAGGCTATGGGCAGAAAGACCCTCTAATTGAATATAAAAACGAAGGCTATGATATGTTTTTGGAGATGATGACAAATATGAGGAGAAATGTAATTTACTCTATGTTTATGTTTCAACCTAAGCTAGAGAATGATTCGAAGGAATAATCAATTTTTGTTGTCTCCAAGAAATTCTATTATCTCTTTGTCCTTTAAGTTCTGAGCATCGCCTAGCTGAGAAATATCAATTGCTTCATCATTAGCCATGCTTTGTACTGTTTTTTGCAATCTATTGATTTGATTCTCTAATTGATCAATTCGATCCATTAGGTTTCTAATGACGTTCGCTTCTGCATCTGGCAAGGCAGAGTGTGCAAGAGGATTGATTTTAACCCCGCTTTGATGGACTACCCTCCCTGGAACGCCAACTACTGTACTGTTACTATCGACACTTCTTACAACAACAGATCCTGCTCCTATTCTGGTATTGGCTCCAACAGTAATTGAACCAAGTACTTTTGCTCCAGCTCCGATAACA
>Ga0209433_10000638_pt1 | contig 10842 bp, 12 predicted proteins | sample METZYME_5_50m_FD_187552 | JGI IMG/M metagenome (GOLD analysis project Ga0209433, IMG submission 187552) | Marine microbial communities from oxygen minimum zone in mesopelagic equatorial Pacific - METZYME_5_50m (SPAdes) (version 2) | ecosystem: Environmental > Aquatic > Marine > Oceanic | place...
TAAAGTATTCTCAAAACGTTTAAGCTAATCACTTCCTAAATGCAAACCTATGGAAATCCAGATGTCACCTATGGATGGTGGGCTGGTAATTCAGGTGTAGCAAATCGCTCAGGGAAATTTATTGCTGCTCATGTAGCTCATGCAGGATTAATTGTTTTCTGGGCTGGTGCTTTCACCCTTTTTGAACTTTCACGATTCGATCCAAGTGTTCCGATGGGACATCAACCTCTAATCGTTCTGCCTCACTTAGCAACTCTAGGAATAGGGTTTGATGCTAATGGTGTAGCTATGGGAGATACAAAACCAGTAATAGCTATTGCTATTGTTCACCTCGTATCTTCAATGGTGCTTGCAGCTGGTGGACTTCTTCACTCACTTCTTCTACCCTCTAATTTAGAAGAATCTGAAGTTGGAAGAGCTAGAAAATTCAATATTGAATGGGATAACCCAGACAAATTGACATTTATTCTCGGTCATCACCTAATCATTCTTGGATTTGCTGTTATAGCTTTTGTTGAATGGGCAAGAGTTCATGGAATTTATGACCCAGCAATTGGTTCTGTTAGACAAGTTGAATATGAATTGAACTTGGCCAAAATATGGAATCATCAAACAGACTTTTTGACAATCGATAGTCTTGAAGAAGTTATGGGGGGTCATGCTTTCTTGGCTTTTGTTGAGATTACAGGTGGTGCTTGGCATATTGCTACAAAGCAAGTTGGTGAATACACTAAATTTAAAGGCAAAGGACTTCTTTCTGCTGAAGCTGTATTATCTTGGTCTTTAGCTGGTATAGGCTGGATGGCTATTGTCGCAGCGTTCTGGAGTGCATCAAATACTACTGTTTATCCAACAGAATTTTTTGGAGAACCTCTTGAATTGAAATTTAGTATTTCTCCTTACTGGATTGATACTGTTGACTTGGCTGATGGAGAATATACTTCAAGAGCTTGGTTGGCAAATGTCCATTATTACTTTGGTTTCTTCTTTATACAAGGTCATCTATGGCACGCTTTAAGAGCTTTAGGTTTTGACTTTAAGAGAGTAACTAATGCTATTAGTAATATTGATAGCGCAACTGTTACCCTTAAAGATTAAAAATTTCTAATCTTTTCTTAAAGGCCCCATAATTATGGGGCCTTTTTTATTTGAAATAAATTCTTTTTTAAATTAGATTTATAGTTAATAATTATTCAATTTTTGAAGTTTTGTTTTTAGATAATAACTATATTTTTTCAAATTCTTTATTTATTAGTTTAGTAGTAATTTTTTTAATTGGATTTTTGTTGATTTTTGGAAGAAGATTGAATTTTGCTATTCAGCTTGAAAGATATGGTTTACCCATTGCAGTTCTATGTGGATTTTTCGGTATCCTTATTGGACCTTATGGACTACTTCATGTTTTTTCAAAAGAAACAACAGATGTTTGGAGTGACTCTCTTACACCTTTATTATGCATTGTCTTTGGAACACTCATGTTAGGAAGGCCTGTACCAAATCTAAAAGGCTTAATTAAACCTATTATGAATCAATTTTTACTAGCTCTTTCATTAGGTTTTGGACAATTCTTTATTGGAGGAGTAGTAGTTAAATATATCCTTACCCCTTTAATGGATGTTAATCCTCTTATGGGTTGTTTAATAGAAGTTGGATTTGAAGGCGGACATGGAGCTGCATCAATAATTGGGGGAAGTTTTACTAAATTAGGTTTTCCAGAAGGTTTAGATCTTGGACTAGCAATGGCTACTATGGGACTTTTATCCTCCTCTTTAGTTGGTAGTTTATTTATCTTTATAGGAAGAAGCTTTAATATAACTAATCAAGAGGATAAATATAAGATTGAGCAGAATCCTGGCATAAAATTGAATTTTGAATTTTTAGAGGATTTAAAAATCTTATTTATAAATCTTGCTTTAGCAGGATTAGCTATTGGTATAGGAATTTTATTTATTCAAGTTTTAAGAGGAATTTCAATATATTTTGGCGATTTTTCTAGAGAAGTCATTCTATCATTGCCTGTTTTTCCTTTAATTCTTATAGGTTCTCTTTTAATCCGTTACATTCTAGAAAAAACTGGGAATACAAAATTTATTTCGCAAATTCTACAGAGAGAAATTGCCATATTATCAACAGATCTATTAATTTTCACTGCAATGGCAAGCTTAAATTTAAATACAGTTATACAGAATCTTACTCCAATAATTTTTCTTACTTTGTTTGGATTGCTTTGGAATATTATTTGTATTATAGGTTTCGCTTATTTTATCTTCGATGAATATTGGTTCGAAAAAAGTTTGGTAGAATTTGGAAATTCAACTGGAGTGGTGGCATCAGGTTTATTACTATTAAGATTATCTGACCCAAAAAACTTATCAAAAACTCTTCCAATTTTTACTTCTAAACAGCTATTTGCACAATTATTACTTTCTGGAGGATTCTTTACGGTCCTTGCACCTTTTCTTCTGTCCAAAATTGGTTTGGAATACTGGACTGAAATTTGCGGAGCTTTCACCTTTTTAATTATTTTATTTGCGATGCTAATTAATAATAAATTCTCTTTATCTCCTGAATAGTTATTTTATTGTATTATTTAATATGAATTTATATAGGAAATGTTAAATAAGAATCAATATGATATTCCTCCTCAAGAGAGTAAAGTGAAATGGTTTAGGAGCCATTTGTTAGGGAAAGAAATAGAACTTAGCGAATTATATAGTTTGGATCCTGCTGAATTAGATTTATTAATGGCAGAAACAGCTGAGGTGAGAAGTGATATTGATGGAAAAGAAAAGAATATTGGGAAGTATAGAACAGCTGGCTATTTTTTAGAATTAGCAAAAATTATTGAAAGAAGAAAATTATCTGAAATATAATCAACGCATGATTTCTATTGATTTTCAATCCATATTGGCAACTTAATCATAATTTTCTTAAATATTGGGTGTCCTTCAAAATAACCTAACCATGATATAAGGGGCTCCTCAAAAAAATTAGAAACTTTTTTCTGAATGCAGGCTATTTTATATTGCCTTACAAAAGGGAATAAGCACCAATCTGCAATAGTTTCTTTCCCTCCAATTAGCCAGTAATATTTGCCTTCAGATTGAGTCAGTAGTTTATTCCAGTTATGTATAATTTTTCTTAACTTTTCAAAGTGGTATGCTTCTTGATCCTTTTCATTACTTGATGAGTATTTAAATCTGTCCAAGTGAAACTTAAAAATCTCATCATTTTCTTTTATTATTTTTCTAATATTGTTTCTTAGGTTTTCATTATAGTAATCTTTAGATTTAACATTTTTATTTATTGAATATGCCCATAGGATAATATCTAAACTTTGATCAATAACCTCATTATTTTTTTTAATTAATAAAGGTACTGTGTGATATTTGGATTTATTTAAAATGTCTTTTGGTTTCTTTTTTAAATCAATTTCCCTAATCTCAAAATCGATATCAAAATGAACCAATGCCCATCTTGCTCTAATCGCATATGGACATCTCCTAAATGAGTAAAGTATAGGTTTTTTCATTTTGTGAAATCTAGATATTTTTTAAATAATTTTAGTATTATTTAAATATAAATATTCTTTGTTTTTAAAGTAATGTCGGGATATGTTTATCTGATTAGAATCGGAGATCTTTACAGGATTGATGTAGCAGATAATCTTGAAAAAAAAATAAAAAAACTTAAACCTGATGAATTATTGTCATCCATCCTTACAAAAGAACCTGAGACTTTGAAGGCAAGATTACTTAGAAAGTTTAGGTATCAAAGAATACCTGAAACTGGTTATTTGAAGTTAAATAAGAAACAATTGACAGAATGCAAACTTCAGTTTGAGTTAAAAGGAAATGTACCACATACTCTTGATGCTGAAGTCTCTATTACTCTTTTTGCCTCATTTATTTTATTCGTAATATCTTTTTCCTTTATAAACTATCTTAATATGGGTTTTTTAACTTCAGCTGCATATTCTTTTGGATTAAGTTCTATACCAATGCTTATTCTTTTTATAACTGGAAGTTTCGGGGGATATTTTACCGAAGATCTTAAACTCTTCTCTTCATTAACTAATAGGATTAAAGCTATTTTCATGGCTTTTGCCTTGCTTACAATTGCTTACATAGTTTTTCAAGTGACTTAAACTTCTAGATTGCAATTGACTAGTATTTCAAAAGGAACTGATTGCTTTGGAAGCTTTAATATCATTGAGCAAATTTCAGCAATATCTTCTGGTTGCGACATTTCATTTTTATTTATTGAATTAACTTTGTTCGCCATTTTTGTATTAACCCAGCTTGGGCAAATTGCTGTAACTCTAATGTTCTGATCCCAACCCACATTGCGCATAGTTTGACACAATCCCATTAATGCAAATTTTGAAGAGGTATAAGCTGCTAAATTACCTTTTGATCTTTTCCCACTCATTGATACTAAAGTGATAATTCTTCCATTATTTGAAGAAGAAAGATTTTCCCAGCATAATTTACATAGATCCCAAACTGAAAGAAAGTTAATAGTTATTGTATTTAAAATTTCTTCTCTTTCAGTTTCTCTATAAATAAAAGGTACTCTTGATAAAACCCCAGAACAATTTATTAACGTATCAAAACCACCAAATTTATTTTGCGAGTTTCTTATCCATTCTTTTGCAGTATTAATATCTGAAGCATCGTATTTATTAACAACAAGTTGACCATCTTGCCATTTTTGAGGATCTAGAATTGTCCCCTTAATAGATTCAGTATCTCTTATTCCTATACTTATTTGGTTTCCCTCTTGCAGTTCTTTATGAGCTATTTGTAAGCCTATTCCACTATTAGCTCCACTTATTAAAATTTTTCTCATTAAATAACCTTAAATATTAGGGAAAATAATCCTAAGTAACATTCTTAATTCCCTTCCCCTCATAATCATTAAACCTTTTTTGACACTCCAAGGAGCCTTAATAAACATAGACCACATTGCATTTACAATCTCACTTAAAGTCAGGGTATCTGTTAAAAAACCATACCATTGACTTTTTGGTAATTTAAAAAAACTTTCAAAAAATTCTCTCAATAATTTTTCATCAAATCTCATTAATTTTTCTAATCCAAACTGATAAAGTGATTTTTTTCTAATTAATTCGGTAGTCCATAAACTCTCCCAACCTTTCTTGGCAATCAACATAGTTGGTAGGTTTTTATCTTTCATAGCATTTGAAATCGTTTTAGCTACTAGTGGAGCTCTTCTTAAAACATTTCCTATAAGATATCCAGAAGCAGGATGAACCATAGATGCTGCTCCTCCATAACCTAAGATCGATTGTTTGAAATCTGGCAGTGGCATATTCATTGGAAGAAATAAACCTAATTCTTCATGTTGCTTACTTGTTATTTCAATATCTCTATGAGCAAGTCTTTTCTCAAGCCTTTCTTTTAAATCATCCATAGTCAAAGGATTTACTAAGCCAAGTTGTGTCTCTTCAAGGAAGTACTTACCATCGCCCATATCCATTGCATATAAGAAAGTTGGAGGCTCTTTCCTTTGAGTCTCACTCAAATGGTCACTTCTATAGTCCATCAAAACGAATTGATCTTTTTCTAGCGGGGGTTTACTAAAATTACCAACTATTCCATAACATGTTTGCACTGCCAATGGCTCTGAAGATTTCAGCTTAAGAAAAATAGGGTCATATCCTGTAGCATCTATTACTAATCTTGCAGAAAAAACTTTCCCATCTTCAGTCGTAACAATACTTTTATATTTCTCAAAATCAATTTTATTAGCAAATCCTTGATGCCAATTTATATATGAATTATTACATTCTTTAAGCCAAAAAGAATGAAGTTTCTTTTTATCAAATAATCCATAATCTAATAAATGTTCAGTTGGTTTATTTTCTAAATGATGTTCTTCAAGTGAACCGTTTCCGAAAAAACTAACTGTATTCTTCCATCTATACTCTAACAAGCTTTCAAGACCTAATTGATCAACTTCGTTTCCCCAAATTCCGTAAGTATTTGGCCAAGGTTCATCTGGACCATTTGGAGATAGGACATCGACCTTTAAGTTTTCTTTACCTAGTGCAGAAGCAATTGCCATCCCTGCAGGTCCAGCCCCTAAAACAAGTACATCTGGCAATTCTTTATTGTTCATCAATTCAAAAGATTAAAGAAAAGTTACTTTGATCATATTTAATATTTAATGTTTTAAATTTATTACGCATCACATTTTTATAATGAGAGATATCATATTAATAAAAAAATCTAATAACTTGTGCTTACTTCATATGTGTTTTAACAATAATTTATATGATTGTGTAGGCAAAAATTAACCAAAACAAAATTTTAAATAATATGATTGGAGATAAATTCATTTGATTTATTAAATTGGAATTAAAAGAATTTAATAACTTTGGGAAGAATATACTCTTCACTGGCGCAAATTCTGGGATAGGTTTTTATTCTTTAATTCAGCTTTTAAAAAAAGAAAATTATTTATATGTTCCAATAAAATCAAATGAAAGGATAAAAATATTTATTAATAATTTAAAAAGATATTTTAATGATAAATTTTTGTCTAAGTATTTAAATATTATTGGGGATTCAGACTTTTGTGATTTAGAAAATATTTATAAAATTAGAGATTTTTTAGTTCAAGAAGAAGTACTTTTAGATATTCTTATTTTAAATGCGGGTATGCAATATACAGGGGGACTTTATCCTAAAGTTTCGAAGCAAGGTATTGAAATGACTTTTGCTGTAAATCATCTAGCGCATTTTTTATTAATTCAAAATATATTATCCTTAATAAAGGATAAATTAGAATCAAGAATTGTAATAACATCTTCAGATGTTCATAATCCAAAAAGTTCTGGCGGTAATGTTGGTAAAAAAGCAGGTTTAAATGATTTAAAAAATTATGAAGATATTGTTTATGGCAAATTTATAAACTTCAGTGCTGATAAAGCCTATAAAGATAGTAAATTATGTAATATTTTATTTGCTAAAGAACTTGCGAAGAAATTAAATAGTAAAAAAAGTAAAATTTCAGTTATTACATGGGCTCCTGGATTAGTTATCCCTGATAAGGATTTTGGATTTTTTAGATATAGCAGCAAATTTAATAGTTTTGGATATTTTCTTTTTTCAAATATTGCGAAAAATATTTTAGGTATTTCAGAAACTCCAAAGGGAGCAGGAGATATCCTTTATAAAATTGCAATGTCTAGAGATTTCAATAACATTAATTATTTACATTTGAGTAATCAGCTTATCTCATATAAAAAACATCAACTAAAGAAAATTGCAGTAAGTGAAGAGGCAGATAGTATTGAATTAGCTGAAAAACTTTGGTACTTAAGTTCGGAATTATGCAAAGCACTAGGTTTTCCTTCCCTCTATATTTAATGTCTGTGTAGGGAAAGCAAATTCAATATTTTTAGATTTAAATTCTTCCATTATCCTGAGATTAATATACTGCTGAGCTTCCATTGCAGCGAAATAATTGTTTGTTGGGATGTAATATACAAGCTCGAAATTGAGACTGAAATTTCCAAAGTCTGTAAAGTGGCATCTGTCAAAAGAAGCGTTGTTAGCTTCTTTTATAATTCTTTTTATAATATCAGGAATGATTTTCATTATTTCTGGAGATGTATCATACACTACTCCTAATTTATGGACTATTCTTCTTCTCTTCATCTGTGCATAATTTGAAATAATACCATTAGTTAAGGCGCTATTACTCATAACAATAATTTCACCATTTATACTCCTTATTCTTGAAGATCTAACGCCCACTCTTTCAATGGATCCAAGTACTCCTTCTGCCTTAATAAATTCGCCTTTTTGAAAAGGTTTATCTAAAAGAATCGTGATGTATTCAAAAAATTCTTGTACTGGATCCTTAAGAGCTAATCCAGCTCCAATTCCTCCAGCACTCAACAAGGCCCATATTGCGGTCATTTGAACACCAATATTTTGCAAATAAAATATTGATCCGACTGTCCACGTCAATGCTTTAACAAGTGGAGTTAGTGAGGAAATCATTGATACTATAGATTGGTCATGAATCTTTTCTGTGGTCTCTTTTAGCGACCTAATTAAGATCTTATTAAGTGCTTTTATAATTATTATTAAAATTAATAACTTATCGATATTTAGAAATACTGATACAAAAGAAATATCTTCTTGAAAGTAAAAATCAATTGCGAAGTATAAAGACAGTAAGAATCCTATTGGTTTAAAAATATTGATTATTAGTTCAAAAACATAGTCATCAAACTCACTTTTTGTTCTCCTAGATATTTTCTTTAGAAATAATTTTGAGATCTTTGATATAAGACTTGATGCGATAACCCCTATAAAAAAGATTGATATTGCAATTAAGAAAGTTTCAGTAAATATTTTCATATTTAATAAATTTTGCTTTATTTATTTTTAAATTACCTTGAAAAATAGTGTATGTAAAAAAACTACCTATTTTTAATTATATTGCTAATTGATTTAAATTCTTTTCTTGAAGAAGTTTCACATAGTTCAAAAATTATTGACTCTGTAGTTGCAATTACTGCTCCCTCTTTGATCATTCTTTTAAGACCAATCTCATGATCAATATTATTTCTGCTACTCATTGCATCAGCAACTATATAAACTTTAAACTTGCTATTTAAAAAATCTAAAACACTTTGCTGTATACAAATATGTGTCTCAAAACCGCATACTATTAAATTTTTAATTTTATTATTAGTAAGATCGTTTTTGCAATCTGAATTATAACCTAGACTAAATGAAGCTTTTTCAAATAATTTATAACTTTTTTTAGGTATTAAATCTGGAACTGTTTTACCTAGTTTTTTAGGTATTTGTTCCGATATATAGATATGTTCTCCTAGAATTTCGTATGCGGTTAATAGAGTTTTTATATTCCCTAAGATTTTAATCTTATTTTTGATAGGATTAACAATTTTTTCTTGTGCATCCATTATAATTATCGCATTATTTTCTCTAATATTATTTTGCATAAAAATAATTAAATTTGTTTGAGTTTATGTTAAACCCTTTTTAAGATAAAACATAATAAAGTTTTTAATATTGGTTGATATACTAAGATCAATAGATATCATTTAGGATAGCTTATTTCAGATTTTCGGTGACCTCAAAGTATGAAATAATATCAAATCCTTTAGGAGTAGGTTTACATAAAAACGGGAAGAGGCTTACTCCGCAGAGGCTTAAAGTTTTAAATCTTTTTCAAAATATTGGAGCAGGAAATCATTTAAGCGCTGAAGAGGTACATGCAGAATTAATTGCTTGTAATTCTAAAGTTTCATTAGCGACTGTTTATAGGACTTTAAGATTATTAGTGCAAATGGGCTTTTTACATGAATTAGAACTTAGCGAAGGGGGTCATAGATATGAACTCTTTAGTAATGACTTTCCTAATCATCATCATTTGATATGTATTAGATGTGGACGAACCGAAGAATTTGAAAATGAAAAAGTATTAGAGGCTGGGAAAATTGCTGCCGAAAAAATTGGATTTAAATTAATTGAATCATCTCTTAATGTAAGAGCTATTTGTCCTAATTGTCTCTAAAAATTTAACTTAAACTCCCTCCACAACTTGATCCGGTGCCTGCGGTGCAGGCAAAGCAATGTTTATTTACAGCGATATTGTAATCAAAAGGAGATGAATAATCTAAAAGTTCAAAGAGATTTTTTGGTCCTTCCCCGCTTTTTAATTTAATTTGTTGATTAAAATCGCAATCATATATCTGCCCTTGCCAGTCAACACTAATTGTATTTTTACACATTAAATTTACTAAATTACTTTGATTGAAATTATCTATAAGTAAATTAAAATATTTTTCTAATTCCCCTTTTCTGTTTAAATATTCTGCATATCTATTAATAGGCATATTAGTAATTGTAAAAAGTCTATTAAAAGTTATTTTATATTTACTAAAAAGAATACGCTTATAATCAGATTCTAAACTTTCTTGAGGCCCAGGCAAAATAGGATTAATAGGATTGTAAACAAGGTTTAATTGGAGTTCATTATCATTTCTTCCATAACCTAAATTATTTAAAATTTTTATTGCATTAATACTTTTATCAAAGACTCCATATCCCCTTTGTTTCTCTACATTATCTTTTTCATAACATGGTAGTGAAGCTGTTATGGTAACTTTATTATCAGCTAAAAATTCAGGTAAATCTTCATAACCTTTTTCAAAAAAAATTGTCAAATTACATCTATCAATAATATCTACATCTTGATTTCTTAAGCTTAATATTAAATTTTTAAATTTAGGATGTAATTCTGGGGCTCCACCGGTAATATCAAGAGTTTTAATATTATATTTTGAAATAATCTTGGGAATTAAATTTATAATTTCTTCTGACATCATTTCAGTTCTCAATGGGCTTGAATTTACATGGCAATGACTACAAGCTTGATTACATTTATAACCAATATTTATTTGTAGTGTGTTTATAATCTCTTTATTAATTTTAGGAAAATTCTTTTTCATGATTTTTTCTATATCCTAAAATTGTCAAGAAAAGAAAGAATAGTCAAATTTTGTTCTAAAATTTTAATTTTTATTTTTGATTTTAAATCTTTTGTGAGCAAAATTTATAAACCAATTATTATATTCCTCTGAACCATTTTGGAAAACAATATCAAATTTTAATTTGTCATCTTTATCAGTAATTCCTTTCATGCCTTTACTTTTTGTCGAAGGTCGGAATACTTCTCCTTTACTACTATCTACAAAAAATATTTTATTGTTGATTTTATACTCCATACCTAATACTTGTATGAGCTCTAAAAATGATCTATCACTGCCAC
>Ga0209433_10000639_pt1 | contig 10835 bp, 8 predicted proteins | sample METZYME_5_50m_FD_187552 | JGI IMG/M metagenome (GOLD analysis project Ga0209433, IMG submission 187552) | Marine microbial communities from oxygen minimum zone in mesopelagic equatorial Pacific - METZYME_5_50m (SPAdes) (version 2) | ecosystem: Environmental > Aquatic > Marine > Oceanic | place...
AGCCATTCTGGATATAGATGTTGAAGCGGGATCCCGTGTGGCTCAAACTATTTTGAAAAAAGGCGGCGAAGCCATTAGCCTTGGTTTAGACGTCACCGATCGAGATTCTTGCAACGATGTGGTGAGCGAAGTTAAGGAAAAGTTAGGTGTCGCATCAATCCTGGTTAACAACGCAGGTATTAATCGGCGGACCCCAGTCACTGGCGATAAAGCCACTGTGGTTAAGGATTGGGATGATATTCTTGAGGTCAACATAAAGGGAGTTTTTAATGTAACTCACGCGTTTTTGTCTCAGCTAATTGAAAGTAAAGGACGAGTGATCAACATTGGGTCCATTCAATCATTTGTGCACGTGGCGTGGCCAAACTCAGCTGCTTATACGACCTCTAAACACGGCGTTTTGGGCCTTACGAGATCATTTGCGGCAGAACTTGGAAGCCATGGCATAAGAGTTAATGCTATCGGTCCAGGATTAATCGAAACCCCTTTGAACAAAACAGCTCGTGATGCAAACCCAGGAATGGTCAAACAAGTTTTAGACCATACTCCTCTCGGACGAGCCGGGAAGCCAATAGATATTGCGGGGCCAGCGATTTTTCTTGCTTCAGATTTATCTGCATATGTTACCGGAGGTATTATCATGGCTGATGGCGGTTTCAGAACGATTTAATAACCTTGCTTACGTGTTTCTTTTGCGTTTAAGCTTTTAAAATGAAAAAGAAACTTGAACAAAAAATTAGATACCTAGAAGTATTATCTGAAGGTTGCCGAAAACATCCAGCTTATAGGGCGCGGCGACCCGCCACCCAACGTTGCCCTGATTGTGTAGTCGTCTGGGAGGCGCGGCAAAAATTAGAAGCCATGACTTGCTGACAGCCTAAGAACTGCTGGCTTATTATCAATTGGCTATGACATTCATGTCAGGCAGGTCAGTTTTTTTGAGGCCAGACCATCTCTTGAACTTATTCGCATTACCGCGGTTGAGATCAGGGAGCACGTCGGTCGTGACGTTTAGACGCTTGGCTACTTCAAGCCATTTATTTAGTATAACGAAGTACGGTTTCAGACTTAACCAAGCATATAGCGGCTATCCTTAAACTTTACAACTTAATAAGAAGTAAAGTTTACAGAACGTGTCAACACTTGCTATCTAGTCTTACTTATCAATTTTTATCAAAGGAAGCAGTAGTGGATAAAGATAATATTAAGGCCCCTATAAGTGGCGCCTTGAGTGGGGTCCGGGTTATCGATATCTCAAATTTCTTAGCAGGGCCTATATCCTCTATGTTTCTTGGCGATTTTGGGGCCGATGTTATCAAAGTCGAAAGACCGGGTACCGGAGACGAAATTCGGTATTGGGGTAATAATAAAGACGGCGTCGGTTTGATGTACAAATTAGTCAATCGTAATAAACGGTCAGTTACCGCAGATTTGCGTACTCCACTAGGAGTTCAAATCGTTAAGGCTTTAGTCAAAGATGCAGATATAATTATAGAGAACTATCGCAAGGGAACGCTTGAAAAATGGGGGCTCGATTATGAAACCCTCAGTAAAATAAACCCGGGTCTTATAATGGTAAGAATAACGGGATTTGGCCAGACCGGACCGAATAGCCATCGGCCAGGGTTTGGCACGTTGGCGGAGGGATATGCGGGTTTCGCATCGATCACCGGATATTCTGATCGACCACCCTTACTTCCTGGTTTTGGTCTTGCGGATGAAACATCTGGTTTGATGGGAGCATATTTAGCACTGGCGGCGTTACGAGAGAGAGACCAAAATAGTGGAAGAGGGCAAATTGTAGAATTTGGAATTTATGAGCCGTTATTCACATTACTTGGTCCTCAGGTAGTTGATTATGATCAATTAGGGATAATACAGGAACGGAATGGAAGTCGTCTTCCATTCACAGCACCCCGAAATACATATCGAACTAAGGATGATAAATGGGTTTCAATTTCTGGAAGTGCACAATCAACTTTTGAACGAATGTGTGAGGCATTGCATGTTCCTGATCTCATTAACGATCCAAGATTTTTGGATAATAGATTGAGAATTCAAAATGCAGAGGCATTAGACGACGCCTTACAAGATGCAATCCTGGCCTTTGATAGAGACACTTTAATTGAACTGTTCGATGAATTCGGAGCAGCTGTTGCAGCTTGTAATAATATAGCTGAGATATTTGAAGATCCGCACTTTATTGCTCGGGGTAATATTGTGGCTGTTGAAGATAGCGAGTTGAAAGGCCCCTTAAAGATGCAAAATGTTGTCGGGAACTTCTCGCGTACCCCTGGTGAAATTAAACATGCAGGCCCCAAACTTGGAGAACATAATAGGGAAGTATTGATAGATATGCTCGGTTTCGATTCAGACATGTTAGAGAATGAGGGTTATGAGTTAGGCTAAAATACCCAGAAAGAGAAGTATGATTAAAAGAAATCAAAAGGTTGTTGTAGCAGAAGTTGGACCACGGGATGGACTTCAATCTTTTCCTCGATGGATATCTACAGAAGATAAAGTGAGGATCGTCGATTTACTCTCGGATGCTGGCTTGCCGATAATAGAAGTAACTAGTTTTGCACATCCAAAAGTTGTTCCAATGTTAATTGATGCCGAAGCTGTTTTAGAACGAATAAAACGGCGCCCGGGAACGGTCTACCGTGCATTAGTTCCAAATAAGAAAGGTGCTATCCGAGCGATCGAATCAGGTCTTGTCGACGAGATCCTCGGTCTGCTGACGGTTAGTGAAACGTATCTCAAAAAAAATCAGAATATGACACTTGATCACGCAATAAATGCGGCGGGAGACTGTTTTGAATTAGCGGAAAAAGCGGGAATAAAATTCATAATGGCGATGGGGGTAACTTTTTTCTGCCCCTATCAGGGAATAATAGCTGATGAAGCAATTTTCAATGTTGTAAACAAACTTCATAAAAAGGGTATCCGACGTCTGTATTTAGCTGCGAGTACCGGGATGGAAAATCCAATACATATTGGCAGAATTTTTTCCGCTGTGCGCGACCGTTGGCCTGACTTAGAGTTAGGATTTCATATGCATGAGAGGACAGGTATGGCTGCCGCGAATATGTTTGCGGCTCTAAACGCAGGTGCGAAATCAGTAGAGGGCTCAATTTGTGGTATTGGAGGCGGTATTGCAATGCCGGGTGGAATGGGAGATATCGGAAATCTTCCCACTGAAGACATTGTAAATATGTTAAATAGATCTGAATTAGACACAGGACTTGATACCGACCTGATATTAACAACAGCAAAAAAGATAGAAACAATCCTAGATATCCCAAGCCGCAGCTTCGCAGCACGAAATATAGATATTGGGGTCTAATTTTTATTTTTTAACAGAATAATGAAAACAAATGAGCTGGAACAATTAACATTGCGATACAAAGTAAATCTACTTGTTGATCACCCCTCCTTCAAAAAGAAATTTCATAATGGGGCTGATCATAGTGAACGCCCTGATACTCGGCTTAGAAACATCGCCAAAAGTGATGGAATTCACTGGTAGGGAATTGCTGCTGTTTGATCAGGCAGTCATCATCGTTCTCTGTATAAAGCTAGTGCTTCGAATTTTTACGAAGGGACGCTGTTTTTTTTGAGACCCCTGGGGTTTTTGATTTTATGGTGATAGCTATAACATTAGTTCCATCTAATGAGGCATTGGCGGTTCTAAGGGCTTTAATAGTGCTGAGAGTATTTCGATTAGTTTCAGCTGTGCCGCGGTTGCGCAGAATTGTTGTGGCACTTTTGCCTGCCGTGTCCGGGGTGGGAGCCATAATTCAACTGCTTTTGTTGGTATTTTACGTGTTTTTGGTGATTACGACAAAAATATTTGGACAAAACTTTTCGGAATGGTTTGGTACCCTGGATGACTCAATATTAACACTTTTCCAAATTATGACATTAGAAGGTTGGTCCATGAGAATCGTCTGACCTGTAATGGAAATTTATCTGTGGGCTTGGATTTTATTTGTCGCTTTTATAATTTCATCGAGTTTTACCGTATTAAACTTGTTTATAGCTATCATAATAGATTCTATGGAGACATTTAATGAAGGCAAACAAGCGGGTGATAAAAGTGAAACAGAAGGGAATAAAAGATATGTTAGTGAGGAAGATTATAAGGAATTACGAACAATACAGAGATAAATAGCGGAACTAAAGCGTTTAAAAACAATCGGCCTCGGCAAAAAATGTTCCTATAATGATATTACTTCTAGTGCTCTATCGAGACTTACGGGCGCTTCATCTATCAGAAGCTTTGATGCTTCAGTTTGAAATGAACTCTCATTGACGGCTAATGGATCTCGCGGAGTGAGCCGCGTGTCCACAACTAGGCGGGATAAAATAAGGCGGCGTGCATCGCCGCCCTCTGCACCAATTTTGGCACCTTCTGAGGCTAAAAGTGTGGCAGTTTTAGCATTATAAAGACCACTGGCGGCTCGTCTGCATTCGGACTCACTATCGGGATTTTCGGCTACAATAGTGGCAAATTCGATTGCGCGACCGATTTTATTTTTAAGGAGCGATTTTAATTGGCCAGGGCAACTGGAAGCGTCATCTAATATCAGATTCATATCTTCCCTTAATGCTTCACCACAATTTTCTTTTTTTATCGCCCGTGTGATAACGTCTAAGGCATTTATGTTAGTCGTGCCTTCCCAGAGAAGCCCTATTTGTGCGTCTCTAACTAACCGAGGATTAACCCATTCCTCTATATAGCCGAGGCCTCCGCGTGTCTCCATAGATGCAGTTGCGACGGGAACGTTATCTCTGCATGCCATCATCTTAAGTAATGGTGTTGCTAGGCGAAGAAGCTTCTCACTTCTTGTGTCACCGTTCGCCGCTTCTTGCATACAATGAGACGTGTACATAACAGCACTTAAAGCTTGTTCGGTCGGAATAATAATATCAAGTAATTGGCTACGCATTAACGGTTTGTTTATTAAAGGTTCCCCGAATTGTTGTCGAAAGCGGGCAGCACTTAACGCCTCATTTAGGCAGCGACGCATCATTCCTGCGGCCCGAACGCCATGCGAAAGCCGTGATAAATTTACTTGGCCTAACATTTGTTTTATTCCTTGAGAGACATCCCCAACCGCATATGCTTTTGCGCCTTCGAAAATTATTTCCCCAGATGCCATGCTTTTAGTACCAAGTTTATCTTTTAGTCGAACGATACGGTAACTGTTTCGGGACCCGTCTTCCAGATGTCTAGGCATAGCGAATAGCCCCAGTCCCTTTGTACCGGCAGGTGCTCCATCGGGTCTCGCTAGCAGCAGGGCTACATCGGCATCGGCATGCGAACAAAACCATTTTTCGCCGTAGAGCTTCCAGTTGTCGCCATCGGGCACTGCAGTCAATGTTCCGTTGCCAACATCAGACCCTGCAGCCTTTTCCGTCATAAACTGCGTCCCTGTTAATCTCTGACTAAAGTCAAGGCTGGTTAATCCTTCCCAGAATAGTTTTTTCAGTTTTGCGTCCTTGGCCCATTCGAAATGGTAAGCCGATGTTTCGGATACGGATAACGGGCATAAAATTCCAAATTCAGCTTGGGAAAATAGATATTGAAATGCATATTTAATCGGAGGAGAAACAACTTGGTGCCAGCCGAGGGCTCCAGGCCGATGAGACATAGCGGCCATTTTAAAATCATTCCACGCGATCTGCTCCATTTCTTTGTAGGCAGGATGATATTCAATCCAGTCGATATCACGACCAAATCGATCCCTTGGATGCAATACGGGGATGTTTTTATCAGCCTGCATAGCCAAGTCATTTAGGCGTCCACCAGCAACCTTTCCTAGACGCTCAAGGTGTGATCTGAAATGTTGGTATTCATCCTTTGAGGTATATAGTGGCAAAAGACTTTGAAATTGGTGGTCAATTAGGAAAAAGTTTTGGCCGGAACAATCTGGTGGGATATTATCACTATCATTCAAGCCTGGCCTCTCTGCTGGATTATAGTTAGGGTCGGAATATTTTGTATTCACCATGATAGAAAACCCGCTTGCGCTTCTTCGAGATCACTGAATATGAGTAAGGTTTTAAGACTGTTATAGTGTATCAACGCTTTTCCACGAAATTTTAGAGGATTTCAATCTACTTAGAAACAACCTAGTTTGAAAATAGTAAACTTAGATCAATTTTATTCGGAAGCTATTTGATAATTTTTATCGGTAGAGTTATCCCATCTTGTACTGTCATTTTATTGTAGAGCATAGTTGGTTGAAGTATTTAAATCGAGTTTTGCTTGATTGTATTTTAAATAGGCTTGGTTAAGGCTTCACGAAGAAACATTTCGAAAAGAAGAAATAATGGCCGTAGAATTAGATAAAAATGATGATATTTGGACGGTCGTATTGCATCGCCCTGAGGTCCGAAATACCGCAGACCAACCAACAAGTAACTCGTATAAACTTCTGTGATCCAATGGAACAGGGGGCACTGGGAAGAGTTCTCCCAATCGCCACATAATGAAATTAGCTTTTTTAATTTTTAGCATGTCAGACTTCAATTAATTTAAGTTCTCTTGTCATTCTTTACCCCGGTGCTATTTTTAAATTGGCCTAATCTCATTTCTCACTCCTTACCTTAGTTATTAATGTTGATAAAAGGTTACGGCAAAATCGTCATGTGTAAGGTTTATGATGGATAACGGGACATAACTAAGCCTCTGTAATAAAACCGCTATTTTATTTTCACCAAAACTCAAGACTTTCTCTTGGTTTTTCCTCTAAAAGTCTTGCTTTTCCTCGGGTTTTGCGTCTATTTTCTCCTCGTCGGCTCCGTAGCTCAACTGGATAGAGCATCTGCCTTCTAAGCAGAGGGTTGCAGGTTCGAGTCCTGCCGGAGTCGCCAATCCTCAATGAAATCATGACCTTTCACAAAACAGCTAATAGAAAGGATTGATTTTAAGTACGGTAATATCGAGCGTCAGTATCGTTTTTTGATCACGTTACAACGGGTATCAGCAAGGACCGTACTTTCACGTCGTCGCCTTCCTCGGCGCCTAATACCCCTAGACCTAGGGTATCTAGAGGTAATTGACCAGCTTCAACACTTTCATCCACTTCTATCCATGCGCGCAGTGGCGTGCCAGTCGGTCCAAGAATTTCAATGCAATCGTCGATCGTTTGACCGAAGCGTTGTGCATCAGCGGGGTTTACGCGGCAGATTCGTTTTCGACTATAGCCGACGGTCTTGTAACAATCAAAGTCAGCGATGGCAGCCTGCAAAGTCGGCCTAGCTTTCAAAAGCCTTTCTCTATGTTCTACTGAGGCATCTTGATCTATTGTATTATCATCCTTCAGTACTACTCCATAAATCTCTGTTGCTGCTTGCATTGAGATAAGTCCAGCGCGCAAATCTTCTGTAATGCGGTGGATTTCTCGCGTCAATGGATCGCCATACCCCCCACCACCAGCTGACTGTAGGATCAACCTATCACCCTCCTTCATCGGGAAACCTCCAACTTTTCCAGGTGTGGGGAAGTCGATCCGCTTACCGTCACGAATTATAAATGATTCTACACGTGCCCCAGATTGACCAGTTAACACGCCAAACGGTGGCATAACCGCTCCATCTGAAAGTAATGAATAGGATGCACTACCGCGGGTCAGCATAATACTTCGCCGCATACCAAGTCCGCCACGATTGTAACCAGCCCCGCCGGAATCAATCCCCTGACGTGTCCATTCAATGTGCAACGGAAATCTACTTTCCAATACTTCACTTGGTTGCGCTGTACTAAGATCTCCCCAGTCGATTGCCGCCATAACGCTTGGTCCATCAGCACCTTTAAATCCACCATTTCCACCGGCCGACCATTCGTAGTGTACAAATTCTCGTCCAGTCTTCGGGTCAATTCCACCAATTAAATTATGGAATGATGTACGATGGATGTCAGCAGAAATTAATTCTGGGCAGATCTGGCTTAAGGCACCCAACATGCAAGCTATTACTCGCTTACGGATCTCACCGTGACTACCCGCTGGGGCTGGATGAGTTACGTTGACAATAGTGCCCTCAGGCGCGATTACAGTCACCGGCCGAAATGAACCATGATTTAAGGCGTGCTTTGGGTCCAGTGCTGACTTTAAAGTAATAAATACCGATGCCGCGGTAACCGCCAGAGTTGAGTTTACCGGTGCTGGAACTTGAGGAGACACGCCGGTGAAATCGGCTGTGAGCTTATCACCGGCTATCGTCAATCTAAGAGGCAGCAATAATGGTTCAAGCCCGTTTGGCCCAAAGGTTTCCAAATAATCTTCATAGTAGACATCGCCATCCGGTAAAGATGAAATCTTTTCTCGCATCCGTTTTTCCGAGCGTTTAAGATTTAAGTTTACGCTAGCTAGCAACGGATCCAGCCCGTGGCGGGAAATTAATTCGCGAAGTCTTCTCTCGGCCGTTTTACAGGCGGCCATGCCCGAATTGAAGTCGCCCAAGCGTTCATCGCGAACTCGCATATTTGATAATAACAATTCCATAACTGCGTTATTGATTTTACCACCTTCCATGATTTTTAATGGCGGAATACGGATACCTTCCTGGTATATCTCGTTTGCAGTACCGGACATTGAACCAGGGACAGACCCACCGACGTCAGCCCAATGTTCACGCACAGCAGGAAAAAATACCAATTTACCATCATGGAATACTGGATAAATGATAGTAACGTCATTTAGGTGTGTTCCACCACGATAAGGATCATTCATCAAAATGGCGTCACCCGGCGCAAGGTCATCACCGAGTTCTTTCAGGGATTGTTCAACGGACCAAGGTAGAGGTACAACATGGCTTCCAATATCCTCCGACTGAGCCACCACCTGGCCTGTAGCATCAAATAAACCACAAGAAAAGTCTCGCGCTTCATAGATGGCTACCGAGCGAGCTGTGCGGAAAACTGTAGCCCGCATCTCACGTACTACTGATATAAGGCCTTCAGTCATAATCTCTAATGTGACAGGGTCTATTTTGCTCATTTTGTTGTTTTCCGATCTAAGATCAGACTACCCGTTGGGTCCATTGATACGTTGAAGTTAGGTGGAACTACGGTAGTGGATCCAAGTTCTTCTATGATCGCAGGTCCCTCGAAAATTGTATTCAACGGTAGGTCTTCTCGCCAATAAACGGTTGTTTCTTTGGATACGCCATTAAAAATTACCTGTCGCTTATCTCGAACAGAGCCAGCCAGGTCGTTGCCACCAAGGACTGACGGTAAAGGAGGACGATCCACAGTTCCAAAGCCGGTGACACGAAAGGCTACCACTTCACCGGAGCCTCGATCTCGATGTGAGTATCGCTGTTCATAAGCTCGATGAAAGGCTTCCATCAGTTCTTCAGTATCCGTGAATGCAGCTGGCAGCATAATATTGAGCTCAAAGGACTGACCTACATAACGCATATCTAAACTAGCCTCGATTCGTATTTGATCATTGTCAAAACCGTCGGCCCTAAGCCGTTCTCTTGCCTCATTCTCCAAGGGTTTCAGAGCTCTACGGATATCACTTATATCAGAGAATTCTAGCTGCATAATCTCGGTCTTAGCTACGTCATGCCTTGTGTCTGCGACCAATAATCCAAAAGCGGAAAAGTTACCTGGGAGCGGCGGTATTACTACCCGGGCCATACCTAGTTCTTCTGCAATCAAAGCTCCATGCATTGGACCGGCTCCTCCAAAAGCAACGAGAGTAAAATCTCTTGGATCAATGCCGCGCATCACTGAAATTTCTTTAACGGAGCTGGTCATTTGAATTACCGCGAGTTGGATTATCCCTTCGGCCATGGCTTCGGTTGAAAGTTTCAACTTTTTGGCGATATGAGCTATAGCACTTTGAGCAGCTTTGACATCGATAAAGATAGAGCCACCGAGGGCGTCACTAGGAAGAAATCGACCGAGTACTACGTTGGCGTCGGTTACGGTTGGCTGCGTTCCACCTTTTCCATAACAAGCTGGTCCCGGTTCCGCACCGGCCGATTGCGGGCCAACATTTAAAAAATTACCTGCTTCCAAATAGGCTATACTCCCTCCACCTGCTCCGACGGTATTAATGTCAATTTGTGGCACCCGATTTGGATACCACCCGACCATTCCTTCTGGGTTCATACCATAGGTCCCATTTCGGATCATGCAGGCATCAGTACTCGTACCGCCCATGTCATACGTGATAATGTCATGGATATTTAGTGCTTCGGAGAGTACGCTTGCAGCGATTACACCGCCGGCTGGCCCTGATAGTAATGCGTTTACAGGCCGGTTAGCCATGCGAACCGCCGGCCAAGTTCCACCGTTTGACGCCATTACACGAACTGGGGTAGTCAAGCCTGTGTCAGCAAGCTTATCTGCCAATTGGGTTAAATACCGTCCAGTGCGCGGTGCTACAAATGCATTAAGAGCGGTAGTCGAAAACCTCTCAAATTCACGGTATTCCGGCAAAATTTCATTTGATGTGCAGACATGCACCTCGGGCATCAATTTTTGGACAATTTCAGCTGCCCGCTGCTCATGCCGAGAATTGGCATAGGCGTGCAGGAAACACACTGCAACTGCTTCAATCCCCTCCGATAGAAAATAGGTGCAGGCCGATGCAACTTGATCTTCGTTAAGATGCTTATGGATCAAGCCGTCGACAGTGCTGCGTTCATCCACTTCCATGATATGTTCACGCTGGACAATTCCGGCCGGGCGCACGGCTGTTACATCATATAGTTGCGTACGGTTTCCACGGCCTATAACTAACACATCTCGGTAGCCTCGCGTTGTAATGATCCCCAGCTTGGCTCCTTTATGTTCTAGCGCTGTGTTGGTA
>Ga0209433_10000640_pt1 | contig 10825 bp, 9 predicted proteins | sample METZYME_5_50m_FD_187552 | JGI IMG/M metagenome (GOLD analysis project Ga0209433, IMG submission 187552) | Marine microbial communities from oxygen minimum zone in mesopelagic equatorial Pacific - METZYME_5_50m (SPAdes) (version 2) | ecosystem: Environmental > Aquatic > Marine > Oceanic | place...
TATCAATCAATAGTATTGTAAACATTGTTGAAATTTTAAATTATCAAAAGAAAACAAATGTTGAAAATATTAATGAATACTCAGTTAGAGGTGGAATTATAGATATTTTCACTCCTATCTATGAAAATCCACTAAGAATCGAAATTTTTGATGATTATATTGAGTCAATTAGGTTTTTTGATATTGAATCTCAGTTATCAATTGAAAATATCAAAAATTTTTCCATATCTAAAGGCAGCTTATTTAGTCTTGATGAGTTAAAAGTATCATCATTTATCTCTAGATGGCGAGACTATTTTACAAATATCGATGAAAGATATTGCTCTTTATTTCAAAAAATAAAAAATTATGAAATTCCTGAAGGTATAGAAGTATATTTCCCCTTTTTTTTCAAAGATACATCAACTTTTTTAGAAATATTTAATAATTATGAATTCATTAAATACGAAGATTTAGACAATGAAATCGATCTGTATGAATCACTTATTAACAACAGATACAAAGATGAGTCTCAAGATTTAAACAGACCATTAATCAAGCCTTCTGATTTATTTTTAAATGTAAAAAATATATTAGATTTTACACAATCTATAAAAAAAATTGATGTTGAAAAAATTAATTATTCATATGAATCTTTTAAAGATATTGAAGAAGGAATCGTTACAGGTGACTTTGACAATAAGAAGATTATATTAATGTCGTCTATCCCATCAGAACTAGAAAAATTAAAAGAAAAATATAAAACTCAAGCATCAGAAATCAAAAATATACATGAAGTAATGAATAATATTTCTATTATGTTCGGCGATATTACAAGACCTATATATATTCAAGATAACAACACGTTTATTTTTCATAAAGAATATATTGATAAATCTGTATATAAAGTAGAAAACTCAAATGCGCGTTCTACAAAAAAAGAGAATTTATCAAAACTATTTAATAAAGACGATTTAGTAATTCATGAGGATTACGGTTTAGGAATATACGATGGTTTAGAGGTTGTAGAAGCCAACAATAAATTTAGTGAGTATCTAAAAATAATTTATGATAAAAACGAAATCTTATATGTTCCACTAAAAAATATACATAAAATCTCAAACTATCATAAAAATAATAATATAAATATTAAAATTGATTCATTGTCATCCAATAAATGGTCAGTTAAAAAATCAAAGGCTAATAAAAGAGTCGTTGATCATGCAGCGGAAATATTAGATATTGAATCGAGAAGAAGTAATGCTAACTCATCAAGTTTAAAGCCAGATAAAGATATATTTTTAAAATTTGAAAATGAATTTCCTTATAATGAAACGCCAGATCAGATTGAGTCTATTTCTTCCATAAAGAAAGATCTATCTTTAATTAAACCAATGAATAGAGTTTTATGTGGAGATGTTGGGTTTGGGAAAACAGAAGTTGCTATGCGATCTTCCTTAATATCTGTTTCTTCAAATAAACAGGTTGTTATTGTTACTCCAAGTACGGTCCTTTGTGATCAGCACTATGATACTTTCATAAAAAGGTTTGAAAATTTTCCAGTTTCTATAAATAAATTAAATAGATTTACGTCGAAAAAAAATAAAGAAAAAATAATCGATGATTTTAATTCTTGTAAAACCGATATATTAATTTGTACTCATATTGTCTTTAACAACAACTTAAGTTTTGAAAATACTGGGCTATTGATAATTGATGAAGAGCATAAATTTGGAATAAAACAAAAAAACTTTATAAAAGACAAACAAGCAAACGTCCATGTATTATATTTGTCAGCTACTCCTATTCCAAGAACAATGAATCTTGTTTTTTCTGGTTTAAAAGATTTTTCTTTTTTACAGACGCCACCAACAAATAGAATCAACATTAAATCTTTTCTTAAAATTCAAACTTCGCAGCTTATCAAAGAGGCTCTTACTAGAGAAAAAGTAAGAGGTGGACAATGTTTTATTGTGCAAAATGACATTGATAAAATGGATAATCTAAAAAAAGAAATTAATAATTTACTCCCCGAATTTAAGGTGTCGATTGCTCACGGAAGACTCTCTAAGAAAGAATTAAGAAATGTCATGAATAACTTTAAAAATGGTGAAATAGATGGTTTGATTTGTACAACAATTATTGAGATGGGATTAGATATACCTAATGCTAATACCATGGTGATAATTAATTCACATAATTTTGGCCTTTCACAACTTCACCAACTACGTGGAAGAGTTGGAAGATCTGAAAAACAAGGTTACTGCTATTTTTTAATTCCAACATTAGATATCCCTAAGCTTTCAAGAAATAGGTTAGATTCTATAATTAAACACTCTAATTTAGGCGAGGGATTTTTAATAGCTGAAGAAGATCTTGAACTTAGAGGTGGTGGAGAAATGTTGGGTGATAAACAAAGTGGTCACATTGATAATATTGGTTTGTCCCTATATTTATCGATGTTGAAAGATGCGATTAATTCTCAAAAAAATATTTATCATCATAAAGATATTGATATTGAGATAAATTTCTACGATTCGGCATACATAAGTGAGGCATATCTGCCCTCTCCTTTAGAGCGATTAAAAATTTATAAAAAATTGAATGAATTAACTAGTTTAGAAGAATTAAAAGCATTAAAAACAAACCTCAAAGATAGATGTGGAAAAATACCAATAGAAACAGAAAATTTAATTGATAATAAAAGATTCCATTTAAAAGTTTTAAATAGTGGTATTAAATCGATCAAATCCAACAGTAAGAATACAAATATTGAAATAACTAAGGAAATTAAAGATTCATATTTGGATAAATTAATTAATTTTGCTAAAAAAGATCCTCAAAAATTTCAAATTAACTCAACTAATAAATTCATTTACAAGTATCATGAATTAAATGCTGAGGTAAGAAGACAAAATATAGATAAACTATTGGATGAAATTTTTTAAAAAAATATTTTTATTATTTTTATTTACAAATCTAGTATTTGGTGAAGAAGATAATGTTGAATACAAAATAGAATTAATAGTCTTCAAATATGAAACTATTGAAAGTGATGAAACTTTCAACACAAATTTAGATATATCTGATAAAAATTTAGTCTATTTTACTGATGAAAACTCTTTATTGGCTCAGATGAGTCATAGTAACTTTTCTAATATGTCAAAATTTTATACAAATTTATTTAAAAATAATTTTGATTTAAACTTAAAAAATTTACCTAAACCACTTTATAGAGATAATCCTAATTTATCCGTCTTGAATAATTTAAAAAACAATATTAATAAAGAAAGTAAATATGTCCTTATTGATTCAAAATCTTGGATACAAACTATTCCAGAATATGACTCTTCAAAATACTTAGCATATCAAAGTCAAAATAATTATGGCTTTTTAATAAAATTCTATAAGAAAAGGTTTATGCATATTGATCTCAAGGCATATTTAGGTAATTTAGATGCAAGAAACTCTAAAATCAATATCTTTATAGATGAGGAGAAAAGAATCTTTAATGATGAGATACACTTTTTTGATCACCCCTATTTTGGAGTTGTAGTAGCTATAAGCGAAGTTTAATTACTTGTAATATGCGTTATCAGTAACTGAGTGATCAGTTAGATCTTTAACTGCTTTTACCTCTGGAATTTGCTCAATTAGTGTTTTCTCAATTCCATCTTTAAGAGTTACGTCTACCATTCCACAACCCTGACAACCCCCACCAAATTGAAGAACAGCTATACTTTCGTCACTGAATTCAACCAAAGATACTTCACCGCCATGAGATTCAAGCATAGGATTTATTTCGTTATAAATAACATAATTAATTCTATCCTCAACTGGACTTTCCGGAGATATATTTGGAAGTCTTGCATTGGGAGCCTTTATAGTAAGCTGCCCACCAAATGTATCGTTATCAAAATTAACTTCACAATCTTTTAAAAATGGAACACTTCTTTTTTCAATGTTTACGTTTATTAAATCTAAATTTAAAATCATGTCGTCAGGCATTGCCTCATCTGGTTTACAATATGCTAAACAAGTCTCAGCTTTTGGAGTACCTGGATCAGAAATAAAAATTCTTATAGATAGATCTGTTTCATTCTTATCTTGAATTAATTTCGCTAAATATTCTTCAGCAGATTTTGTTATATTAATTACTTTACTCATTCTTTTATGTGGTTATTTAGAATTATAAGTTCTTTTTTAGGAATTAGAAAAAAAGAAGATCTTTCAAATGATCTAAAAAATTTATCATTTATAAGAATAATTCTCCTATTTATTACACTTAATATTGTTTTTATAAGCATAGTTTTGATTATTACAAGCCTATTAATATGAATAAATTTGAAAAGTTTCAGAGTGCCATAAGATTCAAGCATGCCAATAAAATAGCTATAAATATAAGTCCAGCTAATGCATTTAGAAGTCGTTGTGAGTTCGCATATGATAAGAATAATTATGTTATGCATGGCATTAATGAAAAGATTTATATGAAAACCTTCACGGATGCTTCTTTAGAAATTCAGAACATAATGCCAATACTTTTAAATGAGATAAATAATAATAACGAAATTAAAGAAAAACTTTTTCAAATTAACTTTAGATCAAATCAATTAAATAAATTAATGATAACAATGATTTACCACAAAAAAATTGATGAATCATTGATTGCTTTGTTAAATCAAATATCAAAAAATCTTGATATTAACATCATAGTAAGATCAAAAAATTTTGTGCATGGGATAAGGGGTTTGTATTTGGAGGATATGCTTGCTTATAAAAATTTAAAAATTTTTCAGACCGATAATACCTTTACGCAATCAAATAAATATCTTGTTGATAAAATGATATCAAAGGTAATTAATTTTATTGATAATCAAAGAGATCTATTGGAACTATATTGCGGTATTGGTACCTTCACACTCCCATTATCATTTAAGTTTAATAAAATACTTGCAACTGAAAGTAATAGAAAATCAATTAAATGTTTAGAAAAGTCTCTTCAAGAAAATAAAATTTCTAATGTTCATAATGCTAGGTTATCTTCGAATGAAGTTAGTGAACTATTTGATGGAAGAATATTTAATCGTATGAATATGAAAAATATAAATGATTATGATTTTTCACATATTCTTTTAGATCCACCACGATCTGGATTAACTGATGATGTAATTAGTTTGGCATCAAATTTTGAGAACATAATATATGTGTCTTGTAATTCTGAAACATATGTAAGAGATATTAAATTACTTGAATCATTTGAAATTGATAAAATAGAATTATTCGATCAATTCCCTAACAAAAATCATTTAGAAATTGTTTCTTTATTAAAGAAAGTTAAATAAGTTATTTAATATCAAAATTGTCAGAAAGTGATTTCATTTCCTTTCTAAGCACAAACATTGCAATCAAATTTGGAATTGATACAAGAGCTACAACAACATAGGCTATGTTCCAAACAACGGTTGTATCAATCACTGCAGCTAAAACAAAACACAATACATAAAAGTTTCTGTACCAAACTACACCCTTCTCGCCAAATATATAGGCAGTTGATCTATCACCGTAATAACACCATGTTATGGATGTTGAGAATGCAAATAATAACAATGCTATGGCCACTAATTTACCTCCATATTGTCCAAGAATTCCTTGAGAGAAGGCTTTAGCAGTTAGTTCTGCAGAACTTACTAGTGATTTACCCTTAATAGTAACTTGATCGGATACTTTTCCATTAATGATTTCAAGTTGACCTGAAAATAAATTATTTTCAACAGAGTCTGAAATTATTATATCTTCTGCTATTGATCGTGAATGAATAACAGTGATGTTATCAGATAATATCCTTCCGTCATCAACGTCCAATGATCCTGTAAATTCTTTTACACTTGAATCAATAAACTGAACGTATTTTGTTAATTCTTTTATATGATCTGGATATAAATACTCACCATCTGTGTTCTTATCATCAGAATAAATTCCATTAAGAATTACCATATCAGTTTTAGAAAAAGTTGTATCAAATTTTTGAGTCCATACTCCACTCGACAAAATAACCAATGCAGTGACACTACAAACAACAATCGTGTCAATAAAGGGTTCAAGAATAGATACAACGCCTTGATCAATTGATTTATTTTTTGATGAGGCATGAGCGATTGGTGATGAACCTTGGCCAGCTTCATTTGAATATAAGCCTCGAGCAACACCATATTTTAAACTCATAGCAAAACTGGCACCTAAAAACCCTCCAACAGCAGCAGATCCAGTGAAAACTTGAGCGAATATTGCATTAAATGAAGGAATTACATTCTGATAGTTCTCTGCAAGAATTATTAAGGCGCCACCAAAATAAATAATACCCATTATTGGGATAATCTTACTTGCTACAGATGCTATTCTTTTAATTCCACCAATAATAATTATCCAGAGTAATGCACCTAAAAATAATCCTGTAAACAGTTTTGGTACATCAAACTCACTATTCATGACCAAAGCAATATTATTTATTTGAGGCATGTTTCCTGATCCAATAGCAGTAATCATCATTAAGAATGCAAACAAAATAGCAACCCATTTCATATTTAAGCCTTGTTCAATGTAATACATTGGACCACCCGAAATCGAACCATCGTTAAGTGTCGTTCTATATTTATGACCCAAAGTTACTTCAACATATTTGGTGGTCATTCCAAATATAGCAGTAATCCACATCCAGAATATTGCTGCAGGTCCACCTGTCCAGATTGCTAATGCAACACCACCAATATTACCTGTTCCTACGGCACCAGACATTGCAGTTGTAAGTGCCTGAAATCCGGTAGTTTCTCCATCAGACTCAGAATTTTTAGACTTTCCAGACACTATTTTTAATGCACTATTAAAATATTTAAATTGAGGAAATCCTAGATAAATTGTAAAAAAGATACCAGTTCCTATTAAAAGTGCAGGAAACCACCATGATCCACTTAAATTACTATCAAGCAATACTAAAAAAGCATTAAATTGTTCCATATTTTTATTCCGAATATTTTTCGACTAAGTCAGTATATCCACCAATAAGCTTATCATCTATAAAAATTTGTGGAACTGTTCTAGCTTGAGGATTGCGTTCTAACATCTCTTGAAAGATTTTTGGGTCGTCAGCACTATAAACATCATATTTTATTCCTTTTGAATCAAAAAAATTCATTGCCATTACACAATATGAGCAATTTGACCTGGAATATATTTCAACTTTTTTAGTCATAATTTCATTATAATAAAAATATGTCATTATTTAACCTAAAAGATAAATCAATTTTAATTACTGGATCTTCAAGAGGTATTGGAAAAAGTATTGCCCACCAATGTGCTTTACATGGTGCTAAGGTAATTATCTCAAGTAGAAAGTTAGATGTATGCGAAAGTACCGCAGATGAAATTAACACATCTGTTGGTAAAGAAGTAGCCTTCCCTATTTCAGCAAATATTAGTGATGAAGATCAATTAAATAATTTAGTATCTGAAACAAAAGAAAAACTAGGACAGATCGACACTTTAATTTGTAATGCGGCAACAAATCCTTTTATGGGATCAATGCTTGATATGCCATCTGAAAAATTCGATAAGGTCATGAATAATAATATTAAATCTAATCAAGTTTTATGCAATCTTGTGTTACCAGATATGATTGAGCGTGAAGATGGTTCAATTATTATTATATCGAGTATAGCTGCGATTAAAGGCAGTCCAATACTAGGCGCGTATAACATAAGTAAAGCAGCTGATGTAATGATTGTTAAAAATATAGCTACTGAATTTGGACATAAAAATATTAGAGCTAATTCAATTGCACCAGGTCTTATAAAAACAGATTTTGCAAAAGCATTATGGGAAAATCCTGATATCTTAAATTCAGTGTTATCTTCAACACCAATGAAAAGAATTGGTGAACCAAATGAAATAGCTGGTGTTGCTGTTATGCTTGCATCTGAAGCAGGTAATTATATTAATGGGCAGACAATAGTTGTTGATGGTGGTACAACTATATCTTGATTGAATTTTTCAATTCACTAAAAAAATAATTTAATACATGTGTTTCATTGATTTGTGGAACACTGAAATAATTATATCGAACATCATTTAATTCGTTTATCAAATTAGATATCTTTAAATTATTAAATTTAGATGAGTTAAATTTTTTATATAAACCTGATAATTCCTCAGATAATAAATTTGATTTAAGTAGAATTTTAAGAAACTCAATTAAATAATTTGTTTTTGTAACAAAATCAATTTCCAAATTTGAAATATTCTTAATTGCTAAATTAGTATCTAGTTTATTTTCAATATAATCAGATATTATAAAAACAAAGTTTTTAAAACTTGAATGTTTGTCATTTTGAATATCTTCAAGAATATTTAATGGTGAAATAAAACTTGGAAAGTGATTTGAATTCAGATCAGAGATTCCATTTTTACTTAGCCAATCATTTAAGGATGATTCAGTTAAATTAGGAATATTTATTACTTGGCATCTACTATAAATAGTTTCAAATAAAGATTTGGGTCTATTAGTTGTAAATATAATGTAGCTGTTAGGTGACGGCTCTTCTAAGGTTTTTAAAATTGCAGCTTGCGACTGTGGATTCATAGTTTCGGCGTTGAATAAAATTACAACTTTATTAAGTGATATAGATGAACTCATGGACAAAAAGTTATTAACATTCCTTTCTCCAAGTTCCTCATCCCAATCTTCTTTTTTTTGTGATTTTCTAAAAGTTATATGTCTTAAAATAATTTTGTCTTTATCAACTATAAATAGATCAGGATGAGAATTAGACTCGATTAAGTCTCGATCAAGGGAGTTAGTTGATTTATTAATTAATAATTTTGCAGCTATTTCATTAGCAAGTAACTTTTTACCAATACCATTTGAGCCATTAATTATTATTCCGTGAGGTAATTTATCAAAATTAATTTTTTGGTATATTTCAAAAAGCCAATTATATTTTTCAATAGTCATTACTACGACTCGATGTGATTAATAATTTTTTGATGAACTTTATCAATGTCTAGAGAGGCATTTATTTTTATAAATCTATCATTATTTTCTTTTGCAATCTTAAGATAACCTTTTCTAACTCTCTCAAAGAAGCTTTTACTAGATGATTCAATTCTATCAATATCATCATTAGTTTTTCGGGCAAAACCCTCTTCAACTGGAATATCTAACAAAATACTGTAATTTGGAACAGGACAATCTGTAAATGTTATAAGTGACTCGATTAAAGGGATAGAAAGCTTTCTACCATAACCTTGATACGCAAGAGAAGCGTCATAAAATCTATCTAGTAATAAATAATCTGATTTACTTTTTTTAATTTTATGTTTAATTAGCTCAGCTCTAGATGCAAACATTAATAAAAGCTCTGCCTCATTTGATAATTCATTAGCTGAATTCAGTAAAATATCTCTTATTTTCTCTCCAGTATTTGTAGATCCAGGCTCCCTATATACCTCAACTAAAAAATGTTTTGATTCAAGATAGTCTTTTAAAAGTCTAAGCTGTGTTGATTTACCAACCCCCTCAATGCCTTCAAATGAAATAATTTTCATTTATTTAGGCCCAGCTGATTGATTTTGTTGAGATGCTCTTCATAAGTCTTAGAAAAGTAATGTGAAGTTGGTGAGTCTGCTACGAAAAATAGGTATTCACCAGGAATTGAATCAATAGATGCATTTATAGAAGAAATTGAAGATATTGATATAGGTGTTGGTGGCAAGCCATTAATCATATACGTATTATATTTATTATTTTTATTAAGAATATCAGATTTTTTTATATCTCCATCAAAATTTGGTAACAAACCATAAATTATTGTTGGATCAGCTTGAAGCTTCATACCTATAGATAATCTTTTAAGGAAAACACTAGCAATTGTAGTTTTTTCCTGATCATTACCTGCTTCTTTTTCAATAATTGAGGCAAGTATCAAAATTTCTTCTTTACTTAATAATGTATCAGTGACTTTGTTTTTTAATTTATTATTTAAAAAATTTTCTAATCTATTATGGCTCTCTTTTAATATTTCGGATGCATTCATGCCTTTTTTATAAAAATATGTATCTGGGTAAAGAATGCCTTCTTTGAATGAAAAATTTGTATCTATACAATCGAGAAAACTACAATCATTTATAAGATATGAATTATTAATTAAGTTTTCAATATCATAAATTGTGAGGCCTTCGTTTATTTTAAATTTATGAGTTACTGTTTCACCAGATTTAATTAGATAGATAATATCTATAATAGACTTATTACCGATCTCATATTCACCAGATTGAAATAAATCCAGATCATTTGTAAAAGAATAGATTTTTAAAAAGAGTTTATTTGCAAAATTTAATGGTAAAAATGAAGAAAAAACTTCATTTATCGTATCGCCCTTTTCAATGTATATAACCTTATCTTTAATATGAGGTTCATGATTGAGAAATGCTGTGTATGGAGCATATATTGATAATAAGAGTAAAAAAGTAAAAATTATTGACGTTCTTATTAAATACATAAAAAATGTTTATATAACAAATGTTATTGTAAACATTTAAAAAAATTTGAAAATTAAATTTTTATGAATTTGAATTTATGTATTCAACAGCTTCATTTACTGTTGAAATTTTTTCAGCGTCCTCATCAGCAATTTCAAGATCAAACTCTTCTTCAAGTGCCATTACAAGCTCAACAGTATCAAGTGAATCTGCTCCAAGGTCATCGACAAATGATGAATCGCTTTCGATTTCTTCAACAGATTTACCCAGTTGATCGCTTACAATTTTTTTGACTCTATCTTCAACACTCATA
>Ga0209433_10000642_pt1 | contig 10800 bp, 9 predicted proteins | sample METZYME_5_50m_FD_187552 | JGI IMG/M metagenome (GOLD analysis project Ga0209433, IMG submission 187552) | Marine microbial communities from oxygen minimum zone in mesopelagic equatorial Pacific - METZYME_5_50m (SPAdes) (version 2) | ecosystem: Environmental > Aquatic > Marine > Oceanic | place...
ATATTAAAAATATTATAAATATGTAAAGTAAGCTATCAACCTAAGTAAGTTTTCTTTAAATTCTGTAACTTGTCCAATACTGCATCACGATTTTCACTAGTCCTTAAGTTCTGCCAGCTCCATTGACCTACAACAATCACTCCAAGTAATTCTAGAAGCCCAGGAATTATTGGGAAAAAGTTAATTGTGTCAATAACAACCTTAATAATTATTTGAGCTATAACCACAACCGCAATAATACCGGCTGCTTTTCCATATTTTCCCATTTGGGTCCAATCAACCTTTCCAAGGGTATCGTTGATTTTCCCCATAACATCAGAATATTTATCTGAAAGATTTTTATTTTCAGAATTAGTATCGGAGGCAGAGTCTTGATTTGACTCAGGAGTGTTCTCACTCATGAATTCGGTCAGCATGTTATCTACCAGACAGTATCGGAAAAATCGTATATTGACTACCTATTTGTTGTAGATAATCCCGAACCGAAATATTTACTTTAAGCCAACATCAATTGGTATCAATAGAGTTTTAAGAATTTTACTATAAAAAAGCGTTTACAAAAACTTCACACTTAAATCTCCTTTTCGTAATAAAAGTCAAAAAATACTAATTCTTCAAATTATCGTTTAGAGAAATTTACCTGATTTTTTGAGTTTTATAAAACACTAGACTATAATTTATAAGTTAGCTTCACTACGAATTTATAATTAAAATATTTTGTAAACACCATCAATATTTAATGTATGCAAATTTCAGAAAGCCTTTATAAAACAATACTGAACAAGGACGAGAAAGAGAGATATCAGAGACATATATCTTTAGAAGAAATTGGAATTAATGGACAGATAGATTTAAAAAATAGTGCTGTAATTTTTGTAGGTGTCGGGGGTCTAGGTTCATCTGCAATCTTATATGGCGCTGCAGCGGGAATAGGAACAATAGGTTTAATTGATAACGACAAAATTGATAAATCAAATCTTCAGAGACAAATTATTCATGACACAACAGGCATTGGTGATGATAAAATTATTTCCGCAAAAACAAAAATCAAAAGACTTAATCCTAACTGCAAAATTATCACCTATTTAGAAAGATTAAATCCAAATAATATTTTGGAAATCTTTGAGAATTTCGACATTATTTGCGATTGTTCAGATAATTTTGGCACTAGATACTTAATAAATGATGCATGCATAATACTTAACAAACCGTTTATATTTGGCTCTGTCCAAGGTTTCGAAGGGCAAGTAAGTGTTTTTAATTTAACCAAGAATAGTCCAAATTTAAGAGACTTACTTCCAATATCACCTTCCAAGAATGATATCCCAAGTTGCAAAGAATTTGGCGTTATCGGAGTTTCAACAGGATTAATTGGGATTTTACAAACGAATGAAATCATAAAAATAATTATTCAAAAAGGAGAAATTCTTGATGGGAAATTATTAATTTTTAATTTACTTAATATGACAATGAAAAAACTAATTTTGAATGGAAATAAAAATAGCAAAGAAAAAATAAATAATCTTACAGATCTAAGGGAAGATTATGAAGAATATAAATGTATAACTAATAAAGTTCAAACAATTAACAATATTGAATTCAAAAAAATTTATCAGAATAATCTCAAACAAATAATTATTATTGATGTAAGAGAAAAAGAAGAATTTGAAGAATTCTCATTAAAGGGATCTATTTCTATTCCATTAAGTGTTATTAGCAATCAACAATCTTTAGATTTAATAAAAACCAATTTTTCTGATAAGCAAATTTATACTCTTTGCCAAAAGGGTGCAAGATCCGAAAGAGCTTCAAGAATCCTGATGCAAGTAAATATTGCATCAGTTTCTATTGAAGGAGGGATAGAAAATATTAATAGTTAATTTGCAAATATGAATCTTAATAATCTACGCCTCTTTTTAAGTCCACACCAACATTTGCATAATGTTTATGACAAACCATCTCCGAATAAACGTTTGCCAGCTGAAAATAAGACGGTTCATTTTTACATCTCCCAGTTAAGATAACTTCAGTTTCTTTTGGCTTTTTCATTAGAGTTTGATGAATAGACTCAACCGGTAAAAGTTCCAAGTCAACAGTAGGGTTTATTTCATCAAGAATTATTGTTTTATAAAGGCCACTTAATATAGCAGCTTTAGCAATTTCCCAAGCCCTTTCTGCCTCAACATAATCAATTGGTTGTTGCTGGCCTCTCCATACTATTGCATCTCTGCCAGATCTTAAATGATCAACTAAATGAGGATAACTTTCTCTTAGAGCATCAATAGCTGCATCTTCTGTATATCCAGAGCCACCTTTTAACCATTGCAAAATAAGAACTCTATGACTTTTATCTTGAGAAATCCCCTTCCCTATTGCTTGGAGGGCTTTGCCCAATGCACTTGTTGATTTACCTTTGCCCTCTCCTGTATAAACTTCAATACCACCAAAATTATTTATATCACCATTTAGATTATTTTCTATTTTTGAGTGAGGTTTCATTTCCGAGTGCAATTGCGAAATCCTTACTAATGGAGTAGGTGCAGCTCTTCCTGTAATAATAATTTCTAAACCATTAGGTCTTGCCTCAAGAGTACGCACAACATCACTAATATCCAACATGCCTAGATCCAATACAGGATTTAACTCATCTAAAACAACAACTGAATATAGTGCACTTGCTATTGCTCCTTTTGCTATATTCCATCCTCTTTCAGCCTCTGCCTTATCAAATTTTGTAACTTCAGATTCATTAAAAAATTCAGAGCGTCCTGTTCTAACATGATCGATAAGATGAGGAAAACCCCTCTGCAATGCATCAATTGCAGCGTCCTCGTCATAAGCCCTCCCAGGTCCTTTAAGAAATCTCAATAATAAAACTCTAGTTTGTTTCTTTTCACAGATCCCCAAACCAATTGTTCTCAGGACAACTCCTAAAGCTGCCTGACTTTTTCCTTTACCTTCTCCATCATATATGTGTAGTTGTCCTTTAGATCTTTCTTGGCTACTACTAGCCGTAACTATACCGATACCTGAATTTCTACTAGAATTTGACAATGGTTTTAAATAATTACTGATAATTTAAGTTATAGTAGAGCAAATTAATCAAAATTTAATAATAAATTCCAACCCAGCTTCTTAAATCTTTTTTATGTTTAATCAGCTTGAGCTTATTACAAATGACCAAACAGAAAAGTTAACTTCCCTTCGTAATTATATTAAAAGTCTTAAAACAGCATGCGTAGCTTATTCTGGAGGGGTAGATAGCGCTTTGGTGGCATCAATAACTTTTGAACAATTAAGAGAAAAGGCTTGCGCTATTACTGGTGTATCCCCTGCCCTCGCAAGTCATTTACTAGAAGAAGCAAGAATGCAAGCCAAATGGATAGGTATTAATCATATTGAAATTCAAACAAACGAATTAGCAGATGAATCTTATAGTAATAATCCTAAAGAAAGATGTTTTGCATGCAAAAAAGAATTACATAAAAAAACTTCTTTTATTTCAGAAAAACTTAATTTTAAAAATATATTAGATGGTGTTAACTTTGATGATTTAAGTGATTATAGGCCCGGTATAGAGGCTTCTAAAAAAGCTGGAGTTACATCGCCACTCGCTTTATTTAAATTCTCAAAAAAAGATATTAGAGATATTTCAAAATCTCTTGGGTTCCCATGGTGGGATAAACCTGCCCAACCTTGCTTATCGTCGAGATTTCCTTACGGATATAACATTACAAAAGAAAGATTAAATATGATTGAGAAAGGAGAGGCATATGTTAGAGAGATGGGAATAGAAGATGTAAGGGTCCGTTGCCAAGGTACATCAGCAAGAATTGAAATTCCAGAAGAGGATATACAAAATTTTATTGTTAATTATAGAAAGGAAGCATTACTTAATTATTTTTTTAAACTTGGGTTTAAATGTGTAAGCTTAGATCTTGAAGGTTTAATAAGCGGAAAGCTAAATAGATAGTATTTAAAAAGGCTTTCTGAGTTGATTTTCAACACAATTTGGGAAAATACGATTGATTGTTTTCAAAAAATGTTTTGAAGCCTCTAGATGTTCTATTAAGTATTGACTCGCTAACTCTGGCTTCATATTTGTACCGCATGTGAAAATATCAACCGCTGCATAATTCGATTCTGGCCAAGTATGAATAGACATATGCGATTCAGCTAAAAGAGCTATAGCTGTGACACCATATGGTTCAAATTTATTACTGATTAGATTTAATACCTTAGCTTCAGCTAATTTTGCAGAATTATTGATTAAATAGCGCAAAAATAATTCATCATTCAATTTTTGATTATTACATTCATAAAGTTCTAACAGAAGATGCTTCCCTTGGAAATCAAAATTATTATCACTTGATCTGTTAGAAAATATCTCAATTTTTTCTTCTTGCTTTGAAAGATCCATCTCTTAAAATTTTTTAGGCAGAATCTTAGAATAGCTAAATATTGGTAATTTTAAAAATTTATAGATAAATTATTTGTGATCCATCTACAAAATCTTTATTAAATTTATTTAAATGCGTTGCACTTATAAAACACTGAGTCTTAGTACCAACTGTATCTAATAAAAGACTTTGCCTCACTATATCTAATTCAGCGAGAACATCATCTAAAATTAGAATTGGATCCATACAGATTGTTTGTTTTACTATTTCAAGTTCTGCCATCTTTAAAGCAAGTGTAATTGTTCTTTGTTGACCAGCAGAACCAAATTTTCTGATTGATATATCATTCATTAAAAATTCAATATCGTCCCTGTGAGGGCCAACACTGCATCTACCTGTTAAGGCTTCAACATTTCTTTGAATATATAACTCTTTCAAAAATGTGCTTACTATTTGTGATTCGTCATCATTATCTTTAAGAATATTTATTGTTGAATCATATCTTAAATTAATTTTCTCCTTTGATTTACTCAAATAATCATGCCAAAATTGTATATAAGGTCTTAATTTTTCTAAGGCACGATTTCTTCTCCTAAGGATTCTGGTCCCAATTAATGCAAGTTGAGAGTCAAAGCTATCAATTAAAGAATTTGTTTTATCATTTTGTGCAATATTTTTACGCCAGAAATGACTTCTTTGTTTTAATAATTTATTAAATCTTGAGAGGAGATCAAAATATACGGGTTCCAACTGTACAACTACCTTATCAAGCCATATTCTTCGATAATTAGGCTCGCCTCTAATAATATTAGTATCACTTGCACTAAAGCAAACGCTTCTCAAATAATTTTTAATTCCACTTTGTTTTTTTAAAAAACAATCATTAATATAAACTTTCTTTCCGCCTTTTCTTTCTAAAGTGATTCTCAAATCATCCTTAAAATTAATTTGAGCAAATATCGTCGCAATCTCAGAATCATTATTAATTAAATCCTTATCTGTTATTGCTCTATTTGATTTAAGCTGGCTTAGAAATTCTACTGCTTCCAATAAATTTGACTTACCAATCCCATTTGAACCAAGAATAATAATCTTTTGACCTTCAATATTAAGATCAAAATCTTTATGATTTCTGAAATTATTTATTTTTAGGTGATTTAAAAAAATTTTCTTAATGAAGTATCATTAGTTAAATTAGCTAGTTTATTTACATTTCGATTATCCTTGAATAATATTGAAAAATTAAGGGCATGTAGCTCAGTTGGATAGAGCATCAGATTCCGGTTCTGAAAGTCGGGGGTTCAAGTCCCTCCATGCTCGTTTAAATTTAAATCTTATAACCCATCACTCTTATTCCATTTGGATCAAGGATGAAGCCACTTTCCTCTAGAGAATTAAATGATGAAGGAGGAGCCTGTACAGAGACACTGCAACCAGGCATCTCTCTATTAATTTTTTCAAGAGCTAATTTAAGCAAAATAAGGTAAAAAAGATTCTGATTATTACCAGGCTCTGCACACAAATTCCATAAATTTGCATTAAGGCCTTTGTCAGATGTAACTCTCACAAAACCATAGATTTTACTTTTTTGTTGACTACAAATAGAAAAGAAAAAATTACTTTCTTTAATTGCGATAAATAATTTTTCATTTGAAAAAAAATCACTTGAGCAACTAGCTAAAAGTTTATTCACAGATTTGGCAGATGGAATTTTCTCTGAATCCACAAAGTATCCCTCAGGCAATATTAATTTTTTTTTAGGGAAATATTGCAATGATTAACCTGTATTCCTCATACCTGCAGCAATTCCATTAATAGTCAAAAGAGCTCCTCTCAATAATTCACTTCGACTATATGTTCTTTTTTTCGCATCCTTTCCATGCAAAAATTCACTTATTGGAGGTTGTCTCTTTTGATCTCTTAATCTCTTTAATAAAGAAACTTGCAGAAAACCTAAAGGAATTATAGTTTTATTTCTCAATTCAACAGAGTCTCTTAAATCTCTATCAGCTCCTAAAAGTTGATTTTTACCTGTTATTTCGAGAATCAAAGTTTTCGTTAGATTATATTCTTTTTTAATTACATTAAATATTTCTTGAAAAGATTCACTATTTTCCTTACTCCCCAAAGTATCCACATAATATTTTGCTACTTCCAAATCTACTTTTGATAAAGTCATCTCCACCTTAGAAATAAGCATTCTAAAAAAAGGCCATCTTTGATGAAGCATCCTAAGTAACTCAATTTGTTGAGAGTCCATCTTCAATTCTTTTGATAATGCAGTTCCGACACCAAACCAACTAGGTAACAAAAACCTACTTTGAGTCCAACCAAATACCCAAGGTATAGCTCTTAAGCTTGATAAATCTTTTGTGCCTGTTTTTCTTCTGGCAGGTCTACTTGATATCTGCAATTTACTAATTTCTTCTATAGGCGTAACTTCTTGAAAGAATGATATTAAATCTGGATTTTCATGTACTAAAGTTCTGTAATGTGTACGAGAAGAATCTGCGAGCCTAGTCATTAAATCATTCCAATCTGGCATCGCATCAAGCCTGTTATTGACCAAACTATTTTGAATTACAGCAGTTGTCACAGTTTCTAAATTATATAAGGCTAATTCTGGAAGACTATATTTAGAAGCTAGAACCTCACCTTGCTCTGTGATTTTTATTCTACCTAAAAGAGTACCACTAGGTTGTGCAAGGATAGCCTGATAAGCAGGGCCTCCTCCTCTTCCTACAGAACCACCTCTCCCATGAAAAAGTCTTAAGAGAATACCATTCTTACTTGAAAGATTTTGTAAAGCAATTTGAGCTCTATGAATTTCCCAATTACTAGATAAAAAACCTGAATCTTTATTACTATCTGAATAACCAAGCATTAATTCTTGAAGAGGTTTTGAATTTTCTGAAACTTTTGGTAATAAAGCTCTATAGAAATCTAGATTAAATAACTCCTCCATAACTTTTGGAGCTCTTTTTAAATCTTCAACAGTTTCAAAAAGTGGGACAACTAAAAGTTTAGATTGATTTGATTCAGAATCAATAAGTCCCATTTCTTTTGCCATTAGCAAAACTTCAAGCAAATCTGAAGCACTATGACTCATGGAGATTACATATGAATGACAAATACGACTGCCAAATTCTTCTTGCAGTCTTTTTACCATTTTAAAAACAGCAAAAGTCTCCTCAGTACTTTGGGACCATTTATGTGAAGTCGGTATCAAAGGTCTTTTTGTATTTAACTCACTAATAAGCCAATTAGTTTTTTCTTCTTCAGACATCAAATCATATGAGGTTGGCAATAAAAGGTATTTTGTAAGTTCTTCTAATGCATCACTATGCCTAGTACTTTCCTGTCTAATATCTAAACTTGCCAAAGAAAAACCAAAAATATGGACCTGTGTCAAAAGTGTATTTAGAGGTTCACAACTCAAATCTGTGCTGTTCAAGCTGTTTTTAATTAATTCCAGATCGCTTGTAAATTCATCTACAGATTTATAATAAGGTTCTTCACTATCATCTATATTTTGAGAGAGTGATTCACTTTCTAGAGAGACCTTCCAGCCAACTTCAGATAATAGACTATTCCTTTCCTGAGTCAGTCTTAATTTTTCAATTATATAACTCAATTTTAATCTATAAGGTTCACTTCTATATCTCGTTGCTCTTGCTTCATATATTTGAGGGAATTTTACTCTATCTGTCTCTAAAGACTCTAAAAGAGAGGAACTCACTTGACTCCATTGCATAGATACACTAAGTTGATCACGCAAATTTGAAGTTGCATTAATATATCTTTCAAGCATTAGTTTTCTTTGATAACAGGCAGTTCTCCAAGTAATATCAGGGGTCACTGATGGATTACCATCTCTATCGGAACCAACCCATGAACCAAAAGTACAAAAAGATTCTGAAGGTATCTGAACATCTGGATAATTTTCGCACAAAGCTGATGTTATCCTTCCTCTGAGTTGAGGCATGGCATTAAAAAGAACTTGTTGAAAATAATGCAATGCATAATCAACTTCATCCAATACTGAGGGTTTAAATTGATGAAGTTCATCTGTCCTCCACCAAAGCCTAATTTCTTCTTTTAGCTGCAACTTTAGTGAACAAATTTCCTCTTTGGTTAAAGATTTTTCTGACTGGATTTTTTGTAGTAAATTCGCCACACGTCTTTGCTTGTGCCTAATTGTATGCCTTACAATTTCTGTTGGATGAGCAGTAAAAACAAGCCTTATATCCATTTCTCTTAACAATTCCTCTAGCTTACCTGGAGGCACATTAAGTCTTCTTAATCTATAAAATAATTCTTTAAAAGTAACTGGAGCATTTTGTCTGGCCAATGATGGAGCGAAAGGATCAAGATTATCAGCATTGGCTTCTTTTTTTTGATTTGTAAAACTTTCTATATATCGGTCTTCTTCAACTCTTTGTTCAAGAATATTAACTAGTTGAAAATAAAGAGAAAAGGCTCGAGCAGCGGAAATAGATTCAGCTAAATCCATGTCATTGATAATATCAACTATTTCATTTTTAAAAGTCTTAGAAGTAATATTAGAATTTAAATTTGAATGACTAAGTTGTTTTAATTTTATTAATCTATTCGCATGTTCATCTGGACATTCATTTCTTAAAACTGCTTCCCATAATTCCTCAATTAAGACTCTATTAGTCTTAGATAGGCCATTATTCTCGATAACGTCCAAATTATTATGTTTTAGATTTTTTAAAGACTTCATATACCTAATATGTTACACATAAAGAATCATGGAATCATAAAAAGTATTTTTTTGAATCAAAAAATATTTTATTCCTCACTTTTCGCAACTTGCTCAATTTCATACTTCATTATTTCATTTATTGTGTAACCATTATTAAATTTATTAATCCACTGCATTGATTTATTTCCTTCTTCAATAACTTTATGAATTGGTTTTAATTGCTCAAGCATATTTAATTTATTTGCAGAATAAGAAATTTCCTCTAACAAGTTTATTATCCATTCTTTGCATTTAATTACTTCTCCATTTTTCCAATTAACCAATTCAGCATTCAGGCTTTCTTTTGCTACTTTAATTTCATTTTCATCACAAATTTTTTGTAACTCTTCTAATGTAAACCTACTGGAGCATATAGGATCCAAATCATCCATATTGTCAAAAAGTGTTTTGATTCTTAATTCTAAAAAAGCAGTTATTGCCAATAGAAGATCAATATCAGATATAAAATCGCAGATTCTCAATTCTAAACGATCTACTTCATGAGGCCTTTTAGGTCCATTAGGCCTTATTGAGGACCAGAAGTGTCTAATATTTTGCATATATCCACTTTTTATATTTTCTTCAATCCAATTTACATAATGTAAGTGATCTTTAAAAAAAGGAATTTCTCTCGGCGTTTTGGGAAATTGAATCCAGCGTTGGGAATGATTACCAGTAAATTTCCCATTTATAAATGGTGAGCTTGCACTTAAAGCGAGATATAGTGAAGCTTCACATCTTACTAGACGAATAGCTGCAAAAAGTTTTTTCAAATTAGCGACTCCCATGTTGATATGAACACTTGAAGTCGCAATTGATGTCCCGTAACTTGATTCAATAAATTGATGATAACTATTATTTAAATCTGATCTTTGAAATTTATCATCATGAGAGAAACATAATGTAGATGATGGAATTATTGTCAAATTTCTATTTTTTAACCATTTACGCAAATCTTTTCTGGGATTTAATAGTGATTTATAGAGAACTTCATAATCAAAGTGAGGATCAGTTATATATTCTACATTCCTATTATCAGGTTCTTTAACAAAATTTTTAAAATGTTCTTCTATCTCATTAGAAACACCTACATGATTATCTAATGTTCCTGTAAAAAGTTCTACCTCAAATCCTTTAAGCAACTTATAATGGTTCATAAATTACTTCAGTGATGATATAGCTATTAAAATCCCTTTAGCTTTATTAATTGTCTCTTGATATTCATTAGATGGAGATGAATCCGCAACAATTCCAGCTCCAGCCTGCACAGAAACAGTCAAAGTTCCATCTTTACTAGGGATAACTATCATTGATCTGATAGTAATAGCAGTATTTAAAGAACCATTAATATCTACGGCTCCATATATACCAGCATAAGGGCCTCTTGCCTCTTTTTCGAAAGCGTTAATTAATTGCATAGCCCTTATCTTTGGTGCACCAGTTACTGTACCTGCGGGGAAAGTTGCTTTAAGTAAATCCCAAACATCTTTTTGTTCATTTAATTCCCCTTGCACTTCACTGACAATGTGCATAACATGCGAATATTTTTCTATGATCATTAAATCTTTTACTTCTACACTACCTATTTTGCATACCTTACCTAAATCGTTTCTTCCTAAATCTACTAACATG
>Ga0209433_10000645_pt1 | contig 10796 bp, 13 predicted proteins | sample METZYME_5_50m_FD_187552 | JGI IMG/M metagenome (GOLD analysis project Ga0209433, IMG submission 187552) | Marine microbial communities from oxygen minimum zone in mesopelagic equatorial Pacific - METZYME_5_50m (SPAdes) (version 2) | ecosystem: Environmental > Aquatic > Marine > Oceanic | place...
ACAAGACTTATGCAAGACGACTTATGTAGTGCATTTAATATAAAAGTGTATGTTTAAGTCAAATTTTTTAAAATTGCTATAAATAAAGTATATTATGACGCCTTTTTTTGTAGTTTCACTACAAAATTATTCGAAAGTGTACAAAATATGAGCAAAAAAAAAGCATTTATTTATTTTAGTTTTACTATCTATATGCATAATAGAAACATGAATCTTCAATATAGTATGTTTTCGAGAATGTATAACATAATATTTAAATTTTCATTATTATCATTATCATTGATATTTATTGTTGCTTGCGGTGGAGGCGGCGGCGGTTCAACTCTTGCTACAAATCCATCTCCTTCAATTACATTAACATCTTCAATTAGTAGTACAGATATAAACACTGATGTATCACTTTCTTGGTCATCAAATAATTCATCAAGCTGCAGCGCGAGCGGAGATTGGTCAGGTAGCAAAGCAGTTTCAGGGTCTGAATCAATAAAAGTTAGAAAACAAGGTGACAATGTATACACTCTGAGTTGTTCAGGAGACGGCGGCACATCGTCTAAAACGATAACGGTCAGTGGAGTTTTAAACTTTACAGTTACGGCTCCTTCAACTCTTGATGATTATCAACCTTTTAGTATATCTTTATCGGACTATATATTGGATGAAGGTCAAACCGCTGAAATAAATGTAACTCAATCATCTGGTAAAAATATTTTATTTCCAAAAATTATTAATGGGGTCTTTTCTGCAAGAGCACCTGCTACATACAATTCTGAGACAATTGTTTTAAATGTTACGTTAAGTCTCGGTAATTCTATTGAAGAATCAAAAGAGTTAACAATAGACGTTTCGTTCAAAAATGTTGCATTAGACTTTGATGACTTTTTAGAATTTAATCCTGCCTCAGATATAGCATTGAGTCTTGAAAATGAGAATTATTTTATTTGGGATATCATACCTTTTGCCAGAACAGAAACAGGAACCATTCCAGGTGGTACCGTATACTGTTACCCTACTCCGGACAATTGCTCAACAACACCTGAAAATGGATCAATTCCGGGATTTATTCCAGGTGATATTATTGGTGGTGATTTCGATGGAGATGGTGACCAAGACGTATTATGGGTTGCTGATATAGCAGATAGAGTTTTTAAATCTTTGGGTTCAGATGAAGATAAGTCATATTGGAGCACTATTCATCTTTTGTTTAATGATGGTTCTGGAAGGCTATCTGAGGACATGGATAAATATGATGGAGGAGAGCCGCCTAGGTTACCGGCGCCATATCATGCTGAAGTAGAGGATTTTAATGGAGATGGTATTGACGATGTTTTCATAGCAAGTTTTGGCGTACCGGTCATTCAAGAAGATAATACAAATGTTTGGAAACCATATCCGCACCTTATTTTAATGTCTGACGGTAACAAGCATGTGAATCAACAGATTCTTCAAAATGAACAAGAGCTACAAGATAATCTTGCTACGGCGAATGATTTTGCGCATGATGCAAGCTCTGGTGATGTCGATGGGGACGGTGATATAGATGTATTTATGAATGCAGTTCTATATTTTAATGATGGTAATGGATCTTTTGATATAGTTGGACTCAATCAAAAAGAAGTAGATTATCCATGTTGTGCACCATCAAAAGAAAAAGTTGATCAGACGCATGCTCATGCATCAACAATTGGAGATTATAATAATGATGGTATTGATGATCTCGTAATTTTGTGGAGTGCCTTAGCATCGGCAGATAATATATTTGGCGCAAGAACATGGAACAATATACTGCTTGGACCAGTTGATAAAGATAATCCTACTTATCTTGATTCAAGTAATTGGAAAACGCTTCCTGAACCTTTTTATGGACCTGATAATGCAAATTATAATGACGCTGATAGCGGAGATATAAATGGGGATGGGATTGATGATATTGTCATTGGTTCTACTCGAAAGAGTCCATATTATGCTGGTCGACATGTTCAAATTTTAATAAGTAACGGAGATGGAACTTTTATAGATGAAACTATTTCAAGATTCTCAAATCAACCGAGGTCTGGACTTGATCCAACTCTATCTGGAACAGGCATAGGTGAAGGACAAATTACTTTACAAGACTGGGATGGCGATGGAGATCTCGACATTATAGATACTCAAGCAATATATGGCGGAGAGGACTTTAAAATTTATCCAAGATTAACACTTGCTGTAAATGATGGTAATGGCTATTTTGAAGAGGTCGCATTAGATTATTTCCCGAATAGAGCTCAATTCACTTTATTTGATAATGCATTAAATTTTGGATTTGATGGAACAAAACTCATGATTCGTGGCGGAATGATAGACTTAGATGGAGAAGGACATCTCGACTATGTTTCGCAAATTCAGGGATCTTTTAACGCTCAAGATAACAATTTATACTCCTCACCACAGCAAAATTTTATTTCATCTTTCTCGATGATTAGCAAGAAAAATCCTGTAAATGATAGCTCTACACAAGCAGAGAAAATTAAAAAAAACATAAAATAATTTTAGTTTTAATATCTTCTTAAATTTTTTGCTAGTTTTTTTGCATACTTCTTATATTTTAACGTTGCGTCTTTATAATTCTTTGTTTCAAAAGTTTCAGCCAATGAATAACCATCCCAGAAAGACACATTGTAGATATCTGATTTGAACTCGAGTTCAACAGACGCAGGATCTGAATTTATATCTGACATTTCAGAAATGGTAATCTTTGTATCAGATATCTCTATCGAAGTATTTTGTAAATCTGCAAAGAAAGATTTATAAAGATTCTCGAATTTTATTTTATCGTTTTCTATGTTTTGATTGATCATGTGATTGGTGCCGCCCAACTTTAAAGTTTCTTAGATCAGCATGTTTGGTTTTTCTTCCTCTAACCCTCTCTCTCCAAACCCTAAAGCTTGATTTTCTTAAATTATTTCTCATTAAACTGACCACATCGTCATGAGATAATCCAAATTGCGCTTCTATTGCATCAAAAGGAGTCCGATCCTCCCATGCCATTTCGATAATTCTAGAAATATCGGATTTAGATATTTGCTTATGCACTTTTTTTAAAATTAGCTAGATAAAAGAACAATGTTGTTGGCAGCATTATCGTATACGTAATAAGCATCCTGCAAGTGCCTTTTACCATTAGGTATAAATGACTCCCTAGCGTGCAAAACTCTTAAGCTTGCAACTATTAAAACCTCTCCACCATTAAGCCTGAAAACAGAACGATATTTATCATCATGTACTCTTTTTGAAACCTCATGATAAGCATAATAAAAGTCTTTAAGATCCTTCTTGCAAGGATCGATCATTTGCATTAATTGATTTGAAAATCTAAAACTTTCAACTTTTCCATTGCTGTCACATTGAATTAATGGTGCCTCTGCAAATGTTTCATTTTTATCGTCAAACTCTCTAAAAGGAATATTGAAGCTACATAAAATATCGAAATAATGGGGGTAATCTTTTTTGAGATCGTCTACCAATTTCCAACCATCAACAATAATAGATTCTCCGCCCTCACATTCGTTCTCTAGCATATGCAAGGCCTGAACGCTTGGTTGATATTTGTAACTTGCAAAATCATTATGCGGTGGAAGGCCTTTTGAAGTATGTGCCACGTTATAAACATGTCCTGTTACTGAAACATTGTGTATTCTTTCAAAAAGTGTTTCATGAATTGGGCCAAACCTTTTTGAAAGCAATTCAAGAGAATTAGATTGTTTTGGTGCATGATCTAAAATAATTACACCATACTTCACAAAATCTTTTAATCCACTAATAGCTGCATCATTGTTTTCAAGAAATTTTTTCCAATCATGTTTTGGAGGAACAAAGTCATGATTCCATTCTTTGTGCTCTGGATACCTTGGTTGACCACATTCAAGAATCTTTTTAAGAGGTATTATAGACTCGTGACCATCTGGCCAAGACACCAGGATATTGTTATTAGTTACTCTGACATCTTTAGGAGTTATATCACTAGGTACGGTATGCAATAAAAATTGTTTTTCTTCTGTTTCAGTTATTCTACATTCATCACATTGACAGTTATCCCTGAGCCATAAAAAAGGCAAGTCAAAGCTTTGTTTCTCTAAAGTTAGTGTTACAGATTCTTTGTTTATCTCTATCATATATAAATATCAAAACGTGTTGTACTTCCTTTTATTTGATAATTAATATTACTATATTTCTTTTTATGTTTTAAAGGTCTTTTTAATATAATTTTTTTGTACTCAGTTTTAAGAAATTTATTTATTAAATCCTCATCTTTTTCCTTAATATTTTCATTCTCAAGTATGAAAGTTATTGCTTCAATGTAACTAGATTTTTTTTGATTTTTTTTAAGAATTGGATACATAGGATCAAGATAAATCACATCTGGAGTAGATTGTAACTTGGAGTATTTTTTAGCAGAATCGCCGAAGGAAAAATTAAGATTTTTTAAAAATTCTAATTCTGGTGATGCTCTTCTTATAGCATCTTTAACAAGGCAGTAAATAACTTTACTTTGTTCAACAGCCGTTACTTTATGTCCTAGAGACAAGAAAATCATTGAATCTGACAAAAAACCAGCAGTAGCATCAAAAATACTTAATTGTGTCTTTGCTTTACCAAGTGCTTTTTTTAAATTACTTTCATGTTGCGATCTTCTTAGTCTCCAGCCAAGCTTCCCTTTTAAAAAATCAATTTGAATATTTTTATTAAGGTTTTGGCTGTTTTTTATGAAAGATAAGCCAGTCTCATCAAAATAAAGAAAAGGTTCTGTTGGTAATACTGTAGTAAATTTTAAATTAAGATTTTCAGCGATCTCTTTAATTTTTTTATCAACGATTGTGTCTTTTGAATAGATTTGCATCAAATTAACAAAAGCAAAATTAGACCAAGAATTACTCGATAAATAACGAAAGGAATCATTCCAATCTTTTCAACAAATGCTAAAAAATATTTAATTGTAAAAAAAGCAAATATAAATGAAACAAGGAAACCAATTAGCGAACTTATACTTAAGAAATCTTGATTATTAAAATCTGCAATCAGAAAAATGATTGCTCCAAATATAGCAGGTATACTCAGCAAAAATGCAAATTTTGATGCATCCTTCATTGTAAGGCCTACTAAAAGAGCTCCTGTAATGGCAGTCCCAGATCTTGAGGCTCCTGGAACTAAAGCCATACATTGAAATATCCCTATAATGAGTGCCGCTTTTGTTGTTACTTCAAGGATTGTGATATTTTCTTTTCTTCTTAAGTAAGCAAATAAAAGTATTGCTGCAAATATTAGATTCGCAATGGCAATGCTTGATAAATTAAATATTCTCTCAGAAATATAATCTGATAGTCCTAAACCAGCAAAAACAATTGGAATCGAAGCAACAATTAACATCGCAAATAATTTTCTATATTCGTCAAGGGTTCTGTCATTTGAATACGTTGAGAGAGCCATCATCGATATTTCTCTTTTAAAGTAATAGATAACTGCTAATAATGTTCCAGCATGAACAGCAATATCAAAAGCAAGTCCAAAATCTCTTAATTCAAAAATTAAAGCAGGCAATAATAAATGTGCTGAACTGGAAATAGGTAAAAACTCTGTTAAGCCTTGAATAATTCCAAGTATTAGACTTAATAAAATATCATTCATTTATTTTTTTAAAATTATTTTTAGTTGAATATGATGGATTTTCCGTGGCAGGATTAAATGAATCACTTTTTTTGTCACTTTGGGAGAATTGATCTTTTGCAATTTTGATAATTTCTGATGAATCAAATTGTTTTTCATTATCATCATCAATAGCTAATAAGGGTTTGTTAAGAGCTACTGCGACTCCTTTCAAAAAACTTGCAATAGTTCTGGTTGCTGTATATGAAACTTGACAGTTTGAGTATGCGAAAAGATCAATATCTTGAAGTGTAAATGTACTATTCAATCCAACATTTTCAAGAAACATGTTCCAGTTTGGTCTATCTTTTCTTTCATGAGAATAATTGAATGAAACAATTTCCATATCTAACATTACGCTTATGGAAGTCTGGTCTCCAGAGCTTTGCAGTGCAAGAATATTCATTTATAAATATTTTGAAATACTTTCAAAAACTTTATCAACGCTATTTGAGCCATTGACTCTAAAAAAAAGGAGAGTACCCTCTTCCGCTTTATTCTTATAAAAATCTGTAAGTGGTTTTGTTTGCTCATGATAAACACTTAATCTTTTTAGAACAGTTTCAGGTTTATCATCCTCTCTTTGAATTAAAGGCTCTCCTGAAATGTCATCATGGCCTTCGTTTTCGGGAGGGTTATATTCAATATGATAGTTTCTTCCTGATCCCGGATGAACTCTTCTACCTGACATTCTGTCTACAATAGCCTGATCCTCGACATGAATTTCAATTACATGAGTGAAACTAACTCCCATATCAGTAAGCTGTTTTGCCTGACCAATTGTTCTGGGAACACCATCAAAAAGGGATCCATTAACACAATCTGGCTTACTTAATCTTTCTTTTATGAGAGAGCCTATGATTTCATCAGAAACAAGGCCGCCTGAGTCGAGAATATTGGAAACTTCTTTGCCCAACTTACTACCTGAGGCTACTGCCTCTCTAAGCATGTCTCCGGTACTTATTTTAGGGATATTACACAAGTCGCATATTAAATCCGCTTGAGTTCCTTTTCCAGCACCTGGTGGGCCAAGTAATATAATATTTCTCATTTTTCTAATATAACGAAGGCAATTGCATATTCACTTTCGTCAGAAAGACTAACATGTGATTGTCTTATTCCCAAATCATTCAATAATTTCTTGATCTCTTTACTAAAATCAAAAAAAGGTTTTCCGCAAGAGTCTCTAAGAATTTTTATTGATTTAAAATTTATTTCTCCGGTAATACCTTTTCCAATTGCTTTTGAGAAAGCCTCTTTTCCCGAAAATTGTTTTGATAAGTACATAATTTGCTGCTCTTGATTTAATTGAGAATATGTATGTAATTCTTCTTTACTTAGAATTTTCTGTGCGAAAGATTTTTGTGACTTCATATCTTTAATTCTTTGAATTTGAATAATGTCAGTTCCTACGCCGTATATCATGATTTTATAGATTTAAAAATATTTCTACTTGTAAGTTCTTTTCCATCTAAACAAAACCCTATTGCTTTAGTTGTAATATCTTTTAACAAATTTTTTGAAACGTTTGAAAGGTTTCTTTTTTTTACATTAATTATATCTTCTCCACTTAAATTGCCGCTCTCTATATTTTTAAAACCTTTCTCGGGTATATATGAGTATTTTTCATTTGCTTTTATAGGAGTGTTACTTCCTATCTCGTATTCAAAATCTAGACCGTATCCCAGCATGTCTAATAGATCTAGTTCAAAATTCCTCAGAGTTATCTCTAAGTCCTTTTTTGATGAGACTTGCTTAAGAAAATTATCATACAAATCAAATAAATCACTCTGAGCAGCATCTTTTGGTAGAAGTTTTATAAGTAATTCATTTATATAAAGCAAGCTGTAACTTTTTTTTGAAAGTGTATTGTTGTAGTCCATTAAGTTTCTATCAATGCTAGTTAATGTTTTAAGCTCTGACCTTCCAGAATATGTAATAGCTAGTTTGTAAAAAGGTACTAAATATCCAAAAAACTTAGATTTTGGTTTTTTAGCGCCTTTGGCGATGATAGACATTCTTCCATTTTTTTTTGTGAAAACCTCAGAGATTATGCTTGTTTCTCCATAAGATCTTTGATGCAATAGAAAACATTCATCAGAATTAATTTGACTCATAATTATTTCCTACACCCAGACTATAAATAAAACTCGAATCCGTATTCCAATTTCTTTTAACTTTAACCCATGTTTTAAGAAAAACTTTATTGTTTAGGAAATTTTCGATATCTTGTCTTGCTTCCTTACCAATTTTTTTTAGCAAATCTCCGTTAGAGCCAATAACGATATGTTTTTGAGACTTCCTATTAACATATATAACTGCACTAATATGAATTGTTTTATTTTTACTTTCTATTTCTTCAATCTCAACAAAAGTATCATGAGGTAATTCATCTCCTAAATTTCTTATTATCTTTTCTCTAATTAACTCCGAAATCATGAATTTATTATCATTGCTATTAACCATAAATTTTTCATCATATATATGTTCATTTTCAGGCAAATTGTCTTCAATCTTAGTTACAAGATCATCAATATTTTGATTTGTTTTTGCTGAAATAGGGATAATTGAGTCAAAATTATATTTAGACGAAATATTTTCAATAAATGGCAAAAGTTTTTGTTTATTATCTATCTGATCTATTTTATTGATAACGCAAATTGTTAGAGGGTTAGTTTCTTTTAATTTGGATATTATTAATAGATCTTCCTCAATCATAGATAGCCTTTGCATTACAAATAAAACGATATCTGAATCTTCGATAATGCTCTGAGCAGACTTATTTAGAATTTTATTCATTGTTTTTTTAGATTTGATATGAAGTCCTGGAGTATCAATGAAAATTGATTGCTTATTATTTGTTGTTTTAATTCCCAGAATATTATTCCTTGTTGTTTGAGATTTACGAGATGTGATTGAAACCTTCTTTTTTAAAATAGAATTTATTATTGAAGATTTGCCAACATTTGGTTTACCGATAATTGAAATATAGCCACAGTATTTTTTTGACATCTTATGATTTTATGAAATCGAGTATTTTTTTTGCAACAGCTCTCTCAGCATGCCTTTTTGAAGATCCAGCAGCAACAAATTTTTTTTTCTGATAGGTAATTGAGGCCTCAAATCCATCATTTATTGATCTTGATTCATATTTTGGAGGATTGATTTTTTTTGCTTGAAGATATTCTTGTAATTCAGTTTTAGAATCTCTAAATTCTACTTCAACACCAATTTCTTGAATCTCACTTTTCATTAAATTAAGTACAAATTTTTTAGCTTGGTTCCAGTCGCTATCGAGCAATACTGCTCCGATAAGAGATTCAAATGCACCCTCTAGAATTGAATGTTTCCTCAACTCTGACAAATTTGCTGTACCCTTTGAAAGTTTAATATATTCACTAAGATAAATTTTATTTGCTAAATTTACTAAAGTTTCTCCCTTAACTAAATGAGATCGCATTCTGGTAAGCAAACCCTCTTTCTCATTTGGAAATTTTTTATACAAATGCTCTGAAATTACAGCATTTAAGACTGAGTCACCTATGAACTCAAGCCTTTCGTTATTCTCTAAGTTATTTGAACTTTTGTGAGTAATAGCTAAATCAAGCAATGAGTTATCTTTAAACTCATAAGATATTTTTTTTTGCAGTTCAACTAAGGACATTAATCAATTTTTCCAGCTTTTTTAAATGAAGGAAAGCATGTCCAGCATTCCCAAGTCATAAATAAGACATCAGCTCTTCCGAAAAAGTTCTCTCTAGGAACAAATCCCACATCTTTTGTACTATCATTAGAGTTATCTCGATTGTCGCCCATAACAAAATAGTGTCCTTCAGGAATGGTCCACTCTTGAGGATACTGATCATTTTGACCCCGGATATTTTTTACAACAAATTCTGCATCATTATGTATCTCATTAAAAAAATCTATTTTTACGTCTATTTCTCTAGTTAATATTTCACCAGAAGAGTACTTATAGTTTCTTTTTAACTTTCCGTTTTCGGTTTTGATAAAGTCTCTCTCAATAGCGACCCCATTGATGTAAAGCTTCTTATTAATTAGTCTGACGACATCCCCTGGTTTTCCAATTAATCTCTTGATGTATGGAACTGGGTTATGTGGAGGGATTAAAACAACAAGATCACCATACTCAGGATCATTTTTGTATAGTCTAGGAAAACCTACGCGATTAACTTTAAGACCATAGGCAAACTTATTAACCAATAAGAAATCTCCCTTTCTGAGTTGTGGCTCCATCGAACCTGATGGTATTTGATATGGTTCATACAAAAAAGTACGCAAAACAAAAATTAAAAATAGTGGAATAAAATAACCTCTTGAGGATGAGATTATCTCTGCATTTCTAAAGTAATATCCTAATAACATTACAATAAAAGAGAGAGCTGAAGCTGCCAGCAAAACAATACCGAGATCGCCAGAGTTAACAAATATGCTAATAAGAACTGCTATTCCAGATATTGTGCTAATAAAAGACAAATATTTAATTAACAATGGTTCTTTTTCTTCGCCTGCTGATTGTAGATTAAATCTAATCCAAGCTATTACAGAAATTATCATCCCAATAACGCCGACTATAAATAATGGATCTCTAATCATGTTATTCATTAGAACTAAAATAATTTAAAAATGCGTCTTGAGGTATTGAAACCTTTCCGAGTTGTTTCATTTTCTTCTTTCCTTGTTTTTGTTTTTCAAGAAGTTTCATCTTTCTTGTTACATCTCCGCCATAAAGTTTGGCCGTAACGTTCTTTCTATATGCCTTTACGGTCTCTCTAGAAATAATTTTAGCACCTAATGCAACTTGTATTGGAACGTCAAACATCTGTCTTGGAATTAATTTTTGAAGATTTTTTGCAATTTCTCTTGCTTTAGAATTGGAAAAAGATTTATGAACAATCATTGAGAGAGCATCAATTTTGTTATTGTTTATAAGTACATCAATTTTAGTAAGATCTGATTTTTTAAAACCTATTAATGAATATTCAATCGATGCAAATCCCTTTGTTGATGACTTTATTTGGTCAAAGAAATCAATAATTACTGAAGACAATGGCATTTCAAAAATTATAGAAACCTGATTGCCAAAATACTTCATATCT
>Ga0209433_10000646_pt1 | contig 10795 bp, 9 predicted proteins | sample METZYME_5_50m_FD_187552 | JGI IMG/M metagenome (GOLD analysis project Ga0209433, IMG submission 187552) | Marine microbial communities from oxygen minimum zone in mesopelagic equatorial Pacific - METZYME_5_50m (SPAdes) (version 2) | ecosystem: Environmental > Aquatic > Marine > Oceanic | place...
ACTATCCATAATTCCCCCATGTAATAGTTATGGATATGGTACAAAATAGACCGTTTTTGACAAATTATTTTAAATTAACTGACTAATAGAATTTATGGGTATATGGAACAATATAAATTTGGCTTATGTTGTGTTAGATCCTTTGTAAAACACTAGATATAGTGTTTTCAGACAATAGTGTTATTTGAAAAAAACTTTTGGACACAGAATATTATTCGGATCCATTGATTTTTTGAGGGTTTCGAGCAATTTGTACTTATCTCGATACTCACTGAATTCTGTCCAAATCTCTTTTTTTCTCTGTCCTATACCGTGCTCAGCACTTGGAGAGCCGTTAACTTCTTTTAATAGGTTATAAACTTGTGAAATCAATTCTTCTTCATTGGTTTTTGAAATGATATTTACATGTATATTTCCATCACCTAAATGACCAAAAGAATGCATAGAATTTGCATCAATATCTTTCACTCTACTAAGAAATAACTGCAGTTTTTCCATAGGAATAGATAAGTCCATTTTATAAGCATGGTTATCAGCTAAGATAACAGGAAGGTCCTCTCTTTTAGCCCAAATCTCTTCTGCTTGTTTTGAATTAAGTAAAGAAACGCTTTCATTAATTGTGGCAAGTGACTCAAGCGCTTTATCAAGTTCGTTTTGCTCATTTGAAACAAGTTCAATAATGACGGAATACTCAGATGTTGGAGTATCTCCTAAAAGAGTTTGGCAGTTTTTGTCCCAATATTCGATGGACGAGATTAACTTTCTTATTTCAGAAGACAATACATCCTTTCTAAGCTGATCTAGATTATCAGTTTTAATTAGAATATTTTCAGCATAATGCAAGCGCTCCTCAGTCTTAAGCACTACCTCGAATATTATTCCCAACGACCCTTCTGATCCAAAAAATAATTCCATTAAATTTGGACCTGTTGCATCTTTAGCAATTTCTTTTTGAAGGCTAAGCACCTCACCATTTGCCAGCATTACTCTCATTTTTGTAACATGATCTTTTGTTGCCCCATAGCGAATAAATTTTGAGCCAGCTGCGTTGGTTGCAACATTGCCACCTATTGAACTGGAAGAGGACGAAGCTAGAGATATTGGTAGTAATCTATTTTTTTCAGCAACAAAGTTTTTTACTAGGTCTGTGATAGCTCCTGCTCCACACTTAACGCATTGTTTCTCTTCAATCCACTCTATCGAATTCATCCTTTCAAGAGAAATAACTATTTCTTTATTAGCAGCTGTTGCGCCGCCACAAAGCCCAGTTCTACCACCTGATATTACTACTGCCTGTTTGTCTTCATTTGCAATTTTTAAGATTTTTTTTAAATCTGATTCACTCTCAGGAAAAATTATTGCTGTTGGGTCAGGCGTGATGGCTTTGTACCAATCGCCCCCATACTTCTCAAAATATTCTTTAGTCGTTTTTACCTGAGTTTCTGAAAATGTATTCAATAATTTTTGAAGACTATCTGTCATCATTAAATACTATGAAATTCCTATAGATGAATACAGTAGTGAAACTAAAAAATCCTGCAATTATCTTTTGGACGAGGATATTGTTTACTTCAATTGCAGCAAGCAAATAAAAAGCTACTGCCGTTATAACTGCACCAATTACACCACCTAAAAAGTAAGCTGAGAACTCTAGTGCCGGTTTATCTGCAAGCCACCCTCTTCCAAATACAAAGTTTTTTGCCAATACAAAACTTACACAAGTGCCTAAAAGATAGCAAAAGAAAGATGTATATGCTCTATTAATATCAGTGTAATAATCCAATGCTAACAAAACAGCAAAGTCTACTACAAATGCTGTTGCATTAGTTCCTGCATATTTAATAATTTTGATAACCATTTGCTAAAGTTTCAGCTAGGCTGTTATTTTGTTGAAGACTTCTTTAATTCTATCCAGACCCCAATCCAATTCTTCTTTTGTTATTACAAGGGGTGGTGCGTATCTTATGGTTGTCTCATGTGTTTCTTTACATAAGATCCCATGATCTAGACACATTTTTGATAAGTCTTTGCCAGAAACAATATCCGGATCAATTTCTACGCCTAACCAAAGACCTTTTCCTCTTACTTCTTTGATTATCTTTGAATTCATATTCAAAAGAGATTCTTTAAAATACTCACCCATTACTTTACTATTTTCAATCAGACCGTCTTCTTCAAGCAATTCTAGCGATCTTTTCGCAATTGCTGCTGCTAGTGGATTGCCTCCGAATGTGGAACCATGTGAGCCAGGATTCATCCAATGTAAAACTTCTTCTGATGACAAAAAGCATGATACAGGCATGAAGCCTCCACCTAAAGCTTTGCCAAGTATCAGACCATCTGGTTGTATGCCAGTATGTTGATAAGCAAACAATTTTCCTGTCCTTCCAAGTCCAGATTGAATTTCATCAAGAATCATAAGTACGTTATGTTTAGAGCAAATTTCTCTAACTTCAGGTAAATAATTTTCAGGTGGCACAACGATTCCTGCCTCACCTTGAATTGGCTCTATTAGAACTGCGGCTGTGTTTTCATTGATTGCTTCTTCAATGGCAGCTGAGCAGCCATATTTTACCGTGACAAACCCTGGGGTATGAGGCCCAAAATCATGTCTTGAATTTTCATCGCTTGAAAAACTTATAATTGTCGTGGTTCTTCCGTGGAAATTGCCAGCTGCTACAATTATTTCAGCTTTTCCAGATTTAACTTTTTTAGTTCTGTAAGCCCATCTTCGAGAAGATTTTATAGCTGTTTCGACAGCCTCAGCTCCTGAATTCATTGGCAAACACATCTCAAAACCACTCATTTTTGTAATTGTTTCAAGATATGGGCCTAGAGTGTCTGTATAGAAAGCCCTGGATGTCAAAGATAATCTGCTCGATTGTTCATGAAAAACTCTCAAGAGTTCTGGATGTGCATGACCATGACTCACAGCAGAATATCCTGACATCATATCAAGATATTTTTTTTCATTTACATCCCAAGCCCAGACCCCTTTAGCTTTTGATAAAACAACTGGCAAAGGTTTATAATTATCAGGACCAAAAATTGACTCTTTTTGAATGAGATTATTTTGAATATTATCAATCACTGACAATATTCTAATGGTAAATATTTTGTACTGCTAGTTAAATATGAAAGATCTTCAATCAACCAATAGACTATTTATGGTAGAGCCAAAAGTGTTCTACATGAATCCTGAAACATCCTCCAGCAATCACTATCAAAAAGATGATAATTCAATGACGGAAGATGAAATTTTGGATGCTGCTATAGAAGAGTTTGTCAGGTTTAGGGACAATTTAGTAGAAAGTGGAATTGAAATTATTACTTTCAAGGGGTCTGATGAGTGTCCTGATCATATTTTTCCAAATTGGTTTACGACCTTTTCAGATAGCACATATCAAATTTTTCCTATGCTTGCTGAAAATAGAAGGAAGGAAAAAACAAAAGCAATGAAAGATTTTCTAAACAAAAGTTATAAATTAAAAGCAGATCTGTCTTTCATGGAGAAAGATAATCTATTTCTTGAATCAACAAGTAGTATGGTTTTTGACAGAATAAATAGAATCGTCTACTTAACACTATCCCCTAGAGCAAATCAGGAGTTGGCAGAGAAATGGTGTGCTGAAAATAATTATCAATTAGTTATGTTCGAAACAGAGAGCCATACTGGTTCGCCTATTTATCACACAGACGTGCTTATGTATGTGGGAACCACTATGATTGGAATTTGTTATGAAGTAATTAAACCTGAATATAGAGATAAGGTTATTGAGATGACAAATAAATATCATGAAGTATTAGAGATTAAACAGGATCAACTATTGGACTTTTGTGGGAATTGTCTTGAGGTACCCAATATGGATAGAAAGTTACAACTTGTTATGTCATCAAGAGCTTTCAATGCATATACAGAAGAACAGATGCAGTTTTTGAATAAGCATTTTGACAAAATAGTTCATCAAGACATACCCACCATAGAGAAGTATGGTGGAGGTTCTGCTAGATGTATGATTGCTGAATTATTCTGAGTCAGAGAATTCCAGTTTTACTTTACCGTCTCTTCTTATTTCAGTAACTTTTACTCTAACCTTGTCGCCTTCATTAACTATGTCTGTGAGCTGGTCAAAATCTTCTTTAAATTGAGAAATATGCAGCAGACCGTCCTTTCCAGGCATAAAAGTTACAAAAGCCCCAAATTCCATGATTTTTGCAACCACTGCGTCATAGTCTTTGCCAACTTCTGGCTCAGCACATAATAACTCAATTTTTTCTTTTGCAGCTTCAGCAACTTCTTTATTTTCACCAAAGACGTTAACTTCACCTGAATCTTGAAGTTCGATTGTTACACCAAATTCTTCTTGCAAGCCCTTAATGGTTGAGCCGCCTTTTCCAATGACAACTTTAACTTTATCTTTATGTACTTTGAACTTACAGAAGTAAGGCGCCAAGCTAGTTAATTCATTCGGTGATGAAAGTGCTTTATCCATTTCACCTAGAATGTGCATTCTCGCATCTTTAGCCTGTGTAAGAGCTTTTTCAAGAATCTCTTCATTGATTCCTTCTATCTTGATGTCCATTTGCAGGCCAGAGACTCCGTTTTTTGTTCCAGCAACTTTGAAATCCATATCACCCAAATGATCTTCATCTCCAAGAATATCTGTCAAAACTTCATATCTTTCATCGTCTTTAACTAAACCCATTGCAACACCAGCAATATTTTCTTTAATTGGTATTCCTGCCGCCATCATTGCTAGACTGCCGCCACAAACAGATGCCATTGAGCTTGAACCATTCGATTCTGTAATTTCACTCACAACCCTAATGGCATAAGGAAATTCTTCTAAACTTGGAACTGCAAATTGCAGCGATCTTTTGGCTAATGCTCCATGACCAATTTCTCTTCTTTTTGGCCCCATTGGAAAACCCAATTCACCAACACTATAGCTTGGAAAATTATAATGAAGCATAAAATTATCTTTCACTTCACCAGCTAAAGCATCAATAGTTTGAACATCTCTTCCAGAGCCAAGAGTGGCTGTCACTATTGCTTGTGTCTCACCTCTTGTAAAAAGTGCTGAACCATGTACTGATGGTAAAAAATTTGTTTCAATGCTGATATCTCTTACTTCAGTAAGACTTCTTCCATCAATTCTTTTTTGATCAGCTAAGATATTTTCTCTAACAATGTGCTTTTCAACTTCCTTGAATTGTTTCAAATAGCTATTATGTTGATCTTCTTCGAGACCATCTAGCAGTTGTTCTCTGACCACATTAATCTTTTCACCTCTTTCTTTTTTATCAATTGTTGTAAATGCATCACTTAAAGCTGTTGTATATTTTTCGCTTACCTCTGCATAAATTTTCTCTTCTTCTTCCTTATGTGGATTTATGTGCTCAGATCTCTCTGGAAGAACTTCTTTTGCAAACTCGTCAATTAATTTAATTACGGGCTTCATCTCTTGGTGTCCATAAAGAATCGCACCTATCATTAAATCTTCACTTAATTCGTTTGCATCAGACTCGACCATTAAGACAGCACTTTCAGAACCTGCTACAACCATATCTAAATCTGAATTTTCAAGTTGCGCAAAAGATGGGTTTAAAACATATTCATCTTCAACAAATCCAACTCTAGCTGCAGCCATAGGACCTTTAAATGGTACATCTGCAATTGACATAGCAGCTGATGCAGCCATCAATGCTACAACATCTGGTGGATTATCTTTATCCAAGGACAATAACATGCAGTTTACTTGCACTTCATCTTTATAAAAATCTGGAAAAAGAGGTCTCAAAGGTCGATCAATTAACCTTGAAGTCAATGTTTCTACCTCTGTTGGCTTTCCTTCTCTTTTGAAATATCCTCCAGGAATTTTTCCAGCAGAATAAGTCTTTTCCATGTAATGAACACTTAATGGGAAGAAATCTCTCCCTTCAGCACTTGGTTTGGTTACAACTGCACACATCACCATTGTTCCACCCATGGAAGCAATTACAGATGCGGTTGCTTGTCTTGCGATTTTTCCTGTTTCTAAAACAAGAGTTTTTGATCCCATTGGGATCTCTTTTCTTATAACTTTATTCATAATTTAGTCTCTAATATTTAATTCTTTAACGAGCTTTTGGTAGGCAGATGAATCTGACCTTTTAAGATAATTTAAAAGTTTCTTTCTATCACTGACTATCTGTAATAATCCAGTTCTAGAGTGATTGTCTTTTTTATGTTCTTTAAAGTGACTTTGCAATTCTTCAATTCTTTTTGTCAACAACGCAATCTGAACAGAAGTAGACCCAGTGTCTGTTTCTGTTTTTCCAAATTTTTTAATAACTGCTTGAGTTTCTTCTTTACTTAAGCTCATTTCTTAATTTTCTCCTTTCACTAAAACTTTAATAGGCTGAATGTTTAAGTTTTTGTCAACTTCACCCATCCCTAACAAATCTTCATTGTTAAAAATAAAATGTTTTCCAGTTTTTTTTATTTCCCTCGCCATTACCTGGCATCCGTTTTGAAAATTTTTTACCTCAGAAGACCTTATTTCTACCTTAGGGATATCTATCAAAATTTCTTCAATCCGCCTAACATACTGCATTTTTTTATCTTTGTCCAAGTTTTTTAGGTTAGATAGTGTAATGGTTTGATCTAAATCTAGGTGCCCAAATTTAGTTCTTACTAAACCGCTCATACAAACTGATTGATTAATCTTTTTTCCAATATCAACTCCGAGTGTTCTAATGTATGTTCCTTTACTGCAAAACACTTTGATTCTGAATCTAGGAAATTCATACTCTAATAGTTCAATATTAAAAATCTCTATTTCGTGAGGAGCCCTTTCGAAATCTATGCCTTTTCTTGCCAATCTATGCATGGGTTTTCCTTTAATTTTTTTTGCGGAATAAATGGGGGGTATTTGCAGTGACTTACCATAAAATTCATCAATAGCCTTTTTAAGCTCATCTTGAGTGGGTTCTGAAGAATTCAATTCATAACTAAGGTATCCTGTAATATCTTCAGTGTTCGAACTCAATCCAATTATAAAATCCGCTATGTATTCCTTGGACTCAGTATTGAAATATTGAATAAACTTTGTTGATTGATTGAAAAATATTGGAAGCAAACCTGTTGCAAGAGGATCTAATGTGCCTGCATGCCCAGCTTTTTTAAAGTTGAGAATTTTCTGAGCTTGTTTAATTGAAGAAAAGGAAGTCTCGCCTTTATCTTTATTGAGCAAAAGTATTGTCATTATAGTTTATCTATAAGATCATCAATTTTTCTGACGGCATCAATATGCTCATCATAGAAAAACTTTAATTCAGGAACTTTTTTTAGGGGCAAATTCTTGGATAAGTCTTTTCTAATTTTCCAAGAATTCTCGTTTAAGAATACTTGCAAGTCCTTATTGCTCAAATCTGAATTAATTGTCGAAAAAAAAACTTTTGCGCTTGATAGATCCCTTGCTGTCTCTACATGGTTTATGCTTATGAAACCACACATCTCCCTTAAATCGCTGTTCTGAATACTTGATGCAATTTCTTTCTTAAGGTTATCATTTACCCTAATTATCCTATCTTTTTCCATCTTTTTTAAAGAGATCTTTTTTCTTCTTTTTGTTCGAAGTTTTCTATGATATCGCCAGCTTTAATATCTAAATAATTCTTTATACCTATGCCGCACTCAGTGCCATTCTGAACTTCTTTAACATCGTCTTTGAAACGTCTTAGTGAATCTAACTCACCTTCATGAATTACAACACTATCTCTAAGAACTCTTACGTGTTTTTCTCTTTTCACTGATCCTTCTGTCACCATACAACCTGCAACTAAACCAAATTCCGGTGATTTGAAAACTTCTTTTACTTCTGCCAAACCTAAAATCTTTTCTGAGTAAATCGGTTTTAGCAATCCAGATAGAAGTCTTTTTGTATCTTCAATAAGGTCATAAATAACACTGTAATAACTGACTTCAATTCCATTTGACTCTAAAAGTTTCTTCGCCTTGTTATCAGATCTTACGTTAAAACCAACTATTCTGGCACCAGTAGTTATTGCTAGGTTTACATCAGACTCAGTTATACCGCCAATACCTGAGCTAACGATGTCAACATCAACTTCTTCGTTTCCAATTTTTAATAAAGATGCATTAATTGCTTCATTTGTTCCTGCCACATCAGACTTAATAATTATTCTCAATTTATTAATTTTTTCTTGGTCGAGAAGATCAAAGGCTGATTGAGAAGTCATAACATTCTTATCAGACCGTTCTTTAAGATAAGCAACCCTTTCATCAATAAGTGCTCTAGCATCTTTTTCAGATGGCATAACATTAAAAACCTCACCAGCTGAAACACAATCTTCTAAACCTAATACCTCAACAGGCGTGGACGGACTAGCTTCTTTTACTGATTCTCCCGAACTATTTATAAGAGATTTGATTTTGCCTTTTTTTTCAGCGGCGACAATAATATCTCCGACTTTTAAGACGCCTTTTTGCACAAGAAAAGTTCCCAGTGGTCCTTTAAATTTATCTAATTCAGATTCTAAAATTACACCAGTTGCTAAACCATCGATTGGGACTTTTAACTCTAATAATTCAGATTCCAATTCAATTGCATTAAGCAATTCATCTATACCTTTTTTTGTTATTGCAGAGACTGGAATCATTTGATTTTTGCCACCCCAATCCTCTGGAACCAATTCATACTTTGCTAAATCTCCTTTAACTTTTTCAATATCAGCTGCTTCAAGATCAACTTTATTTATAGCAACTATAATCGGCACATTTGCTGCTTTAGCATGAGTTATTGCCTCTATTGTTTGGGGTTTAACGCTATCATTAGCTGCAACTACTAGGATCACAATATCTGTAGTATTTGCACCTCTAGCTCTCATAGCTGTAAATGCTTCATGTCCTGGTGTGTCTATAAAAGTAATCTTTCCTGATTTTGTTTTAACTTCGTATGCTGCAATGTGTTGAGTGATGCCTCCAGATTCACCATCAACAACATTTGTTGATTTTATTGCATCAAGTAATGAGGTTTTACCATGGTCAACATGGCCCATAACTGTTACTACTGAATGTCTGTTTTTTGGCTCATCTATATCTTTATAAACTACTTCATATGTTGGGTAATTTGTTTCCTCTTCAGATGTGCTTTGTTCTTCTTCAAATTTAACCTTGAAACCAAATTCTTCTGCAACTAAGACTGCCGTTTCCTGATCAACCTCATCGCTGAGAGATGCCATTTCTCCTAATTCCATTAATTTTTTAACAACTTCATTTCCTCTCTTACTGAGCTTTCTTGCTAAATCGTTAACTCTAATTGAACCATTGATATTTACTGATTTTTCAGCCTTTTCCTTTTTTGGCTCTTCCTTCTTCTTGGTTTCTACCTTCACAGGCTTTTTCTCTGCTTTGGGAGCAGGTGCAGATGTCTTCTTTTCAGTTGAGGGCTCAAGTTTTTTTGGAACTTCTACCTTAGGTGTTGCTACTTGAGCAGGGGAATCTTTCGAGCTTCTAATATAAGCAAGGAGCTTTTGTTTATCTTCAGTTGAAACAAGATCATCTACACTAGTTTGCGACAATCCAGCTGCTATCATTTTTTCAAGAAGAGCATTGGGATCTATCTTTAAGATTTCAGAAAGTTTTTTTACTGATACATCCACTTTGCTTCTCCTTAATTAAACCATGGCTTTCGAGCCTCCATTATAAGAGCTGATGCTTCTTTTTCGGTCACTTTTTCCGATATATCCATCAACTCCCCAACTGACATTTCAGCTAATTCATCAAGCTTTTTTATATTATTGGCACTTAATGCACTCAAAATATCATTAGTAATGCCATTTAAATTAACAAGATCATCTTCCATGGTTGGATCATTAAAATCAGCATTGAAGGCGTCTTGTAGCAGAAGCTCATTAGCTTTATCCATTACTTCAGTCAATCTTTTGTCCGTTGTGAAAATTTCTTTTGTTTTTTCAGCACTTGAGTCAACTAGCTTTTCTAAACTATCTATTTCGCTTGATACAATTAGTTCTTTTTCTTTGTCAGAAAGACCTAGTCTTGATGCTAAGGCATCGTATTTTTCAACTAATGTAGAATCTTGATATTCTTTAAATTGCTCTTTATTAAGGACTTGAAACGACCAACCTATCATATGTGTCATTAGTCTTAAATTCTGACCATTCTTCCCTATTATCTGTGCTTGGTTTTCTTCTTCAACTTCTAGAATAAGTGTAGATGTTCTCTCATCAACTAAAATAGAAAAAATCTTAATTGGTGCAAGACAATTAACAACAAATTCAGCCGGATTATCACTATGAATGAAGATATCAATTCTCTCATTGCCAATTTCATTGGAAACTGCTTGTACTCTTGAACCTCTCATGCCAACGCAAGCTCCAACAGGATCTATTCTTCCGTCATAAGTTTTCACAGCAATTTTTGATCGATACCCAGGGTCACGAGCAATAGCTTTGATCTCGATTGTGCCCTCTGAAATTTCAGGTACTTCTTGAGTGAATAATTGCACTACCAGCCTTTCATCTGTTCTGCTTAAGATAATTTGAGGCCCTCTTGGAGTTGTCACAATCTCTTTTATAACTGCTCTTACTCTGTCATTTAATTTAAATATTTCACCAGGAATAATTTGATCTCTTGGAATTTGGGCGTTCAAGTCCTCTTCAATTTCCAGAAGAAGAAAGTCCCTATTGATTCTTTTTACTTGACCAGAAATTACCTCTCCAACAAGGCTCTCATATTTCGCTGTAATTTTGCTTCTTTCAGCTTCTCTTA
>Ga0209433_10000648_pt1 | contig 10787 bp, 11 predicted proteins | sample METZYME_5_50m_FD_187552 | JGI IMG/M metagenome (GOLD analysis project Ga0209433, IMG submission 187552) | Marine microbial communities from oxygen minimum zone in mesopelagic equatorial Pacific - METZYME_5_50m (SPAdes) (version 2) | ecosystem: Environmental > Aquatic > Marine > Oceanic | place...
CAAGTATGCAACTAAATAAACTACACGTAGAACAAATCGAACCGTCGGGAACAAGAGAAAAGATTCTCTTTGAATCTGCAAAACTCTTTGCAAGGCAAGGCTATGTCGGCACATCAACACGCGAGATCACAGAGGCAGTGGGCATAAGTCAACCGGGACTATATCGACACTTCAATTCGAAAGAGGAAATAATTCTGGCGTTAGGCGATGCTATATTAGATCCGCTCGTTTATATCATCTCCGAAGAAAGAAAACAGAGTTCGACGAGAGCAGTCGCAATAACCTCGTTCGTATTCCGAGTTTGTTATCAACTTGTCCAATCGCCCTACAGTGCTCAGTTCTGGATCAGTTGGCCCTATGAAGCATCCCAATTCACAGCCGCAAAGACAAAGTACACCAAAATCAGTCAGTATCTCGATGAAATTGTTGAAGAAGGCGTAAACAACGGAGAATTCAGAGATATTCCAGTCGACTTGGCAAGAGAGACTATCCTTAACCTAATTATCTCGGGTGTTTTTCGAGGGGTTGGAGATATCAAAGATCGAATAGAGTATGTGGTTGAGGTATCCCTAAGAAGTGTCATAAGAAACTCCTCTAGCATAAATCTGACTTTATCTGCATCACGAAAGAGAGTCAGATAAAACTAATCCAAGAACTCAATCAGCCAGTGAGCTTTCACCCACAAGATGCTGGCTCAGGACCACTCCTCCCAAACGGGTTTACAACCTGCAGGAAGAGGTTGAATTTTACCCAGCTGAGACCAGCTCTTTTCCAAAGAATGAAAATCAGATCCGCATGATGCGCTCAGATTATGCCGTGCGCATATGTCGGCAAGCAGTTTGGTTTTATCAGGATTTTGATAACCAGAGGTGACTTCAATCGATCGACCACCATAGGATTTAAAATCGTCGATCATGGATACCAGTTTTGAGTGACTGACTTTATATTTAGCCGGATGCGCTAGCACCGGTATTCCTCCAGCCGCTTTGATCCACCCAACCACCTCACACATATGAGGCCACTCATCCTTAACATCTCCTATCTTTCCGGCAGACAAATAAGACTTAAACGCAGCCCCAGTATCAGAGCAAGAACCAATTTCAACGAGATACCGAGCAAAATGAGGACGACCTATCGTGCTACCCTTGGCAATTTTTCTCACCCCCTCTAAAGCCCCATCAATTGACCCTATCAATTTTTTTGCGAATAATTTTTTAGCTATTTTTTCAGCTCTTCTTAATCGTCGCTCCGCTTGTTCGCCACAAATCAAGGCCAAATCTCTCGAGTAAGGATCAATATTTAAACCGACCACGTGAACATCTACATTTCGCCACGCACTGGAAAATTCGACACCAGGGATAAGATGCAAGCCAATTTCACTCGGTAAATCTCTGTACGCAGACACAGTATCGTGATCGGTAATCGACAACATTGTGGCCTGGTTTGTTAAAGCAAGCCGAATCAAATCCGCTGGAGAAAGACTCCCATCTGAATGAGTGCTATGGCAGTGAAGATCTATGCCCAATCGTCACCAACCCAAGTGAATGTCGCGTTGTGCACCAGACAGAAGGGTCACATTCCCCATTTGTTTGCCATGGCCAGCACAGGTTCTTCCTTGGTAATAAATTCCAGAAGAGTAGGCACTCCTTCTTCGGTCTTTTTAATCCCTCGTTCGAGCGCCGCCCGAACATCAGACGCTTTTTCTATTCGTTCCGCGTGACCGCCCATTGCGATCGCCATTCCTGTGTAATCACCACCCAATGAACTCGACTGATATTTCTCTACAGCTTCAGGCATATAAGCCCCATAACCACCCATCACTCCATTGTTTACCAACACGGTAAGAATGGGCAAATTTGATCGTACTGCCGTTTCAAAATCGTTAGCGGTCTGCCCAAACCCTGCGTCTCCAATAAAGTTGACTGACAACCAATCTGGCTTCGCCAATTTACCCCCCAAGGCCATTCCCAACGAGGAGCCTAGATGCGTCGATTTACCCCACCCTAGATAACCTCTGGGTGTATGGGTCTCATAGAAAGGTACAATTTGATCGCGGGGGTTCCCCGCATCGTGCGTGACCACTGTTTTTTTCTTGTCGAAGAGCGTGTTCATCTCGTGGATTACCCGATAAGGAGAGATTGGACCGGGGTCATCGCAAAGTAAGCGGTCAGACCATTCGTCAAAAAATTCCTGTTTGAGCTTTTTAATTTCTTCAATAGTTTCAACAGCAGGTTCTCGTCCCCTCTCGCCCAAACGTTTTCTTGCAGCTTCGATTAACTGATTGAGCACCAACTTTGCATCTCCGACGGCGGCACAAGATACCGGCCTACACTTCGCAATGTCTGACGGAGCATTTGTGATCTGACCCAGATTTGCATCCTTTGGCATCCTCGCGGTGAAATCATTAATGGTAAAGCTCGTTCCAATTCCCAGAATGAAATCAGATTCATTTGCAAAATGACCAGCAGCCTTGGTGATCGTTCGACCAGAAACTCCAAGTGATAATTCATGGTTTTCTGGAAACGCACTCTTCCCGAGAAGCGAAGTCGTCACTGGAATCTGAAGCAATTCAGCCAGCTGCATAAGCTCGTCCCAAGCCTCCGCGTACAACACGCCGTGGCCAGCAATAATTATCGGCCTTTTAGAATCCAACAAAGTATCCAAGATCCTTTCCACATCATCAGGGTCCGCCATTGACCGGTGCACTGTCGGCGACCGGTAATCTTTCTTAGATTCTTCGTCGTTTTGGCCCCAAAGCACATTCACTGTCGTTTCAAGCAATACCGGACCGCTCTTCCCATTTTTCAGTGCGGAAAAGGCCATTTCAAACTTTCTTGATATAGACCCAGCATCATTTATTAATCCCGCCATCTTTGTGATGTCTTTGAAGGAACGAGAAGCCATGAATTGAGGATCATAATCCTGCATCGCAAGTGAATGCGCACCAGGAAGCATAAGAATTGGGGTGTTATCACCATAGGCTTGAGCCACCGCAGAAAAGCTGGCTTCAATACCGGGACCATCCTGAACAGCAATCACCCCTATTTTCTTTCCGTTGTTCATTCTGGTGTAGGCATCTGCCATATTGATCGCGACTCTTTCTGTCCTGGCGATTATCGGTCGAATGGAATGAGATGCAGCCGAGTTAAATAACCGGTTGTTAGGAAACCCCGCCAAATACTCTACGCCTTCTTCTGCCAAGATTTCGATGATTACGTCCGCATTACTCATAAGCCCCTCTAATTTCTTCCTAATACTTTAGTCGCCTTAACAGTAAAACCAACCACCAAAAATTCCAAATAGTTTCTCGGAAACGCCTACGTGCCAAAGCCAGTCACCTTAGCTTCTTTAGGACAATTAAGCGCAGAGGCCTCCGTCAATTATCAACTCTGTACCAGTCATATATCTTGATTCATCGCTGGCAAGGAATAGCACCCCATTTGCAATATCCAATGGGTAACCTAGCTGCCCGGTCGGCACACTGAGTTCTGCCATCTCCTCGCGATCGATTATATTTGCTCCACCTTGGAATACTTCCGGATTCATTTTGTCCCAAATGGGAGTCTCAATAATGCCCGGGTGAACCGAGTTAACGCGTATCGGCCAACGATTATTGGCACATTCTAGAGCCACCCCTTTAGTTAACAGTCTCACGCCTCCCTTTGTCGCGTTGTAGGCCGATAAAGAAGCAGCCCCTTTGATCCCTGCGACAGAGGATAAATTAACAATCGAGCCTACCTCCGACTCGATCATGGGAGGTATACAATGTTTAATTCCCAGAAAGACTCCATCCAAATTGATCGCTTGCTGTCTTTGCCAATCCTCCAGCGCAAGCGTGACAATACTCCCTCCAATGGCAATCCCAGCATTATTCACCAGAATATGTAAACCACCATAGGCTTTAACAGTTTTTGCCACGACGCTCTGCCAATCCTCCTCTTGAGTCACATCGTGGCGCCAAAACTCAGCAGTTCCTCCAGCTTCCTTGATCTCCGAAATAGTGATTAGACCCATCTCCTCCTGAATATCAGTGACAACCACCTTGGCTCCCTCTTCTGCCAGGCGTTTGCTAACAGCCTTTCCTATTCCAGAAGCGCCTCCTGTAACAATAGCAACTCGATCCTGAATTCTTCCCACGACAAAACCCCAACAATGCTAATAAAAGGCCATCTTCTGGTTAAATCGACGCAAAGGCAATGCTGGATCACAACTAATAATCGCTAACAAAGCGTTAAAGACAACTTATGTTGTATTGTTTCTTCGAAATACCAAAAAAACTAGCAAATGAGGTCGCTTTTCTATATCTATAGTCTCCGATGGACATCGATTTAGATACCGGCAAGCTGGGCGTGTTTATCGCTGGACTTACCTGCTTCTTTCTTATGGAACGTTTGTGGAGCGGTAGAGCGGCGACTATGCCGCTTGCCCCGAGAATTATTTTGCATTCAGCGATAGCAACCTTGAACACAGTAGTGATTCGAACCCTATCCTATGTCCCGCTTCTGCTCTGGATCGTATACGTTGAACAAATGGGCTGGGGCATTTCTCGTTGGCTTGGTATATCAGGTTGGACTGAATTTCTGGTTACCATAATCATCCTGGACCTCTTCGATTATTTCTGGCATCTCGCAAATCACAGAATCACTTTCCTTTGGCGTTTTCACAAGGCGCACCACTCAGATAATGACATGGACATCTTTACCGCTTTAAGATTTCACCCGGGCGAACTGTTGATATCGTCACTCGTTAAAGCAAGCTGGGTTGTTATCTGGGGCCCATCAGCCATCGCCTGGTTTTTATTTGAGGCCCTAGTAAGCCTGTCTGCTCAATTTCATCACTCGAATATCCAACTGCCCGATCATGTAGATAAGCGTTTGTCGTCTTTTTTGGTCACACCAAAATTCCACACGCTTCATCATTTAGTCGACCGATCCTACGGAGATAAGAATTTTTCGACGATCTTGAGCTGCTGGGACGCCCTCTTTGGAACCAGAGCACAATCACTTTCTAATTCTGAGATTACAACTCAACAAATCGGTCTACCAGAGGGCCGTGACCTAACTTTATCTGTCTCACATTGGTTGCTCGAACCTATAAAACCCCGTAACCTCTTTTTAGCGAAAAGACATATCAGTCAGTAAGAAATTAGTGAAGTATTCTCTCTGAACTTATTGTCACACTTAATCTATTCAATACCGGAGACCCCAAATGCATAAACTGATACTCGTTCTTTTTTTACTTGTAACTCCCCTATCTCTTTATTCAGGAGGCCACGAAGAGGGCAAAGAACACGGTGGGAAAGAAGCCAAGTCCAAGGAACATGGCGGAAAAGAAGCCAAATCCAAAGAACATGGCGGAAAAGAAGCCAAATCCAAAGAACATGGCGGAAAAGAAGCCAAATCCAAAGAACACGGTGGCAAAAAGGCCCAATCTAAACACGACTAGGTAAAATCAGCGATTGTCGAATGCGCAATCAGACTCTGATTATTGCACAACTAACAACGGTTCTGATTATATTCTTCCTGTCAGGATCGTTGTTACAAGCTAGTGAAGAGCAGACCAGCCAAACTGTCTTTTATGCCGAAGACATAAAAGAAGCCATGAGTAAGCACCTGGTAGAAACAGTCAACCAGGAGGGTATTTTTGACATATACGATGAGATAACCGAAGAAGATCTCGAACTGGTCTTTTTACAGATCCACGACCCTGTCCGCCAGATCGGTGAGGATGTCTATTTTGCTTGCACCGATTTCAAAGTAAAAAATAACGAAGAAAAAGTATATGACATTGACTTTTGGCTAAGAGAAGAAAACGGTTATCTTAAAGTCTTTCAAACTAAGATCCATAAAGAACCCAGGAATTCCCTGATTTACGGATGGTACAAACACCCACGCTACACCTTCGTAAATGATGAAATCGAATATTTATACGATTAGTCATATTTCTCTCAAAATTCAGAAAAGCGCTAATTAACAAACAAATTCTTTCAGTATTCAGGATCGCAAGCGTGGTCTGTGTTAACTTTTACCTAAAGTTCTTATACCACACGCTATGACTCTAAAAGGAGCAGCTGTAAAATTTAAGCATGATTAAAACCAAATTGGGCATTATTGGAGGATCGGGTCTCTATCAATTTCCACAACTACAAAACGCCGAGTGGATTAACATTCAGTCACCCTGGGGAGAAGTTTCTGATGACCTTCTTTTTGGAAAGATAGACGATTTGGAGGTGGTCTTTTTGCCCAGACACGGACGAAAACACCATCTGTCACCCTCCTATATCAATTACCGAGCCAACATAGACGCACTAAAACAGGCTGGCGTCACAGACATCATCTCGGTCTCTGCCTGCGGTTCGTTGAGAGAAGACCTCCCTCCGGGGGCGTTTTTGCTGGTCGATCAGTTCATTGATATGACGAAGTCCCGAAACAAGAGTTTTTTTGGTAATGGGATCGTAGCTCATGTCTCATTTGCCGAACCTGTCTCCCAGCGCTTGGTGGATCAGTTAAGCACCGTCATGACTTCAAAAAAAGTTCAATATCAAACAGAAGGTACTTACGTTTGCATCGAAGGACCCCAGTTTTCAACCAAAGCGGAAAGCCAACTTTATCGGTCATGGGGCTGCGACGTCATTGGCATGACTAACTTACCTGAAGTCCAACTAGCTCGTGAGGCCGAAATACCCTATGCGACTCTAGCTATGGTTACCGATTACGATTGCTGGCATCCGGACCATGATGCGGTAACCGTTGAGCAAGTCTCGAAAATCATGGCACAAAATACTTTAGTCGCTAAAGAAATTATTGCCGAGTTTGCAATCAAGTTCCCGCAGCATCGAGAGGCTTGTTCTTCAGGAGCCGATACAGCACTGGATGGCGCTATCATGTCAAGCCTGCAATCCTTAGCAACGGAAGAATTAGAGAAATTTACCGCCATTGCCGGTCGTTTATTAAATGAACAGGAAGGCAAGTGAAAACCACTAAAGACCTCATCAGAACAGTACCGGATTATCCTAAACCTGGCATTCAATATAGGGACATCACAACGTTACTTAAAAGCGCTGAAGGCTTTCGTGAAAGCGTCGAGCAGATCGCAGACTGGTGCGGCCAATTCGAGCTTGATTTAATAGCTGGAATCGACGCGAGAGGCTTTATTTTCGGTTCCGCTGTTGCCATTAAGCTTAATTTAGGTTTTGTACCAATTAGAAAAGAAGGCAAATTACCGCACCGAACAATCGCGGAACGATACGAACTAGAGTACGGCACAGACTGTCTTGAAGTACATGAAGATGCAATAGAAAAGGGAATGAAGGTAGTCATAGTCGATGATCTACTCGCGACCGGCGGCACAGCCAAAGCCGCTCATCAGTTACTGCAACGATGCGGCGCAGACATTATCGGTTTGGGCTTCCTAATCGAGCTCACCGAGCTCCATGGAAGAGAAGCTCTTGAGAATCTTGATAGCAAGGTTTTTTCAGCAATCCGTTTTGATGATTAAACTGACACTTTTTTCATTGGCAAAAAACGAGGGAAAGTAACCACATGAATACAATTTTGGTGACAGGAACGAATAAAGGGGTAGGATTAGAGATCACCAGACTGTTAAGCCTCCGTGGTGATCGAGTAATAGCCTGCTGTAGACGGCCCCTTGAAGCCACTGCTCTAGCCAAGCTAGAGGGCGACATAGACATCCAGGAGGTATCAGTTGGCCAAGATGAATCTGTTGGCCAATTAGCTAATCGCTTAAAGGACATCCCTATCAACACAATAATAAATAACGCGGGCACCATGGGCCCGGAAGCCAAACACCAGTCGGTGTTAGATATGGATTTCAGCGGCTGGGCGGATACTTTTAATATAAATACCATGGGGCCTGTCCGGGTTATGCAGGCACTTCTTCCTAACTTAAAAATGACCGGGTCGCCGAAAGTTATGACCGTGACAAGTCAAATGGGCGCTTTGTCTTTGGATATGACTTCGGCCCATGCCTATTGCTCTAGTAAGGCGGCACTGAACAAGTTCATGAGGCTAGCCTCCATCGACCTAAAACCTGAGGGTATCGCAGTAGGCTTGGTTCATCCTGGCTGGGTTCGAACCGACATGGGGGGACCGCGAGCTCATTTGTCGCCGGAAGAAAGCGCAGCAGGATGCATTGAAGTCACCGATGCTCTGAATCTTGAAAACACCGGGGGATTCTGGAAATGGAATGGTGATACCCACGACTGGTAATCAATACTCACCCAAAATCTGACTTAGAGGGGACTTTGCTGCGCTCCTCTCAATAACTTTCCTGGAAGTAATCCGGTTGGCTCCCCCATAGAGTAAATCTGTTGGCCTCTTACAAATGTGGCCTCAATTCCAGTCGCATCCTGTAAAAATCGGCTACCGCCACCTGGAAGATCATGTACGATACGAGGTGTCTTCAACTGCAGATTATCGATATCGATAATGTTGAAGTCCGCCTTCATGCCATTTTTCAAAAGCCCGCGATCATTCAATGAGAAAAACTTTGCAGGCTCGGAAGTCAGCATTCGAACACCTTCTGCCAGACTAAAAACACCTTCATCCTTGACCCACTTCGTCAGAAGAAAGAGGTTGGCACTGGTATCGCAAATCGAGCCTACATGGGCCCCACCATCTCCTAAGGCTTCGATGGTATGAGGATGTCTGAGCAATTCGGAGATCACTGATTTCGACTTACTGGTCGCCGGAATATATATCAAATTCGAGCCATCGTTTCCTAACAAGAAATCGTACAACCAATCAATGGGTGATTGGTTTGCTCGTTTTGCTTGCTCCGCCACGTTACGTTCTGAATCCGGAAGATAATCAATGGGGTCTTCCATTGGATACATGTTACTGAAATTATCCGAGAGCAATTGCACAAAGATATGAGGGTTCTCGTTGTCTTCCGCTAATATTTTAGCTTTGATCAGAGGGTCTTTAAGTTTTGCCATTCTTTCTCGATGCGGCAACTCCTGACATGCCATATAAGTAGGTCTGCGGTAAAAAGGACTCATCGTCGCCGGGTGACCCATTAAGATACCGATTGGTCGCGAAATAACTTGCCCTCTAATGTCTAGTCCCTTGCTTTGCGCTTCTTCAATGCGAATAAGGTGTTGACGCCAGACCTCAGAATTTTCAGTCACCTCTCCAAGAGGACTATCAGTTGCGATCAACGTAAAGGTACCCTTTGCGCCCGTTTGCAAACTGGTCTCTCGTAAAATGTCGAATTCCTGATCTGCATCGGTAAAGTCAGAGATAAACTGTAAAACCTGGCCCTGCTCACCAGAGAGACAACTTCCTAGCTCTTTCATCTCATGGGTTGCGGCCTCGTAAGTCGGGACGTTATCTCCTGTACTGCTAAGATGAAGCAAAGTTCGCGAACTCGAAATACCAACCGCTCCAGCGGCTAGCCCTTCTCTAGCGATCCGCTTCATGGATTCTATGTCTTCGTGAGACGCCTCTTCACGATCAACCCCCCTCTGACCCATCACATAGACACGCAAGGGACCGTGCGGCAAGAAAACTGCCAAATCAATATCCCGAGGCTTTTCATCAAGTGAGTCCATATATTCTGGAAAGCTCTCCCAATTCCAAGGGATACCAGCGGCAAGAGCGCTCCCGGGAATTTCCTCGACACCCTCCATCAGCTGAACCAATACATCTCTGTCTTTGGGTTTGCATGGGGCAAACCCCACACCACAGTTACCGGCAACTACTGTTGTGGTACCCAGAGCAGAAGATGGGCTGAGATGATTGTCCCAAGTCGCTTGTCCGTCGTAGTGAGTATGTACGTCCACAAAACCAGGTGTAACGGTTTTCCCAGAGGCATCGACCTCATGATCTGCAGAACCCTTAACCGTCGGTCTGACCTCACAAATAGTCCCGTCCTTAACCGCTACATCACCTACGAACGGCTCCGCGCCTGAACCATCGACGATAAGTCCACCACGAATTATCAAATCATAATCGGACATTACTCTATTCACCTTCCTTAAAAAAATTCACACTCTTATATTGATCTGACCCGTCCCAAAGGGTCTGCAATAACTTCAAGCCAAAAAAGCAAAATAACTAAATAGCTAAACACCTACATCAAAAAGGCGATTAGAATATATGATGAACTAAATCAGTATCTAACTCGAGGAATCCATGCACTCAATCTTAATCAAATTTCATGTCTTACTGTCGACTTTAATCTTGTCTTTCAGTGGCTACGCGGAGCATCACGAATTAAAAAGAGCGGACTACAAGAGCGAAGAGGCCTATCTTAAAAGCATCATGGAAATAGCCATGTCGGCGGCGCCTTCTAATGTCAGCTCTGAAGCGACAATCATGGGAGCAAATGGCGAAATTCTACGGGAAGGCAGCAATGGCTGGACCTGTATGCCAGGTACTCCACCCAACGAGAACGTAAATCCAATGTGCGTCGACAAGGCCTGGCAAAAATGGCTCGACGCCTTTGTGAACAAGAAGCCGTATGACTCAGAGTCAGCGTCTTTTGGAATGTCTTATATGTTGGTTGGCGACGTGCCTGTCGACAACGACGACCCGTATAACACCGATCGTTCAAAAGGAACATGGGTTCAGGAAGGACCGCATCTAATGATTTTGCTCCCTGAAAGTATGATGAAAGATTTTCCCAGAGATCCCTATGCGGGAGGTCCTTACGTTATGTTTGATGGCACCGACTACGTCCATATGATGGTCCCGTTGACAGCCTTAGAGAGACCAGAATAAAGAGGTTAAAAACGCTTCATGCTCCTTAATTAGAATGGTTTTTTG
>Ga0209433_10000651_pt1 | contig 10776 bp, 20 predicted proteins | sample METZYME_5_50m_FD_187552 | JGI IMG/M metagenome (GOLD analysis project Ga0209433, IMG submission 187552) | Marine microbial communities from oxygen minimum zone in mesopelagic equatorial Pacific - METZYME_5_50m (SPAdes) (version 2) | ecosystem: Environmental > Aquatic > Marine > Oceanic | place...
CAAAGACGGGGAGTTTGTACAAGGGTTTATACAACAACTCCTAAAAAACCTAACTCAGCTCTAAGGAAAGTATGTAGGGTTCGTCTAACCAGCGGTTATGAAGTTACATCTTACATAGGTGGAGAAGGGCACAATCTTCAAGAACACTCCTTAGTGTTAATAAGAGGTGGAAGAGTAAAAGATTTACCCGGTGTCCGATACCATACAATAAGGGGTACCCTAGATACATCTGGTGTTGCAAGCAGAAAACAGAGACGCTCAAAATACGGAGCTAAAAAGGGTAAATAATGCCAAGAAGACGAAGTCCAGAGAAAAGAAAAGTTCTCCCAGATCCAAAGTATAAGGATGTAGTTCTTGCAAAATTCATGAATAATCTCATGAAAGACGGTAAAAAATCTGTAGCAGAAAAAATTGTTTATGGAGCATTTGACGAAATAAATAAAAATTCTAAAGAAGATCCACTAGAAGTTTTTATGAAAGCCTTAGAAGAGGTTAGTCCAGTTGTTGAAGTTAAGTCTAGAAGAGTGGGTGGGGCTAATTATCAGGTGCCTGTTGAAATAAGACCTTCAAGAAGACAAGCTCTAGCAATGAGATGGATTGTTGAGGCAGCTAGAAGCAGAAACGAAAAATCAATGGATTTGAGATTAGCCGGAGAACTTCAAGACGCCTCTCAAAAAAAGGGTTCAGCCTATAGAAAAAGAGAAGATGTTCATAAGATGGCTGAAGCAAACAAAGCATTTTCACATTTTAGATTCTAATTAAAGATAATTATGGCTAGAGATACTGTTTTAAACAAATATAGAAATGTTGGAATTTGCGCTCACGTAGACGCAGGTAAAACAACTACTACTGAAAGAGTATTATTTTACACAGGACTTTCTCATAAAATTGGTGAAGTACATGACGGTGCTGCTGTTATGGACTGGATGGAACAGGAGCAGGAGAGAGGAATAACAATTACTTCTGCAGCCACCACTTGTTTTTGGAGTGGAATGGAGCAGCAATATCCTCAACATAGAATCAACATCATTGATACTCCTGGTCACGTAGATTTCACTATTGAGGTAGAAAGGTCCTTAAGAGTCCTTGATGGCGCTGTTGTAGTTTTTTGTGGAACTTCCGGAGTCGAACCTCAATCAGAAACAGTATGGAGACAAGCTAATAGATATGAGGTTCCAAGAATTGTTTTTGTTAACAAGATGGATAGAGCAGGTGCTGACTTTGAGAGAGTAGTTGATCAAATTAAAGATAGATTGCAAGCAAACATAATTCCAATTCAATATAACATTGGAGCTGAGGATGATTTTAAGGGTGTTGTTGACCTTATAAACATGAGAGCTATTTATTGGAACGAAGATGATCAAGGACTTACATTCGATTCACAGGAAATCCCTGATGATTTAATGGATAAATGCTCTAAATTAAGAGAAGAAATGCTAGAAGCTGCAGCAGAAGCTAGTGAAGATCTTATGGATGCATATTTAGAGTCTGGAGATTTAACTGCTGATCAAATAAAAGAAGGATTAAGAATAAGATCTCTTGCTAACGAAGTTATATTAGCGCTATGTGGCTCTGCATTTAAAAACAAAGGCGTTCAAGCTGTTCTAGATGCAGTAATTGACTTTCTACCAGCGCCTGATGAGGTTAAAGCTATAGAGGGCGTTATTCCAAACAATTCAGATGAAGATGATGAGGTTGACTCAAGATCTTCTTCAGACGATGAGCCTTTTTCTGCATTAGCATTTAAGATCGCAACTGATCCATTTGTGGGAACTCTTACTTTTATTAGAGTATATTCTGGTGTTCTAAATGTTGGTGATGGCGTTATGAATACAACTAAGTCTAAAAAAGAACGTGTTGGAAGAATGGTACAGATGCATTCGAATAATAGAGAAGAGATCAAAGAGGTAAGGGCTGGAGACATTGCTGCATGTATTGGACTAAAAGATATCACAACTGGAGATACTCTATCTGATGCAAATAAACCTATTATTCTTGAAAAAATGGATTTTCCAGAGCCAGTTATCTCAGTTGCTGTAGAACCAAAATCAAAACAAGACCAAGAAAAAATGTCGTTGGCTCTTGGTAAGCTTGCTCAAGAGGATCCTTCATTCCGGGTTGCTAGTGACGAGGAGTCTGGGCAAACAATTATTTCAGGAATGGGTGAGCTTCACTTAGATGTTCTTGTTGATAGAATGAAAAGAGAATTTTCAGTAGAAGCAAATATAGGAAAACCTCAAGTAGCTTATAGAGAAACTATAAAAGAAACTGTGGAAATCGAAGGTAAATTTGTCAGACAAAGTGGTGGTAAAGGTCAGTATGGTCACGTATGGCTGAAGTTGGAGCCGTTAGGATTAGATGACGAGTACGAATTTGTTGATAAAATCGTTGGTGGAGTTATTCCAAAAGAATATATACCTGCAGTCAATAAAGGAATTCAAGAACAAATGCAAAATGGTGTAATTGCTGGATATCCTTTATTAGCCTTGAGGGCAACCTTATATGATGGTTCCTTTCATGATGTCGACTCAAACGAAATGGCATTTAAAATTGCAGGTTCTATGGCTCTAAAAGATGGAGCTTCAAAAGCTAAACCGGCTTTACTCGAACCAATAATGAAAGTTGTAGTTGTTACACCTGAAGAACACATGGGTGATGTAGTTGGTGATTTAAATAGAAGAAGAGGAATAATTCTTGGTATGGATGATATTACTTCTGGTAAAGAAGTTTCCTCTGAGGTGCCTCTTGCTGAAATGTTTGGATATGCGACTGATTTAAGATCACAGACTCAAGGCAGAGCAACTTTTACCATGGAATTTACAAAATATGGCGAAGTTCCAAATAATATTGCTGAGCAGCTAAAAACATCCTAAAAACATTATAAATAAAACTGTTCAATAAAGTTGACAGTACTGCTCTTAGGAGCTTAGAATACGCCACATTTTGCGATTTGCAAGATGTTTAGGTTTTTAAAAAAAAGGTATAAAAATAGGGTAAATGGAGAATCAATCAATAAGAATTAGGCTAAAAGCCTTTGATTACAGATTAATTGATGCTTCGGCAAAACTAATTGTTGAAACTGTAAAAAAAACAGGCGCAGTAATTAACGGACCTATCCCATTACCAGTTAAAAAAGAGAGAACAACAGTATTGATATCTCCTCATAAAGATAAAGATGCAAGAGATCAATATGAAATTGTTACATATAAAAGATTGATGGACATTGTCAAACCAACTGATAAAACAGTTGATGCTTTAATGAAACTTGATCTATCTTCCGGGGTAGATGTTCAAATAAGCTTAGGACAATAAATTTTAACGCGAATGCGGCCATAGAGGGTTTATAGCCCCGTAAAAGGAGAAGAAATTGAGCATAGGCTTAATAGGAAAAAAATCTGGTATGTCACGTCTTTTTCTTGAAGACGGCGAATCAGTTCCTGTAACTGCAGTTTCTGTGTGTGGAAATTTTGTAGCAGGCAAAAAGACTGCTGACAAAAATGGTTACAACGCACTTCTAGTATCTAAAACAACACAATCAAATAATTTATCAAAATCACAATCTGAGTTTTTTAAAAAAATTAACATCAATCCAGGTAATCTTACTGAATTCAAGTCAGATGATATTGAAAATTATGAAATAGGAACTCATCTTACAGCTGATATGTTTGAAGTTGGCCAGTATGTTGATGTTACTGGAACTTCCAAGGGTAAAGGTTATGCAGGTGTTATCAAACGACATAATTTTTCTATGCAAGACGCCACCCACGGAAATTCATTAGCGCATAGAGCTCATGGTTCTATTGGACAATGTCAAACTCCAGGGCGAGTTTGGAAAGGAAAGAAAATGTCAGGCCATATGGGTAATGTGCAAAAAACTGTGCAAAGTTTAAAGATAGTTGATATGGATGTTGAAAATAATGTTATCTATATTAAAGGAGCTGTCCCCGGATTTAACGGTTCTGAATTAAAAATTAAACCATCCAATAAGAAATCATGAAAATAGAACTCCTTTCAAATACAAAAAATAAAGATATTTCAATATCTAATGATGTTTTTAGTAAAGAGTTTAATGAATCTTTAATTCATCAAGCTGTCGTGAGTTTTATGGCATCTTCAAGACAAGGTAGCGCTAAGCAAAAAAATAGATCTGAAGTAAGAGGTGGCGGAAAAAAACCATATAGGCAAAAGGGTACTGGAAGAGCAAGAGCCGGGACTATTAGAAGTCCATTATGGAGAGGCGGGGGCGTAACATTTGCCTCGAGACCAAGAGATTTTAGTAAAAAAATTAACAAGAAAATGTATCGTGCTGCAATTAAATCTATATTTTCTGAATTGGTTAGACAAAATAGATTGGTTGCTATTGAAAAACCAACACTTAAGAAACCTAAAACTAAGGAAGTGGCTAATTTTTTAAATGAATTTTCTTTAAGCAAAGTTCTAATTATCACCGATGAACTTGATATGAACTTATATCTTTCAGCAAGAAATATACCTAATGTAGATGTAATCACTGTAAGAGAAATAAATCCAATCAATCTTTTAAAACCGCAGAAAGTTGCAGTGACCGGAGAGGCTTTAAAGCAAATAGAGGAGTGGATTAATGGCTAAAGAAAAATTATATACATTAATTAAATCTCCAATAATTACAGAACAAACAGCTCAGCTTGGAGAAAAAATGAAGCAGGTTGTTTTTAAGGTCGATCTTTCAGCAAATAAAAGAGAGATAAAACAAGCTGTTGAAGAATTATTCAAAGTAGAAGTCTTAAATGTAACAACATCTATTATGAAAGGAAAAACAAAAAGAAATAGATTTGGTATGTATAAAAAATCAGATTATAAGAAAGCTTTCGTATCTATAAGTGAAGATTCTGATATTCAATTTGAGGGTATTAACTAATGGCAATTGTTAAGTCAAAACCAACTAGCCCAGGCAGAAGAGGTCTTATCTCTGTAAAGTCTGATCTATATAAAGGTAAACCTCACAAATCGTTGATTCAACCTAAGTCTAAAAATGGTGGAAGAAACAATAATGGAAGAATTACAGTGCGGCATCAAGGTGGAGGCCATAAGCAACACTACAGAGTGATTGACTTTAAACGAAATAAATTTGATATACCTGCAATTGTTGAGAGGATTGAATACGATCCCAACAGATCAGCTCATATAGCTCTATTAAAATATCTAGATGGAGAAAGAAGATACATAATCGCTCCCTCAAAGTTAAAAATTGGTGATGAAATAATATCTGCAGATAATTGTGAGATAAAAGTTGGTAATTCAATGAAGTTAAAAGATATCCCATTAGGCACAAATGTTCACTGCGTCGAATTAAAGCCAATGAAGGGAGCTCAAATTGCAAGAAGCGCAGGGACATCTGCAAGATTAGTTGCTAAAGAGGGTATATACGCTACCTTAAGATTACAATCCGGGGAAACAAGAAAAGTTTTATGGGAATGCAGAGCAACTCTTGGAACAGTTTCTAATCAAGAAAATAATCTGAAGTCTCTTGGGAAAGCCGGCGCTAAAAGATGGAGAGGTGTCAGACCTACTGTAAGAGGCGTTGCTATGAATCCTGTTGATCATCCACACGGTGGAGGTGAAGGAAGAACTTCTGGAGGAAGACATCCATCAACACCATGGGGAGTGCCAACAAAAGGTTATAAGACAAGGAAAAACCAAAGAACAAATGATTTAATTATTAGAAGAAGAGGTAAGAAATAAGATGCCAAGATCGCTTAAAAAAGGACCTTTTGTTGATTTATCTCTTTCAAAGAAAGTTGATGAAGCTAATGCAAATAATGATAAAAAGCCAATTAAAACATGGTCAAGACGATCAATGATCATTCCATCCATGGTTGGACTAACAATATCTGTTCATAACGGTAGACAGCATGTACCTGTTTTTATTAATGAAGATATGGTTGGACATAAGTTAGGCGAATTTGCAATGACAAGAACTTTTAAAATGCATTCAGGAGATAGGAAGGCTTAATTATGGAAACTAGAGCTTATTTAAAAGGAACAAGACTTTCTCCACAAAAGGCAGCACTAGTCGCAGACCAAATAAGAGGTAAGAGTGTTGATGAGGCTATGGACTTTCTAGTTTTTAACAAACAAAAAGGTTCAGCAGTAATGAAAAAACTGCTGGAGTCAGCAATTGCAAATGCTGAGAATAACAACAATTCTGATATTGATAAGTTATCAGTTAAATCGGTAATAGTTAATCAGGGTATGAGACTAAAAAGAATGAAAGCAAGAGCAAGAGGAAGAGCTGACAGAATTATTAAACCAACATGTCATATTGAGATTATATTGGTGGAGGAAAGCAACTAATGGGACAGAAAGTCAACCCTAATGGATTTAGATTAGGCATTTCAAAGAAACAAAACGCTAATTGGTATGCCAAAGGCAAAGATTTTTCTAATAATTTAATCCAAGATCTTAAAGTAAGAGATCATTTAAGCAGAAAGCTTAAAAATTCTTCTATTAGTAAGATTGAGCTAGAAAGAACTGCCGACACTTTTATAGTGAATATTCATACTGCTAGACCAGGAATAATTATAGGAAAACGTGGAGAGGAAATAGAAAATCTCAAAAAAGCAGTCGAAAAAATAGTCAAAGGCCCCTCCCAAATAAATATCAAAGAAGTAAAAAAACCAGATTTAGATGCTCAGATTCTAGCTGAGGGGGTAGCTCAGCAACTTGAAAAAAGAGTTATGTTTAGAAGAGCAATGAAAAGAACTGTTCAAAGTGCATTAAGGCAAAGTGCGAAAGGTGTTCGAATTGAGGTATCTGGCAGACTTAATGGTGCTGAAATTGCCAGAACTGAATGGTATAGAGAGGGAAGAGTTCCCCTTCATACACTCAGAGCTGATATAGATTATGGAACAGCTGAAGCTTTAACAACTTATGGAATTATAGGCGTCAAGGTTTGGGTTTACAGAGGCGAAATTACTGAAGATCCATATAAAAATAATCAAGGAGCTAGTTAGGTAAAATGCTACAGCCAAAACAAACAAAATTTCGAAAAATGCATAAAGGTCGTAATCGTGGACTTGCGCAAAATGGAAATTCTATTGCGTTTGGTAGATTTGGTTTGGTTGCCTCTGGTAGAGGAAGAATAACTGCAAGACAAATTGAAGCTGCAAGAAGAGCTATGACTAGATATATCAAAAGAGGTGGAAATATATGGATTAGAATTTTCCCAGACAAACCAATTACAAAAAAACCTCTTGAAGTAAGAATGGGAAAAGGCAAAGGAAACGTTGAATATTGGGTAGCACTAGTCCAGCCTGGAAAAATAATGTTTGAAATGGCTGGTGTTGAGGAAGAATTAGCTAGAGAAGCTTTCAGACTTGCATCAGCGAAATTGCCTGTAAAAACTCATTTCATAAAAAAGGACCTATAAATGAATAAAGAATTAGCAGACTTAAGAAAGAAAAATATTGAACAGCTTAGCGCTGAGCTTATTTCTGCAAGAGAAACTCAATTTGGACTGAGAATAAAACACAAAACTGGCCAACTTAATGAAGTTAGTGATTTAGTTAAAGTAAGAAAAAAAATTGCTGTTATTAAAACACTTATTAATGAAATGAAATCAAAGGATAAAGAATAATGAAAACAACTAATCCAAGAATTTTGACAGGAGTGGTTACCAGCGATAAAGCTGATAAAACTATTACTGTAAAAATTGAAAGAAAAGTAAAACATCCTTTGTACGGAAAAGTCGTTAAAAGAGCTAGCAAGGTTCATGCTCACGATGAAAACAATACTGCATCAATTGGTGACATTGTCTCAGTGAAAGAGTGTAGACCAATTTCAAAAACAAAAACATGGGTACTTGTATCTGACGACTCTACAACTGCCGAGGAGGATCAATAATGATTCAAATGCAATCACTTTTAAAAATTGCAGATAACAGCGGTGCAAGAAGTGTTATGTGTATTAAAGTACTTGGCGGTTCAAAGAGAAGATATGCAAATATCGGAGACATCATAAAAGTAGCTGTTCGAGAAGCAATTCCTACCGGAAAGGTTAAGAAAGGACAGGTCGTAGATGCTCTTATTGTTAGATCAAAAAAAGGTGTAAGAAGGCGTGACGGCTCTCTTATAAAATTTGATGAAAACGCTGCTGTTCTCATTAATGCTCAGAAGGCTCCTATTGGAACCAGGGTATTTGGACCTGTGACTAGAGAATTAAGAGATGGTAAGCATATGAAGATATTATCGCTTGCACCTGAGGTTTTGTAACATGAGTAAGAATTTAATTCCAACAAAATTAAGATCAGGAGATGAAGTGATTGTAATTGCTGGTAAAGACATAGGTAAGAAAGGGACGCTCAGAGAAATTGTCAGAACCAAAAATAAAGCAATAGTAACTGGTATAAACATGGTTAAGAAGCATACAAAACCAAATCCTGAAATGGGCGTTACTGGCGGTGTAGTTGAACAAGAAGCTGCAATATCTTTATCAAATTTAGCAATATGGAATCCAAAGACTAAAGCAAAGGACAAAATTTCATACTCTACCAATAAAGATGGCAAGAAAATAAGACTTTTTAAGTCAGACGGAGCTGAGATTAAATAATGGCTAACTTAAAGGAAAGATATAACAAAGATTTGAGACCAGCTCTAAAAGATGAGCTTGGACTTGATAACATCATGGCCGTACCAAAGCTCACGAAAGTTGTAATCAACATGGGAGTTGGAGAAGCAGCGAATGATAAAAAACATCTTGAATCTGCTTTAGAAAACCTCACTGTAATTGCAGGACAAAAACCAGTTGTAACTAAAGCAAGACAATCTGTAGCAAGTTTTAAAATTAGGGAAGGTTGGCCTCTTGGATGCAAAGTAACTTTAAGAGGTAATAAAATGTATGACTTTGTTGAAAGGTTGATTAACATAGCGATACCAAGGGAAAGGGATTTTAGAGGCTTGAATCCAAAGTCTTTTGACCAGCAAGGAAATTATAGTTTCGGTATAAAAGAGCAAATTATTTTCCCAGAAATAAATTATGACAATATAGATAACATAAGAGGTATGGATGTTTGTATCAATACTTCTGCAAAATCAACTGAGCATGCTAAGGCACTATTAAAAGCTCTTGATTTTCCTTTTAAACAATAGGTAATAAATATGGCAAAAAAATCAATGATAGCAAGAGAAGTCAAAAGAATTAAAACGGTTGAAAGATTTGCTGAAAAGAGAGCTTTTTTGAAGAAAACGATGAATGATCAATCCTTAACAAGCGAGGAGAGATATGAAGCAAGAATTAAATTTCAAAAGCTTCCAAGGAATGCAAGTCCTTCAAGAGTAGTAAGAAGATGCCAAGTTACAGGGAGGCCTCATGCTGTGTATAGAAAGTTTGGCCTAAGTCGAATTAAATTAAGAGAAGCTGCTATGAGAGGTGATATACCTGGATTAGTAAAATCAAGTTGGTAATATTATGAGTTTTCAAGATCCAATATCAGATTGTTTAACGAGAATTAGAAATGGTCTTATGCGTGGCAAAGATCAAGTATACATTCCCTATTCAAAACTAAAATTTGATTTAGTAAATGTCTTAGTTAATGAGGGGTACTTAAAATCTTGCAGTAAATCTGAAGAAAATAGCAAACCTGTCATAGAGGTAGGACTTAAATACTTTAATGAATCGCCTGTGATTAAAGAACTCAAAAGGGTGAGCAAGCCAAGTCTAAGAAAATATTCAAGTGCCTCAGACCTCGACTCAGTAAAAGGCGGATTAGGTTCATTTATATTGTCAACAAACCAAGGCTTGATGACCGATAGGGACGCTAAGGCTAAAAATGTTGGCGGTGAAATTTTGTGTGAGGTTTTTTAATGTCTAGAGTAGCAAAAAGTCCAATTAATATTCCTGAAAATGTTGAATTCAGCATGAATGAAAATATTGTTAAGGTAAAAGGAAATAAAGGCGAGCTCGAGTTTAGTTTACCTGCAACTGTGTCATTAGAGGTACAGGAGAATGAAGTAAATGTTAAATATGATGAAGCCAATCAACAATCAGTAGCATTAGCTGGAACAACTAGATCTCTTGTAAATAATATGATCATTGGTGTCTCAGAAGGATTTGAAAAGAAGCTAGAACTAAAAGGTGTTGGATATAGAGCAAAGGCCTCAGGAAAATTATTAGAATTAACATTAGGTTTTTCTCATCCAATAAAGTATCAACTTCCTGAAGAAGTAGATGTTGAGACTCCTTCTCAAACAGAGGTAGTTTTAAAAAGCCACAACAAACAAATTTTAGGCCAAGCTGCTGCTGAAATAAGGGCATTTAGACCCCCAGAGCCATACAAAGGAAAGGGTGTTAGATATGCCGATGAGCAGGTTAAGAGAAAAGAAGCTAAGAAAGCTGCAGGTGCAGGAGCTGCGTAATGAGTATTAAAAATACATCAAGATTAAGAAGAGCAAAGAAAACTAGAGCTAATATCAAGAATCAAGAGTCTCCTAGGTTAACTGTCTATAGATCTTCAAAACATTTTTATGCTCAAGTGTTTGATAATCTTGGATCTAAAGTTATTGCATCGGCTTCAACTATTGAGAAAGATATAGATGCAAAATCTAATAATCTTGATGCAGCAGTTGCTGTTGGTAAAAAAGTAGCAGAAAGAGCGATTGAGAATGGAATTAAAAAGGTTGTTTTTGATAGATCGGGATATAAATATCATGGTCGTATCAAAGCATTAGCAGACTCTGCAAGAGAAGCAGGATTGGAGTTTTAGTAAATGAATCAAGAAAATGCAATGAATACTCAGCAAGT
>Ga0209433_10000656_pt1 | contig 10717 bp, 11 predicted proteins | sample METZYME_5_50m_FD_187552 | JGI IMG/M metagenome (GOLD analysis project Ga0209433, IMG submission 187552) | Marine microbial communities from oxygen minimum zone in mesopelagic equatorial Pacific - METZYME_5_50m (SPAdes) (version 2) | ecosystem: Environmental > Aquatic > Marine > Oceanic | place...
GCGGCATGAGCAGCAATAAATTTGCCTGAACGGTTGGTGACCCCTGAGTTACCAGCCCACCACCCGTAGGTGACGGCTGAATTTCCATAGGTCTGCATTAGAAGTGCTATTTTTCAAAACCGAACAGAGACTACTTCAATTTCATCGAATACTCATCTAAGAGAAAGAATCTGTAAATTTTTTTTATTATTTAAAGCCAATGAAATAAAAAAGTATCAAAAAAAGCAGTTTTTAAAGAATAAAAATCAGACAGCCAAGGAGTCATAACAACATAATCAAGCGATTTGCCTAAATAAGAAGTTTTAATTAAAGAATTAATTGATACAAAAAAAATTTTTCATCAGGCATTCGAGACGATTTAGGTTTCAGAATCAATATAAATACATGCAAATATGTAATTAATATAAAATATTAATTTGTTCTCTTTATTTATAAGTATTAAATAATTAAATCCTTATGGATAATCAATCATGGAATTGAATCGACTTAATAGTCTGGAAATGGAGACAGAAGACCACTATAGAAAAAAAGCGAATATTTATAGAACATCGCCTCAATACGGAAAAATGATTTCTCTTTACCCAATTCTCGAGACATCCATAAAAGATTGTAAAAATGAAAATCTAGTGGCCTAAAAAATATTGATAAAATATAAAAATAATTTAAGGCTTTTTATTCTCTCCTTTAGGCTACTGTCTGGTTAAAAGAACCATCATTCTAATGAAAATAACAACAACTTCTCTGCAAACGCTTAAAGAATAGAAAACTTTTGGCTTCCATGGTAATTCTTTAGGATCATTTGAGCTTCTCCAGTGACTTCCTGGCTTTAAATAGCCCCCTTTCTCTCATTACTTCTAAAGATTACTCATCAACTTTTAAAACCTTACTAGCTTCTTTTTCTGCTAAGCACATTGTTTTTTATCATTCTTTAAAAAGTTAGTATCGTTTTTAACGTAAAAAGCAAATAAATAAAGCTAAAGAAATAAACTTCTAGAGGAAGTAAGATCAAAGATATACCTAATTATATTAAAATTTTAGGAAAAAAATTATTTAACTCATCTCAAACCAAGGCCTAATACTATTTTTAGTGATAGGTATTGTTAATCCAGAATCATTAGACGGATGAATTAAATAAGTAGTACTTAGATCAACTTTACTATTAACTAATTTAGAGGATTTAACATAATTTATCTCAGCCCAACCAGGTACCCAATTAGATGAGTCTACTAATTTAGACCAAGAAACTTTAACTACCACACTAGAATCCAGTACTGACATTAAAATGACCCATCTGTTTAATGGTTCGCCACCATAATTAATTGCAACAAAATGAACTTGCTTATTAATGCAGACCTTGCTAGTCCATGCTTTTGCTGGAGGCCAAATCATAAAATTGAAAATTAATTATTTTTTCTTTTTTATTTTAAGATATTCCTCTCTAATTGATTTTAGCAATGCCTTCTTTTTTCTCATTGTTTTATTCTTTTCGTTAAAATCTATTTCAAGTCTTTCTTCCTTTGTTAAGTTCATCCAATTATTAATGTCGAGTTTTTGTTCAGAATTTTCTTGAATTTTCTTCTTCTTTTTTTTGAGAATAAATTTAAAGATCATTATACTTTGTAAAATCAAATAAAAGAAACCTTAGATTAATTTAACCTATTTGAGCGTCAATAATAAATAATTTTATTATGACTATATTTTAGTTCCCCTCACCCAACTTCCAGAGTTTTATACCTGTATTCTCGATTTCTTGTCGCTTGACAACAGATCTTGTATCAAAAACCCAAGTTGGAGATCTCATCAAAGAGGATAAATAATTCCAATCAAGGCCAAAGAATTCATCCCATGCGGTAAGAATTAGAACTGCATCAACATTTTTCAATGCCTCGGGGATGGAGTTGGCCATTTTCCAAATTCCTTGATTATTAGAGGAAAATTTTTCTAAATCTTCCTTAATTCTCTCGAAAGAAACCTTAGGGTCATAAATAGATAAAATAGCACCCTCTTCTAGTAAGTCACCGGAAATTCTTATTGCAGGAGATTCTCGTGTATCGTTTGTGTTTGCCTTAAAGGAAAAACCAAGAATGGCAATATTTTTTCCATTAACTGTACCAAAAAGCTTCTCGAGTACAATTTTATAAATTCTATCTTGTTGCCAAGTATTCAGAAGCACAACTTGATTCCAGTATTCTGCAACCTCTGGCAACCCAAAATATCCACTTAAGTAAACTAAATTCAAAATATCCTTTTTAAAGCAACTGCCGCCAAAGCCAGGGCCAGCACTAAGGAATTGATCACCTATCCTTTTATCTGTTCCGATAGCTTTTGCAACTTCCTGAACATCAGCTCCAGTAACTTCGCAAAAGGCTGAAATAGAGTTTATTGAACTAATTCTTTGAGCTAGGAATGCATTGGCAGCTAATTTTGAAAGCTCGCTACTCCACAAATTCGTGCAGATTATCTTTTCACTACGAACCCAATTCAAATAAATTTCTACTAAGGCCTCGACAGCATTTGTATCCTCTCCTCCAATTAAAACCCGATCGGGTTTTTCCAAGTCATTTATTGCGGTACCTTCAGCCAAGAATTCAGGATTCGACAAAACAGAAAAAGTTTTTGGGATTTCATTTTTTTCGTTCTCTCTATTTGTTGTATTGAGTATCTCTTTTATTGCTTGTGCAGTGCGAACTGGAAGAGTACTTTTTTCTATCACTATCGTGTGACCTTTAGCATGCTTAGCTACTTGCCTTGCGCTAGCCTCAACCCAACTGAGATCACTTGCTAGTCCTGCTCCAAGACCTTTAGTCTTTGTTGGAGTGTTAACGGATATAAAAACCATATCAGCATCAGATATTGCCTTTTCCATTTCTGTACTAAAAAAAAGGTTCTTCCCTCTTGTTCTCGAAATTATCAGATCTAATCCGGGTTCAAATATTGGCAATTTACTGAGATCTGAATCATTCCATGCATCAATTCGTTCTTTATTGATATCAACAACCCTAACTTCTAAATCGGGACATTTATCTGCAATAACAGACATAGTTGGACCACCAACATAACCAGCGCCAATACAACATATTTTTTGGATTTTGATAGAGCTCATTTAAAACAATTTATCAATTTCTTAAACAATCAATTTTTTAACTAACTGATTAAGATCCTCCTTAAAAAAAATATATTCCTCACTATCCTCATCCTTTTGTTTATCCCTTAATTTCTTCATCAATAATTGACCTTTAGATGCCTCGTCTTCACCTATAATCAATGCCCATTTTGCCTTGCTTTTGTCTGCTCGCTTGAATTGCTTGGAGAAAGATGAGCCTGAATAGTCCAATTCAATCGTTAAGTTAAATGACCTTAGCTGACATGTAATTTCCAAAGCAAGTTGTTCAGCTTTTTCACCTCTATGAATCACATAAACATCTGGAGATTTTGATTGTAAAATCTTATCGTCAGCAAGAATTATCAGCCTTTCCATACCAATAGCCCAGCCAATCGAGGGAGCTTGAATCCCCCCCAATTCGCTAATCAAACCATCGTAACGCCCACCTCCACATACAGTTGCTTGGGAACCCAAGTGATCACTTGTTATTTCAAAAGCTGTATGGGAATAATAATCAAGTCCTCTTACCAAGTTATTGTTAATTTTATATGGGATGTTTAGATTATCGAGCAACTTCTTTAAATAATCAAATCTAGTTTTACTCTCATCTGATAAAAAATCTTTTAAAGAAGGAGCTTCAACTAAAAGTTCTTTTGTAGAATTATTTTTACTATCTAAAACTCTCAAAGGATTAAGATTAATTCTTTTCCGAGAATCTTCATCTAATAAATCAAATCTCTGAGTAAGCCAATCTTTCAACTCTTCCTTGAAAATATTTCTGTCTTCATTACTTCCAAGACTATTAATCTCTAAAGTCAAATCATTAAGACCAACATCTTTTAAAAAGTTCCACGCTATTGAAATGGCCTCAGCGTCGCTAATAACAGAAGCCAATCCAACAAACTCAACTCCTATTTGATGGAACTGCCTTTGTCTTCCTGCTTGAGGGCGTTCGTACCTAAACATAGGTCCTCTATACCAGAGCCTTTGAGGGCCATTATTTAATAATCCATGCTGGACAATTGACCTTGCAACAGAAGCTGTACCTTCAGGTCTCAAAGTGCAAGAACGACCTCCTCTGTCCTCGAAAGTGTACATTTCTTTGCCTACAACATCGGTATTTTCGCCAATACCCCTTAAAAACAATTCAGTTTGTTCAATGACTGGTGTTCTAATTTCTTTAAGCCCAGCACGACTAAAATGTTCAAGTGCAATTGATTCAACCTTTTGCCATCCCTCACTCTGAGAAGGTAAAAGATCTACCATTCCTCTTAAATTCTTGAGATTGGTCAAAGTAGCTTCAGCAAAATTATTTGTTGTTTGTTTAATAGTAATTGTTTAAGTTAACTGTAAAATAATATTTGATGAATGAGTTTTGAGAAAACATATTTGTGAAGCACAATTTATGAGTACATTAAGCTTGATCCCTTAATCCTCCAGTCGAGTAGCGCCTGAATATTTAACTAACCAAAAATTAACTCTTCTTCTTACATTGAAAGGCATTTCATTTTGGAGTTGAATTAATTCCATAGCACCGAGTCTCTTGAGTTCTCTTGATTCAAGACTCCACATTTTTTCCGCTTCACAAATTAATCGAGCCCAACTTCTTGAATGCTGCCATTGTCTTAGGCGTTTTTTTAAATTGCTACTGTCAGTTTTACTTCTAACAAGAGGAGCATGAGCAACTATATCTTTCTTAGTGAAATATTTTCTCATAGCTCAATAATGAAGAAAACTCTAGAAAAACTCATTATTCAATACATTAAACATATATCAGAGATTTGAAATGAGTACTTTATGAAAACCTACTTCAAGAATGAAAATCGACCTCATGTACAGGGAATTCTAATTTTTGCATATCCCTACGACTCATTTTTCTAGACCAAGCGCCTTTAATTGCATCGTTCCACCTAAAGCCAGCGCTTTTCGCTAAATACCTCTCCTCGTAAGAGATATCAGCACGAAGCAAAACTTTTGGCTCTAACGCTCTAATCAATAGTTTTTCGAGATCGCTACATCTTTTAAAAACCTCCGACAAATATATGCAATCTGTCAAAGCTCTATGCGCATTCCACACCGGGACACCATATGCCAATGCAAGATCTCTTACAGAAGGGCGTGTCTTCAATTGTCTATCAGCTGGCCAAGTTATATCGTCCATAGAACAAACCCATTGTTTATCAATCTGAGGCAATTTATTAAAACCAAACCATTTCATATCAAACTCTGCATTGTGAGCAACAATCACATCTGATACCCGAACCAAAGATTCAAAATATGTAATTGCTTCAGATAGAGGTTGAGGCAATCTAGTTATCTCCGCAGGAATATTATTTATTTTTTCAGCGTTATTAACGTCAACGGGTAAAAGAAAAGATTGCTGCGCTAACACCGATCTACTTTTGACATTAAAAAGGATCGAACCTACTTCAACACAATCATCATTTTCATTGTCAAGACCGGTAGTTTCCGTATCCAAGATCAAGATATTTTTAGGAAAACATTCTTTACTTAAATTTTTAGCCCGTTCATCGTTTGATTTGAAAGAACTTTTTTCTCCAAAGTCTTTCGCTTTTTCATTGAAAACTTCTTCAGTTGTTTCATATAGAAAGCCAAGTTGTTTGCTCTCTTTCCTATGATTCTGCTCTTCTTTCACTTCGAAATTTATTAGTCATGCTTCTATTATCATCAAAAAAAAAAAGTTGTATAAAAACTTAGTAGAATATTAAAATTAAAAGATACTTATACTTAATTTAAAATCATTTTATTTTTCATCATAATGTGATTATTCATCAATGAGCACTTTTAGGTATATAAATAATGTTTCTTGTCAATGGCCATCAAGACCAATTGGTCTAATAGAGCTAATTGGAGGTAGCTATATTTCAATCAAGCCAGAAGTTACATACAAAAGAATTATTTCTGGTTTTTTACAGAAAAACTTCGCAGTACATTCATGGGGCTATATCCCTAACTTCGATCATCAACTTCAAGCAAATTATGCATGGAAACAATTCCGTCAATGTCGAAAAATCATTGAAAAAAGAATTGGCATAAAACTTAAATCAATAAAGCTGGGTCATAGTCTTGGATGCAAATTACATTTACTAGCACCGGATGGAGGAAGGAATTGCGATGGTTTAGTAGCTATAAGCTTTAATAATTTTAAAGCAGATAAATCAATACCTTTGCTTAGGAAAATGTCTAGTAAGCTGAACTTTCAAACAGAATTTAGTCCAAGTCCATCTGAAACATTAAATCTTATAAAAGAACACTACGAGCAAATAAATAATCTATTAATAAAATTTAAAAATGATAATCTAGATCAAAATGATTTACTGTTTCAATCATTAAAGGAAAGACCTTCTGATAAATCTAAAATTATGTTATTAGACGGTAATCATCTAACTCCAGTAAGTTTAGGCATAAGAGAGAAGTTAATAAAGTCAAATTTTGAAAGCTATTCTAAATACGAAAAAATTGATTTAATAGTGGATCAAGTGACCAACTGGAGAATTTAATATTAGCTTCTTAATTTATCTAAAACCGATCTATCTTCAAGAGTACTTGTATCTCCGCTTATTTCATCTCCCGAAGCAAGTGCTCTCAAAATTCTCCTCATTATTTTGCCACTTCTTGTTTTAGGAAGAGAATCAGTAAATTTAATTTCATCAGGTTTGGCAATTGGTCCTATTTCATTCACGACATGTTTTTTTAATTGTGCATCAATATTTTCATTTGCATCTGCACCAGTTTTCAAAGTGACAAAAGCTACTATTGATTCCCCTTTTAAATCATCAGGTCTACCCACTACTGCAGCTTCTGAAATGAGCTCATGACTAACCAAAGCTGATTCAATTTCCATTGTTCCAAGCCTATGACCAGCAACATTTATGACATCGTCTACTCGACCCATAATCCAAAAATAACCCTCCTCATCTCTTCGAGCCCCATCCCCAGCAAAATATATATAACTTTTGTCTGAAGGTTTCAAATACTCCCAGTAACTCTCTCTAAATCTTTTTTCATCTCCATAAACATTTCTCATCATTCCAGGCCATGGCCGTTTGACCACCAAATATCCACCCTCATTCTTAGATACAGATTCCCCATCTGAATTGACCACATCAGCTTCAATGCCAGGCAAAGGAAAAGTTGCCGATCCAGGTTTTGTTGGAGTCGCTCCCGGGAGAGGACTAATCATTACTCCTCCAGTTTCTGTTTGCCACCATGTATCAACTATTGGGCATCTTCCCCCTCCAATAACATCTCGATACCATATCCAAGCCTCTGGATTAATTGGCTCTCCAACAGTGCCTAAAAGTCTCAAACTAGATAAATCGTATTGCTTTGGAATCTTCTCGCCTGCTTTCATAAAGGCCCTGATGGCAGTTGGAGCAGTATAAAAAATCGAGATTTTATGTCTCTGAATTACATCCCAAAAAGCGCCTGGATTTGATGGTCTTGGAACTCCTTCGTACATAACAGTAGTTGCACCATTAGACAGGGGGCCATAGACGATATAACTATGTCCTGTTATCCAACCCACATCAGCGGTGCACCAATAAACATCATTTTCACGAATATCAAAAATCCATTTAAAAGTTAGGTGAGACCAAAGGTTATACCCAGCTGTTGAATGAACCACTCCCTTTGGTTTACCCGTAGAGCCAGATGTGTATAAGACAAATAAGCAATCCTCACTATCCATTTGCTCTGGAAAACATTCCTCTGATTGAATATCTACAATTTCATGCCACCAATAATCTCTACCATCATTCATATCAATAAGTTTTTTTGTCCTTTGAACAACTAAAACTGATTCGACCTTTGGACAAGCTCCACCTTCCAATGCTTGATCAACAGCATCTTTAAGAGTAATTATTTTGTCTTTTCTAAAACCGCCATCAGCTGTAATTATTGCTTTAGCCTCTCCGTTAATTAATCGGTCCCTCAATGCTTCGGAGGAAAAGCCTCCAAAAACAACAGAATGAGGTGCTCCAATCCTTGCACAAGCAAGCATTGCAATGGCAGCCTCAGGGACCATAGGCATATACAAAGCCACAAGATCTCCTTTGCATATACCTATAGACTTGAGTGCATTAGCTGCTTTACAAACTTCCTTGTGTAGTTGTTTGTAGGTATATTTTTTTTGATCACCTGGCTCTCCTTCCCAAATTAACGCGACTTTGTCACCTGTTGAACTATCTAAGTGTCGATCTAAGCAGTTAAAAGAAATATTAGTTTTTCCGCCATCGAACCATTTAGCGAATGGTGGTTTGGACCAATCAAGTACCTTATCAAAAGATTTAAACCAATGTAATTCTTCTCTAGCTAAGTCACCCCAAAACTTATTGGGATCTGATTTAGCTATCTCAGACATTTCCAGATACTTCGAAAAAGATGAGATTCTACTTTTGCTGGAAAAGTCATCAGAGGGGCGGAAAACTCTCTGCTCCTGAAGAACAGACTCAATGGAGTTAGAATTGTCTGAATTCATGAAAGATAAAAACAACTTTTCATTTATTGCATTCAAGCTATTTCTGACCAAAAGGCTTGAATAGTGAAACTCTTATTTAAAACAAATTCATAATGAAGAAAAATTGGAATTTTCCTAAAGCACTTTTATTTGATCTTGATGGAGTTCTAATTGATTCAGAACCCTTTCACGGACAAGCATGGAAAGAAACAGCTGCACTTTTTGATCTAAATCTAACTCATAATCAACTAAAACTATTAAGAGGGAAAAGAAGAATTGATTGTGCCAATGAACTGGTTAAATTGACTCCAAAGGTAGTGCAGGTGGAAGAATTACTTAATGTACATAAGCCCATCTCAAGAAAACTTATACTCAATGCGCAAGCCATGAAGGGTGGCGAAAGTTTAATGAAAAAGTGTCATGAAAGGAATATCCCAATGGCGCTAGTAACTAGTAGCAGTTCTGAATCATTCAAAATAAAAACTGCTCCTCATCCATGGATTAATCTATTTTCTGTAATAGTTCTTGGCGATGACAAATTACTAACGAAAGGGAAACCATCACCTGATCCATATCTATTAGCCGCTGAAAAATTAAATATTCCTCCTAAAGAATGTTGGGCTGTTGAAGATTCAATTGCTGGATTATCCTCAGCATTGGGGGCAGGATGTTTTGTTTTCTTTTTGAGAGAAACACGTAATGAAATCAAAATTAAAGACATTTCTGATCAACACATTAATTTAAAACAAATCACACATTTAAAAGAAATTGAACAAATATTAAATGAGTATTGAATTAATAAAGTCTACTAATGACAAATTCTGGCAATTCAAGTAATGCTTTCTTTGATGGTGAATCTGGCAACCATGAAATTGAATCTTTAGATTCAGATGCAAATTTTTCGGCTAATTCTCTTGATTTCTTTATCGCATTTGAGTCTCTTACAATAGATAAAGCCTTATCAAGATCATTTTTTTCTGAGAATTTAGCATTAATAAGTTCGCTGAGAGTTGGATTCTCTTCCAAAGCATAGAAAACAGGAGCAGTGAGATAACCACTCTGAAGATCGCTGGCGGCTGGTTTACCTAATTGTTCATCATTTCCAGTAAAGTCGAGAATATCGTCAACTACTTGGAAAGCTAATCCTAGCTGTCTTCCGAAAAAATAAAGTGAATTTAAGCTCTCTTGATCTACATCAGATAAAACACCAATAGCCTTAGAACTGTTAGCAATTAGAGAGGCAGTTTTACAATAACTTTTTTCTAAATAACTCTCAAAGGATTGACTTGAATCAAATCTATTTAGACCCTGCTTTATTTCACCTTCAGCAAGATCCATAATCACCCTACTTAACAATTTAACAACATCTAAATTATCAAGATTTGCCAAATGCCAACTTGCTTGAGCAAAGAGAAAATCTCCTGCAAGAACAGCTATCCTGGGGTCGAATCTACTGTGGACAGTTTCAACACCTCTTCGGGTATCAGCTTCATCAACAACATCATCATGCACAAGAGAGGCGGTATGAATCATCTCAGTAATCTGGGCTAATTTACGATGCTTCAAAGGAAGATCTTTTTCAGATGTCAAAGCTCTTGAAATTAATAAAACAATTCCAGGTCTTAAGCGTTTACCGCCCGCACTAAAAAGATGTTCTGCAGCAGCCTGCAAAATAGGGTGTCCAGCACCTATGAGGCTGCGAAGATCCAAAAGCAAAGCTTCTAGATCAAGTTCTACAGGTTGAAGAATTTCCGTTGCTGTGGTCATAAAACCGCTCTACTTTTTGATATTAAGAGACTCAGCCCTTCTTCTGCAGTGAAACGAGATTAACTTCAGGAAACACCTTTAACCAGTGCTGCGCTTTGTTAGGGAAATTTTTAAGATTAGAGGTTACGTAAAACTTTAAATCAACTAAATTTTTTTCCTTTAAATAATTTTTTGCTTTTGAATCCATAAACAACTTTAATTTGAGAGAGAGAGCTTCTGCAGGGTCAAGCAATTTAACATTAGAAGGTACGATCTGAGCCAGCAAAGGAGTTATTAGAGGATAGTGACTGCAGCCAAGGATTAAGGAATGAATTTTTTGTTTTAGGAGAGGTTCTAAATATCTATTAGCGACAGCAGTAATCTCATCT
>Ga0209433_10000658_pt1 | contig 10695 bp, 18 predicted proteins | sample METZYME_5_50m_FD_187552 | JGI IMG/M metagenome (GOLD analysis project Ga0209433, IMG submission 187552) | Marine microbial communities from oxygen minimum zone in mesopelagic equatorial Pacific - METZYME_5_50m (SPAdes) (version 2) | ecosystem: Environmental > Aquatic > Marine > Oceanic | place...
CAACCTCTGTTTCCTGTGGTGCAACCTGTAATCCCTTAGATGAAATCCAGTGTTGTGTCCAAGGCAATGGATTATTCTTCAATGGTTGATCGTAGATCGGATCAAATCCAAGAGCTTTCATTCTCTTATTTGCGATCCACTCAACATATTGATTAAGTAGTTTGTCATTCAAACCTATCATAGAACCACCACTGAACAGATACTCTGCCCATTCCTTCTCTTCTTCAACGGCATTTTTGAACATGCCTAATACATTACTTCTCTCTTCCTTTGCGATCTGTTGCATTTCTGGATCGTCTCCATCCGCCCACTTCTTTAGTATCTGTTGTGTTAGAACTAGGTGTTGGTTTTCGTCTCTGGAGATGAGCGATATAATTTTTGCTGATCCTTCCATAAGCTTAAGTTCTCCAAAAGCAAACGAGCATGCGAAGGAGACATAGAACCTAATTCCTTCCAAAATGTTGACGTTTGCAACCGCCCTGTAAAGTTTTCTTTTGAGTTCATGTCTTGAATAGTTTGATGTTGCTGAGTTTTCCCACCCTTCTTTCCACAAGTTACTTTGATCCCACTCATGAGCTTCGTTTAGGAAATCATCATATGCTTTTGTCACAGAGTTAGCTCTCTTCAAAATCTTTTCATCATCTAATATGGTATCAAAAACCTCTGATGGGTTTGGATATACATTTTTAATGATATATGTGTATGATCTGGAGTGTATCATCTCCATAAATTGCCATACATTCATAGCACCTTCTAACTCAGGTAGTGCAGTGTATGGTGCAAAAGCCATTCCAGGCCCACGACCTTGTACTGAATCTAAAAGAATTTGATACTTTAGATTAGAAGTAAAGATGTGTTTTTGTTCTGGTCTTAGTGATTGATAGTCTGCTCTATCTTTTTGTAGTGAGACTTCTTCTGGTCTCCAAAAATATCCTAACATTTGAGTTGTTAGTTTCTCAAATACAGGATACTTATACTCATCATATCTTTGGACACCTAATGGTTGACCAAAGAACATTGGTTGTGTTTTTGTATCAACGTGTTCTTTATTGAACACGGTCATTCTTTCTACTTTTTTAGATGGTGCAACTGTCACACTCTTGCTCCTCTGATAGTTCGGTGAATAGTTTTTCTAATTGTGGTTTCGCTTCTTCAAGATCTACATCATCACTCTTCATGTCATAAGTATTCTGATAGTATGAGGTCTTCCAACCATACTTATATGTGGCTAGAAAGTCCTGTGCCATAACAGAAATAGGCACTTCATTATCTGGATAATGAGTTGGGTTGTAACTCCAGTTCCCACTGATGGCCTGATCAAAGAACTTTTGCATTACTGCAACTACTTTGATGTAACCAGCATTTCCCTGCATCTCCCATAGCAGAGTGTAGTTATTTTTCAAATGTCCATAAGACGGAACCACTTGTTTAAGAGGCCCTTTCTTTGACTTCTTAATGGACAAGTAATCTCTTGGTGGTTCGATTCCATTTGTGGCGTTAGACACAACGGAACTGCTCTCCGATGGCATCTGTGCGGACAATGTACTGTGTCTAAGTCCGAATTCCAAGATAGATGCCCTAAGAGATTCCCAATCATGCTTTAATTCTACCTGTGTAATTTCATCTACATCGCTCTTATATGTATCAATCGGTAGAATTCCATCGGAGTATTTTGTGGATGTGAAGTCAGCACAAGGACCTTTCTCTTTAGCAATCTCATTTGATGCTTTCAGTAGATAATACTGGAATGATTCGGTAAGTCTGTGTACTGCATCCCAGGCCTCCTGTGAGTCGTATTTCCATCCATTCTTAGCAAGATAATGAGCAAGACCAATATAACCCACTCCAAGGGATCTACGACCCAATGTGGCAATCTCTGCTGCTCTTACTGGATAATCTTGGTAGTCAATCAACTCCTCCAGAGACCTCACAGAAAGGTCACAGAGGTCTTCCAACTCGTCCAACTTAGTCAACTTACCTACATTGATTGCAGACAAGATACAAAGAGCAATCTCACCATCTATAGAGTCAATATGTTGGAGAGGTTCTGTAGGTAGAGTGATCTCTTGACAAAGATTACTCATACTTACCTTGTCCTTGAAGGAGGAGTGTTCATTACAGTGATCAATATTCATGATATAGATACGTCCTGTCTCTGCTCTCTCCTTAAGGAGATTCATAATCAGTTCTTGAGCTCCGACTGTTCGCTTGGGGATTGATTCATCCAGTTCGTAACGGCAATATAACTCATCAAAGTCAGGGGTCCCAAAACTCTCAAACAAGTCAGGACAACTATGGGGAGAAAAAAGCGTGATTTCCTTATCTTGGATAAACCTTTCATAGAAGAGTTTTGAGATTTGGATTGAGTAGTCGAGTTTTCTAACACGGTTGTCTTCGGTTCCTTTATTGTTCTTGAGAACTAAAATGTCCTCTATTTCTTGGTGCCAGATTGGGAAGTGGACAGTCGCTGATCCACCTCTAATGCCATTTTGAGTGCAACATCTGACAGTTGCTTCAAACTTTTTGAGGAACGGTACAACACCTGTGTGTTGAACTTCTCCGCCTCTGATTTTACTGTTGATCCCACGGATGCGGCCTGCGTTGATACCAATCCCAGCCCTCTGAGCAACATAACGACCGATGGCCATATCACTACTAAAAATACTATCCAAGGTGTCGTCAACATCAACCAGAACGCAAGACGCAAACTGCCGAATAGGTGTTCGGACACCACCCATGATTGGGGTTGGTATGTTGATTTTGTGTCGGGAAATGGCATTGTAGTAGCGTGTAACGTAATCTATTCTGTTTTGGGCGGGGTACTCCGCAAAGATAGTCATTGCAATAAGCAAGTACATGAACTGTGGGGTCTCATAGACCTGTCCAGTGCTTCTGTCCTGTACCAAATACTTATCAACGACCTGTCTTAGACCAGCATAAGTGAAAAGATAATCACGATCATGGTCAATAAGTTTGTCTAATCCTTCAATCTCCTGTAAGGAATACTTCTTAAGGATATCAGGATCATATATTCCTTTTTCTACACCTCTATTGATCTGATCAATAAGTGTAGGAACCTCATGGATTCTACCATATAGATTCTTTCTAAGACCAAAGAGAAGAAGTCTAGCAGCGACATACTGATAGTTTGGAGCATCCAAATCAATCAGATCACTTGCTGATTTGACGAGGATGCCTTGGATTTCGGAGGTGGTAATTCCATCATAAAATTGGATTCCAGATTGAATTTCAACTTGACTTGCAGATACCCCTGCAAGACCGTCACAAGCTAGTTCAACCATCTTGTGCATCTTTTCCAAGTCAAGAGGCTCAATATGTCCCGCTCTCTTGACTACTTTAATACCATTGCTCATACTCGTTTCCAGGCTTGTAATTTTAATTTGGCTTCTAAACCTTGGTAGATATTTGAGTCTACCACTTTTTGCACATTTTGTCCACTAAGATACATGTCATTTATGTCCTTTTCAAGAATATTCTTAGGGAAGATTACGACTCTATCACCTCTATCGATAGTGGTGGCAAGTCTTTCAACTATTTGTCTGTTCCTTGGTTCATTGTCATATATCCATACAGGGTTAGTAATTCCCCACTTGGAGACATCACCATCCGCTCCACACATTGCGATTGAATTGGGGATAAATGTGGAGTCAAATGGTCCTTCCGTGACGTAAACAGTTTTTTTAGTATTGATATCATCGAGACCATAAATCTTCGGAGCATCGTCCTCCAACATGATCGTAATATATTTGATCTTGGATCTGGGGAGTAAAGATCTCCCTTGGTATCCTACAAGTGTACCTTTGTACCTAAGCGGAATGATGATTCTCGGTTCATCATTTTTGACATCATCAAACGTTTGCTTTTGTGCATTAGTCCACTCTTTGAAATTATTGCAGTAGTACAAATTTTCTAGTGTTTTACTAGAAATCTTCCTACTTTCTTCTAGGTATATTCGAGCGGGGTGTGATTTATTTAGACTAACGATATTTTCTAGATCGATACGAAATTTGTCTTTAATAAATACTGGTTTTGGTAGGTCAAATTTAGGTACAGGAGTGTTAGATCCCAGTCCTACAGTGCCTTTTTTGTACCTCTCCATGATATACTGTTTGTGCAAAACAGTATCATGATCCCGAAGAAAATTAGTAAGTGTCTTAGAAACGCCACAGTTATGACACTTAAAATTATAATCATTTTTTATAGGATATAAGAATCCCCTCGCTTTATTCTTATACTTACTAGAATCCCCACAATAAGGGCATCTAAAATTATATAATCCTCTACTCTTCTTAGTAAACTTTTGGAGTCTAGACGATACCAGACTTATGTATTTGCTGTCTACTAGGTTCAATGCTGACTACTCGTTCGACTCCTAGTATAACAGATGATTGATTATTCTGCAACCCTTGTATAACTTTCTGACCCATAGGACTGACGAGAACTGATATGACACCGATACCACCAGCGATTGTCCACATCTTCTTCTCCATGACCCTCAGGCGTTCTTCTACCTTCATTATGTCTCTCTCACAACCCTTCTTTATCTCCGATGTACTACGATCCAAGTCTTTGTGTAGTGCCTCTACCTTTTCAAATAGAACTGCATCTATCCTATCTTGTTTATCTAACTTCTCATTATGAACCGCAAGCAGTTGTCCCATCTTCACAGAGTTATCCTGTAAAGAATCTACTACTTTTTCTAATCTTTCTAATATAGCCGTGTTGATACTAGCGTTTTCACTCATTTCTTTTTACGTTTTGAGGTTGCTTTTGCTGCGTTGTACCATCTTCTAATCATTCCACCAAACGGTAAATCATATCCAGCAACGGGACCTTTGGAATCAGATTTAGCACCAAATCCACCACCAGTTCCAGCAGCGTTGGCAACCATCATCTCTCTTAATTCCTTATAGGTCTTCATAGTTCTTTAAGACACTGTAAACATGTATCATCCATAGGTACATCATGTAGTGCCGATCTAGGAAACTCAGGAAATCTTCCTAAGTATACCACAAACGTTTTAACAACAGGCCACAAGTCCTTATCTATCTTGAAAAATAGAAGAGGCGTGGCGGCCTCACCAAAAACATTATAAAGGATTATGAAATGGTTAATAAGTAAATGGGCTTTCAAAACGCCAGTGGTTTTATAACGTTTCAAAAGCCTTTTTACCCATTTGAATCTTTTCAGATCCTCTTCAAAATCTTCCTTAGTGACTGCGTGAGGGTTTTCGTAATTCTTAATTGCAAAAATTACATAGTTATTTTCATTCAGTTCAGAAAACTTCATCAATCATTTTATTCTGTATTATGTAGGTCGGTTATGCGACAACAGTAATTGTACCAGCAGCAGTTCCGATAGAAGCAACATTAGTAATTGTGGAGTTGGTAGATGTACCAGCATCCTTAATTGTTCCACCGTTAAGTGCAACTGCGTTTGCTCCTATTGATAGTTCGTCACCAGCAGAAGTCGCTGCGTTACCAGCGGCGATTGTGAGTGAGAACACCAATTCATTACTGCCTGTACCTGAGGCATATGACAGTGTATGGTTTGCTCGTTGGTCATTGACCACTGTAAGTTGTGGTGTGCCTGTGACATCAACTGCTTCGTTGAATCTTACTCTTACCTGTAAAGTTCCACCATCTGACTTGTCAAATGATGTTGTGATGAACTCAATTTCGGTAATGTCTGCAGCACCGATACTTGTAGCGAGTTCTCCGATTGCGACCAGAATCTCTGGGTCTGCATTGGGATTATCGTTACCAGTTAATGCACCATTTTCCAACACCCAACCAGACTTTGTAGCAAAACATTGCTTCTTCTGTTCGTCGGTCAGAAACTTAGGCTTTGACTCATCTGAGTCGGTTGCTCCCCAAAGAGGCATGGGCTTTTCTCCAAATTTAAGACTACTTTCTAGATTTATTTATCCAATAGGGCTTTTTCCAAAGCATCTACTAACTGGTCATCTACTTTGTTGCCTGATTTAGCAGCCGCTTTCTTGAGTAATCCAATCAGAAATACCTTTAGTTTTTCTTCTAGGTCTTCTGGAATCTTGTCTACCGCTTTGTTTATAATATTAATAGCGATTGGAAGTAGAAAATTAGTCATAATTTAATTTACATATATCTGCACTATATATACGATTAATTTACAGAAAATTTTCAAACATTTTCTTCCTAAACTGAGGATTGAAATCTAGTATATAATTCCACTGATAATCTGGATTAAACATCTTTTTAGCACTTTCTGATGCCATGTTCCAGAAAGGTGTATCAAAATCAGATCCATTAAGATAGTGCATATTGATAAACATTATCACCTCATCCATTATATTGTGATACTTTTGATTATCATAATTGCCCTCAGTAATAGTGTCTATAATCATACTGTTAATGAGTCCATAACAACCAAGTGATGTTGCCTGTATTGGTTCTAAGAACAAGGCACGATTACCATTGACAAATATATTACCATCTTCATTGACTATACTCTTTGCATAGTAGTTTTTAAATTGAAATTCTCTACAGTCCTGACTGAAATACTCTACTTGATACTCGTCTAAGAGGTTTACAAGATTTGATTGTGCCTCCAACTCTGATGTGATGTCAGAGTTGTATAGATACCCCCAGCCAGTAGTCTTCTGTAAGGGTATTCCAAACATCCATCCATGTTTATGAGCGATATGATAAGTATAGTTCCAATCACCAGGCGTGAATGACTTTACTACAATGCCAGAATTGAGATATACCTTGTCTGTTATGACATAGTTGGTATAATCTTCGGGATATCCTCGACAATCAATAACAAAATCATATTCATTCCCATCTATGGATACTTTCTTGCCTAAAGATTTTATTTCTTTTACTGTTTTTGTCCTTTCGGAAAAGTTAGGATACATCTTATGCAGTCTGGGTATCACAAACTGAGGTAATTTGGTAGTATCAAACTGTATTCCATAAGAACCAGAGGCAAAGGGTATGAACCCAGCGCCATTCCAATTCTTAAACTGCACCCCATACTTGAGGGTAGACCCTAGTTCCTCACTATCAAAATGATGCACATAATCTACACCACAACTCAAAGCATGAGGAAAAGACACTAGAGAGGACTCTCCAACCCCTAGTGGATCTATCACTTTACTGTGTATAAGATCAATCTTTGCAAATTGTGGGAGTGATTCCAGCAGTTCAATAATACAGTATAGTCCCGCTGTACCAGCACCGACTACGGCTACTTTCATTTGATTTTATCAATCAGCTCTGATTCGTCGATTGCTTCTCGAATAACTCTCTTTAATTGTTTTGCTTGTTTCTTATTGATAGATCCAAGTGACGTATCTATCTTTACCTTTACCCAGTAAAGACCTATAAGAACGAGTGTAAAAGGAACTGCGTCTGCCCATGAGATTTCGTTCCATGCTTCTACTACATTTAATACTGAAAATAACATAATTTACTCCACTAATGTTCCACGAGATCTACGAAGAACTCTTAGTTCCTCAAAATCTTTTTGTTTTTTGCCACCATCATATGGCCAAGCATACCCCTCACCAATCATTTCTTCATTGATTGAGACGTTTCCGTCCCCAATGTATAACCAGCCAAGAAGACGGCCGTACTTACCAACGCCACCGACAAGTTCAGTACGGATAATGAGATCATCATCACCAGCCACAGCCGCCTGGAGTTTCTCTTTGAGCCAATTCGTCGCATCAATTCCAAGTGCTTTCTCCTCTTTATCTCTAGTCCTTTTCTCAGGTGTGTCAACACCAGCGACCCTAACTCTCTCTTTCTTTGTCAAATCAAATCCAAGGTCAATCGTAACATCAATAGTATCTCCATCAACCACTCTGTTAATTTTAGTCACTCGGAAGTTGTAACAACTCTTCCGTGACGGTGGGGTCATTGCTCCCATAGTAAAACTCCATCAGTGCTTTATTTATAGAATCTTCTGGGGAAGTTCTTCCTCGTTTCCGCCTTTCATTTCTTGCGTCTTCAAACGCTTCATAGAGTTGATCGTATAGGTCATCCCCCACTATCGGACCCGCCATGACTGGCATAGCTGTCATGAGAGTGAGCAGAATCATTCGGAACAAAATGGTCATATCTTATAATATAGTAGATTAAAATAGAAACTGCAACCAGCAGTATAACAATCATCCATATAATACTCCAGACTATCATAGTATTGATCTCAATATGAACTCTTTAGTTAGTATAGGATGACCAAATAGATCTAACTGTAATCCATCTACATCCTCTTTTTTAATACCTTCGTTCTTTCTCGCATGTTCCCAGTAATATGTGCCATCTTCTCTGCAATATAACCAGCTAGTGTCGTGTGAACTGGGTGTGAAGACTGCAATAACTCTTGGGTATCTTGGTTCTGGATTTCTTTCATAAACAACCCCTTGTGGGGAACGATAAAATTTAGGATCAATCTCTTTGTCGCCAGTCATCTGATCTCTCTTGGTGGAACCAATCTACAATCTCGTCAGGTGAACCGAAACCCCTACGGTGATTACTTGAATCGGGGTCTCCTATGTTCAAGTTATTCAGAAAAGAATCATCTGGATTCTGTGTCATTCTTCTAGCCTGTTGTAACATTCCTCGAGCACTGGTGTTTGCTTTTGCCAATTTCTGTGCCCATATCATATCTTCTATGCTGACTTCTGTTCCTGATGCAATGTCTTTGCATATTGCTTCCAAACGAAGACGGTATTGAGTAGATAACATTTACTAATAATATTGATAAGTATATAATATCTATGGACTTAATCTTTCCTTAACCATTCCAAAACTTCATTCGGTAACTTGCCAACTCTGGGATCTGAGTCCTTGACTGTGTGAGGATCCATCTGACCCTTGGGGAGATAAGTAAGTTCACGCAATGATCTAACTGAGGGATCGCTTGTAACATTAGTGGGAAGTCGTCCAAGAGCGACATTATCATAGTTAAGTTGATGCCTGTCAAATGTAGCGAGTTCATACTCCTCCGTCATGGATAGACAGTTCGTAGGACAATATTCTACACAATTTCCACAGAAAATGCAAGCCCCGAAGTCTATCGAATAATTTCTAAGTTCTTTCTTCTTTGTCTGTTTGTTCATCACCCAATCCACCACTGGTAGATTGATAGGGCATACTCTTACACACACCTCACAGGCGATACACTTGTCAAACTCATAGTGTATACGACCACGGTATCTCTCTGACGGTATGAGTTTCTCGTAAGGATATTGTACTGTTACAGGTCTTCTACCCATATGTGATAGAGTAACAGAAAGACCTTGCAACATATATTTTGCTGCGTCTTTGATTTCTTTTAGATAATCAAATACTTGTTTCATCTTTTTACATCGTGAGCACAACCGTCACCCTTATAATTATCCGTGTCGTAATATCCACCTTTAGACCCAAAGTATAGAGTTGCCATCACAAAAGGAAAAGCAGACCAAAAAAGTATGTTAGCTAGTATCATCCGATTAAATTCATTGCCTCCTTTAATTCCCTTGCGTGTTCCAATTCATCATTAGCTATCTCTACAATTCTCTTATCCTCTGGGTGACATGTACTATATTTAACATACGTTTCATACGCATGTTTCTCAATTTTCATATTGATGTCGTAAGCGTCCACAGGATCAATGAGATAATACCCAACCATGATCCAATAATAAACCAAAACAAGATGCTTGGCAAAGAAACGGTCGATCCAATATTTATTTCCCTCCCTACTCTCCATCTCTTCCAAATGTTCTGTTTCATTGAGAGCCTGATAGAAATGTTCTTTCATCAAATATATATGATCCTGACCTCTAAGTCCAAGACTTTCTCGAAAATGTAACACACTGATAAATGCGAAATAGGGTGCTCTCGCAATGACTTCCAATACCCAAAACCTTTGAAAAGGCCTGTTGCGATAAAGGAAGTCAAGGATCGATACTGTTACATTTAATACGATTGTATTAAATTGTTTCATAGTGCGTAGGCAATTTGTGGTAAGTAAATAATAGCGACTGTAATTGTTCCTAATATGATTATAGTGGATGCTATCGGTAAATTTTTCATTTTACCTCCTTAATAAAATCCAAAGAAAAAGGATGTTCCTGTAGATAGGGAACATCCTCTCTTGCATTTCTTGCTGCCTCAAAGGCATCTTCTGCGTATTCACCAATTTCATGGTGTTCGTTTTTTTGGTCGTGCCAACCTAGTGTGTAATGGGACATGATAGTTTCAACTCCATTCATCACTATTTATTATACCACACTAAGTATAAACTACTAATTATGTGTGGACTCACTGACCATATTAGGACACGTTGAAAGCGATCTTTGTTACCTTTACATCACCACCATTTGCGGATGCACTAAGTTTATCTGTACCATCTTTATCTACCTGTGCAGTCTGTCCAGCAGGCAATGTAAAACTACCAATACCAACGTCATTAGCATCAGATCTTATGATTACAACTGCAGCACCATTAGTGTTTACAATGTGAACCGCCTTCGCTAAACTCACATTAGTTGCAGACGCTAAGGTGGTCTGTGGTGCCATTGGTTTAATTAACATGGTTCTTTAGTAACCTCTCTTATATTTAGCGGATTCATCTTCTGGGTTGATGATGATTGTATTTTTACCAGTCATAGGTTTAATTTCTTTGACCTTTTCTGGAT
>Ga0209433_10000659_pt1 | contig 10680 bp, 16 predicted proteins | sample METZYME_5_50m_FD_187552 | JGI IMG/M metagenome (GOLD analysis project Ga0209433, IMG submission 187552) | Marine microbial communities from oxygen minimum zone in mesopelagic equatorial Pacific - METZYME_5_50m (SPAdes) (version 2) | ecosystem: Environmental > Aquatic > Marine > Oceanic | place...
TGTTTATGGTAATGAATTTCAAAGATACAAAGTTGATGTTGATAGAGATGATCTCTGTCACTTGATTGGAAATTATTCAGAATACTTGGTAGCAAAATTTAACAGCTTAGATGATAGACCTTACACTATTTTATGTGGAAGGGGGTTGAAAGATCCAGAGAAGACTGCTCTTAGGTGGTTAGAATATTGTAATATTAGAGATCAAGATCCAGAAGCTGATATATTAAAAGAGTTTGAGTTAGTTTTGAAGGTAAACAAAGATGATGAAAGCGAGATGTAAACTATGTAACACAGAATTGAGAGCAACAACTAAAGTTCAAGTCTGTAGGTGTGAAAATCAAATGACGATTGTTGATGAAACTGTTGGGGCTAACGATATTAGTCAGGTAATCCTTACAGAATATGACAAAACTGTTAAATATGATGGTATTCTGACATTTGATGATCTAAAATACCAAGAGGAACGCCGAAGAAGAGGCGTTAAAAAATTAATCTACGAGGAACGATGATCAGTCTAGACGAAAAGTACCATAGTTATCTTGAAAAAGGTAAGTCATTGAAAATTGATGGCGTAAATGAAAAGCTTACGGGCTATGGATACAGTTGTGACGGATCAGAAATTGTTGGGTTTTACTTGACAACTGTAAATTATAAGTTACACTATAATCTCAACGAACAATTTATTAAACTTGAGGCACTCAGAGAACTCTCCGAGTAACCTTATACATACTATACATGAAAGTAAATTAGAAAAATGAATTTATTGCCTGATGCAGAGTTGTTCTTTTGGAATAACAAATCAAAAAAATTGGTGAAGAAATCAGTACACTCATTGTTCAAGGGTAAAGATATTCTTCTTGTCTCTGTGTGCGGTGCTTTCACACCTCCATGTACAGAGATGGTCAAGGAGTACGAGAAACTTTATGACACTTTCATCAAAGAAACTGTTGTTGATGACATCTATGTCGTTTCTATGAACGATTCATTTGTGATGGACAAGTGGTTCAAAGAAATGAAGATCAAAAAACTTAAGTATCTTCCAGATGGAAACGGAGCATACATTTTAAGACTTGCAAAACAAGGTGGAATGGCTGCAACTCAATGTTCTGTTAAGATGTACAATAAAGGTATGGGAATGAGAGCATGGCGTTGGGTCATGTTAGTGGAGAACAATATACAGATGGTTTATCTTGAGGAAGAGACACCAGACGGTGCTTCAACCAGAGACAACTTACCTAATGATCCATTTGAACTCACTCATGCAAGTCAGATGTTAGAGTTTCTAAAAAACAGAGATCAGATGGATCATATTAATGAGGTAAATGCTGCATCAGAATCTCTACAACATATGCCAGGATCAACAGATCATCTACCCAAAACACAAATAATGTAATGCAAGTTATTTCACTTCGATATCTTGAAGAAAACTTTGAAGAATTGGTCGATCGAGCGTCAGCTGGAGAGACCTTTTTAATAGATACTCCTGATGGACAGGTAGCACTTGTTCCTCATAAGGATATTCTAAAACCAGTTATTGATTCTGGACAGGCTAAAGATATAGAGCACATGTGGAATCATGATGACGGTGCTTGACAAAAACTAAATATAGGACTACAATAGTAACGTAAACACAATCGGAAAATGTCCACTTTCATTTCTAAGTTCAAGAAAAATCTTGATGCTTTGGAGGGAGCAGTAGACCAAGAGTTTGCACTCGACTTCAAGTATCCAAAGATTTACAAAAAAGTTTTAAGGTACTATAAGGGAGAAGGTTATGAGTTCAGCGATGAAGATCCAGAACAGGAGTATTCATTGTTAATGAGTCTGATTGCGGAAGATCTAGGAGTTTCTAAATGATTGATGTAGTATGCCACAACGAACCATACAGGTACGTTCAAATGGAAGAACTCTTGGATAATGGTAATCCCGATTACCGTATTCAAAAGTACAATCAGTTCACAGGTAGATACAAAGACATGTATCTATGTGATAATTACATGCAATTCAAACTTGCCATTGATGACTTTGAATATACAAAGTGGTTAGATCCAGCTGGGGTTCCTTGTTACGTTAAGGATGACTGATCCTTCTCTACCAGAGAAGGCGGCTAACTTATCAAAAACTGCCTATGATATTGTTAAAGGTTTCGTCTTTGACGGAACCTTACTTGTTCCTGATGAGGTTAAAAAAGCACGAATAGATATATGTAGAGACTGTAATAGATTTGATCCAGACCGACACTTGTGTAAAGAGTGTGGTTGTTTTTTGGTAAATAAGGTCAAGTTTAGTGCAGCACATTGCCCACTAAATCTTTGGTAACATAATGGACACCGAAATTAAATATGAATTCCATGAGTTTATTGGAATATTTGAAAACGCAATAGACCCACGCTTCTGTGATTTCCTTGTAGACTACATGGACAAGGCGGAGTTTGTAGATTTCAAAAGAAATTTTAGTCATGTAAAAGATAAACAAATATGTCTGGATGGATTTTCTCCTAGTGAGTGTTCCAATTTGATGAAATATGTTACTAATTGTTTGTTTCATTACATCAATGAATATACCTACCTAGGCAATTTCAGTTATGTAAGTTCTTTGTGTCTACTTCAAAAGACAGAACCTACTAACGGATATCATTTGTTCCATGCAGAAAATGTAAATTGGAATCTAGGTAACAGAACTATGGCATGGATGGTATATTTGAATGATGTGGAAGAGGGTGGAGAGACAGAATTTTTATATCAAAAGAGAAAAATAAAACCAAAGAAAGGAACTATTCTTATTTGGCCTGGTGGATATACTCACTTGCACAGAGGCAATCCTCCCATGAGTGATAAGTATATTGCTACTGGTTGGTGGCAAGGAAACATTGGATTGCAACAAGTAAACTCAGCAGGGGTTCTTGATAATCAATACAATGAAAGTTTAAATGCAAGCTGATGTCTGATATTCATATTCTATTTCCAACACCAGTTTATCAAACTGTCATAGAGTTTAGACCATCTGAACTGAAACACATGTTAGATTTTCTAAAGGCATGTGAATGGAGACCAGATATGGATATAGTCAACAGACCTAACGGAGAGACAACAAAACTACAAGAGGATTTACTTTCATATCCAGAGTTGAAATTGTTAGAAAATAATATTGAGAATGAAGTTCATAAGTTCGCTAAGTCCCTACAACTTGATTTGAACAAACATGGGTTGAAAAGAATTAATTCTTGGGGTAATCTACAAAGGAAGGGAAATTATATTAAAGAACATCGTCATAATAATACTCAGTTTGCTGGAGTGTTTTATCTACAGGTTCCTGAGAACAGCGGTGACATTGTTTTTTCTACTAGAAATGCCACATGGATTACAAGTCATTGGGAACCATCCGTGACTGGGTATGATGATCTCAATAGTTTTGAGAAAAAATTTGAACCAGAAGAGTGTGGTCTATTTCTTTTCCCTGCACACCTAGATCACTATGTAACTCCTTCATTTTCTAGTGAGGAAAGATATAGTATCTCATTCAATTACAATCTAGACGGCAAGTTTTTTGGGGATTGTAATAATCATCTCACATTTGAAGTTAAAACATGATGACTCCAGAAGAGAAAGAACTCAGATCAACTTATAATTATTATAAGGATACTAAGATGGGTTTCTTTACTAAAGATGGATACGCTGCTGTACCATGCGGTAAATCCAAAAGAGTGATAGTATATGAAGGAGAGATCCTACACACAGCTATTAATGATGACACAGCAAGGAACTGGATTGCACGCCACAGGAAGAAAAGAAAATGACTAGAATTTTAGTAACTGGACACAAAGGATTTATTGGCAAGGAACTGTTCTCCTCTCTGAGAGAAGTTTTTGGATACGGTGTTCAAGGATTAGATAGACCAGATGACATTGGAGACTTTGTAGGTCCCTCTGGTATGTTCGCAGAACATTGGGATTGTATCATTCACCTTGCAGCCTATGCTGCACTGAGAGATAGTGTGGATAACCCTCAGAAATTTTGGGATAATAATGTAGAAAAATCAAAACCTATCTTTGATTATTGTAGACAGAATAACGTTAGATTATTATATGCAAGTTCTGCTGGAGCACACGAGTGGTGGCAGAATCCTTATGCTATTACAAAGAAAGCAAATGAACTCATGGCACCACCTAACAGTGTGGGTATGAGATTCTTTAATGTGTGGGCAGAAGAAGGGAGTAGAGATGATATGTTATATGAAATGTTGAAACAAAAAACTGCAAAATATTTGACGAGACATAAGAGAGATTGGATTCATGTATTGGATGTTGTAAGAGCAATTCATTATTTGATTACTAGCACATACACAGGAACTATTGATATTGGAACAGGACAGATGACATCTGTATTGGATCTCGCTGAGTCTTTGGGTATGAGTCATCTTCCCATCAAGGAGGACACTCCTAACGAACCTGATGAGTTATGTGCAGATGTGGCACCTATGATGGAACTTGGTTGGTTTCCAACTGTAAACATTATTGCACAAACCGCTAAAGTCTGATACAATAAATAAGATGAAGTTTATTTCAAACTTGTATGGATAAGAAGACAGCACTAGTATTGGGTGCAGGCGGCTTCATAGGAAGTCACATGGTAAAACGATTACGAACAGAAGGGTATTGGGTTCGTGGCGTAGATTTAAAGTACCCCGATTTCACTATGAGTGCTGCAGATGAGTTCATTCAAGATGATCTTAGAGATGTAGGCCTAGTAGCAAGAGCATTAGATGTAAATGGAGATACATTTGACGAGATATATCAGTTCGCTGCAGATATGGGTGGTGCTGGTTACATCTTTACAGATGAACACTCTGCTGATATCATGCACAACTCTGCAACAATCAATCTAAATGTATTGAATGAGCAAGTTGCATTGAATAGATTGTTAGGTGTAAACAAAACAAAGATATTCTATTCTAGTTCTGCGTGTATGTACCCAGAACATAATCAACTCGATCCCGACAACCCAGACTGCCGTGAAGAATCCGCTTACCCTGCTAACCCTGACTCCGAATATGGATGGGAAAAACTCTTCTCGGAAAGATTATATCTCGCTTATAACCGTAACTATAATATACCTGTTTGTGTTGCTCGCTACCATAATATATTCGGCCCCGAAGGAACTTGGGACGGAGGAAAAGAAAAAGCTCCAGCAGCTATCTGCCGTAAGGTCGCGTCACTCCCAGATGTGGGAGGAACGATTGAAGTGTGGGGTGATGGGTTGCAGACTAGATCCTTCCTCTACATCGACGAATGTATTGAAGCAACCTACAGATTGATGCACTCTGATTTCCAAGGTCCTGTGAACATAGGATCAGAAGAAATGGTCACTATCAATCAGTTGGTAGAAACTGCAGCAAGAGTATCAGGAAAGGTTGTTAGAAAGGCACACAAACTTGATGCACCTCTAGGTGTTCGTGGACGTAACTCAAACAACGATCTTGTAAGAGAAAAACTTGGATGGGATTACTCACAAACTCTTGAAGAAGGTATCGCCAAGACTTATGCTTGGATCTCTGAACAAATTAAATCTCGCCAACATGGCGTAGTTGACATTACATCAAAGGAACTAGAACATGCGAAAAGTAACTAAGAAAAATATCAAACTTGATAAGGATGCAATCCGTTCTCTAGATGTTTCACATCTTGCAGAACAATCACTCAACCCAAATGACTGGCTCAGTGCTGGTCAGAGTGAATACCGATTGTATTCTTGGTTATCTACAAAGTTCAATGATTCTATCATCTTAGATGTTGGTACAAGGACAGGAGGTTCTGCTCTTGCACTATCTTACAATGATAAAAATAAAGTTATTAGTTATGATCTAGTTGAACAGGGTGCATCAAAAGGAATCAAGAAAGAAAACATTGAATTTAAGATTCAAGATTTTAGAATGGATGACTTGAATTGGGATCATGTATCTATTATAATGATTGATGTTGACCCTCATGATGGAACGGCAGAGGAAGAGATGTTTGAATTCTTAGAAGAGAAAGGATGGTCTGGTATTGTTCTTCTCGATGATATAGGTCCTCAGTGGCCTGAGATCGAAGACTTTTGGAACAGGATCACATTCCCTAAAATTGATGTCACTGAGATCGGACATATGAGTGGTACAGGTCTTGTCAATTTCGATGAGAAACATTCCGTTGCTTGGATTTGATGGAGGTTGTTATTACAAAAATGGATTATGAAGACATGTATTACGAGCAAAGGGCTCGTAAGATATTGGTGCTAGGATCTGGTGGTCAAGTTGGAGCATATCTAACTGACTACCTTAATCGTATGGGGAATGAAGTCCTTGAGTTTGATATCACTAATGGTATTGAACAGGACATGACAGTCATTCCTAATGGTGAACTTGAAGCCAAAATATACATGGCAGATTTTGTTTACTTCCTTGCCTTTGATGTAGGGGGATCACACTATCTTAAAAAGTATCAACATACTTTTCAGTTCATAGATAACAATACAAGATTGATGGCAAATGCCTTTGGTCTACTTGAGAAACACAAGAAACCATTTGTATTTGCATCATCACAGATGAGTAATATGTCTTACTCTCCCTATGGTGTATTGAAAAGAGTTGGCGAACTTTATACCAAGTCTCTTGGTGGATTGATCGTTAAGTTCTGGAATGTATATGGTATTGAGAAAGACATGGACAAAGCACATGTCATTACAGATTTCATCCGTAAAGGGTTTGAATCTGGTGATATAGATATGATGACAGACGGAACTGAAGCGAGGGAATTTCTTTATGCGGAAGACTGTTGTGAGGCGCTGGAGACTGTTATGGAGACATACCACGATCTCCATTCTGACGATGAACTTCATATTACTACTGGTGTTTATACAACTGTGTTGGAGATTGCGTCTGAAATTAAGTCATTATTTTCGGGTATTGGCAAGGAGATCACGGTTACTCCAGCACAGTCGAAGGACGAAGTGCAGAAGGATGCTAGGAACGTCCCTGATCCATTCATCCAAAAGTTTTGGCAACCAAAAACATCTGTCCCAGAAGGTTTGAAAAAAGTATTTGAGGAGATGAAAAAGGATTATGAATAAGTATGATGCCGAAGCGGAAGCACTAAGAGAGGCAGTTGAAAAAGCAAAGAAGAATCCAGAAGGATTAGATTTTCCTGTTCTAGGACCTGAGTCAAAATTTCCTATCAATCTTTATTGTAATGATTCATTAGAACCATCTACTTCGGCAAACAATAGGTCGGTCTATACTAGATGGATTCGTAATGGTACTGGACTTGTGAACCTCTATGTAAATGGAGAGGCACTAAAAATCTTAGAGGACGATAGCGACAAACCAAAATTTATTTGGTTGTTGGAGTCTAGGGAGATTATTCCAGATCAGTATAGATTTATAGAGGAGAATTATGATTTTGTTGCTAGTCGTGTTGATGGTATCTTTACTTGCGATCAGAGACTCACAACTGAGGCTGGCCCTGATGGTAAATTTCTCTATTGTTTATCTAATGCTGCTCCTTGGGTCATGGATAGGGCAGTCTATCGCAAATCAAAACTCGTCTCAATGGTCGCATCTAACAAGGGATATACAGTGGGACATCAACGTCGCCTCAAAGTCGTAGAATCATACTATAAAAAACAAGGTGGCGATGATTTATTTGGTTGGGGATTACCTCAAGAGTTACCACTAAAAGAAAAGTCAAGAGCATTGAGAGATTATATGTTCTCCTTTGCAGTAGAGAACGCAAACTATCCAACTTACTTTACCGAGAAGTTGACAGATTGTTTTGCGTGTGGAACTATTCCAGTGTATTATGGCACTGCTGGAGTGGCACAATACTTCAATCAAGAAGGTATCATTTTCCTAGATGAGAAAAAACCTTGGGAAAATATTCCTTGGGATAAACTCACACCAGAGTATTATGAATCCAAGAAAGATGTAATACAAGAAAACTTTGAGATTGCTCAGTGCATGAGAGTCGCAGAGGATTACATGTATGGAAATTATTTTGCACAAATAGACCCACTCAGAGATCAAAAACCTAAAGTAGCATGACTGAAATTATTGACGTATCTGCAACTGCTGTCACAGATGACCGCAGTGGATGGCAAGCAGAAGATAAAATTGCCGAAGAGTATCTTGAAGCATGTAAAGAAGCAGTTGCATCTGATGATGCGTTTGCTAATTTCAAATCTAATCCAAAGTACAAGACTATCCTAGAACATGTGCTTAAAGATCAAGGACAAGCCTATCTTAATATCTGTAAGGATATGAATGAAGATGCAGTGTGGGATAATATCGAGGAGTTTAAAGAGAATGATAAGATTGGTAATCCAGAATTGTATCCCTACCCAGGCCTGAAAGGTACGATATCTCCTACAACTCTTAGGTATATGAAGAATACTTTTGAGATGGGATTTTTACTTGATGGTGCTCCTGTTGGTAAGGTGGTAGAAGTAGGTGGTGGATACGGTGGATTGTGTAGAGTTTTAAGTAAGGTATGTGAGTTTGATGAGTATGTTCTAATAGATTTACCAGAGGTATCTGCTTTACAAAGAAAGTATTTGGATCAGTTTCCTGATCTAAAAGATAAGGTAACTTGTATTCCATGTACAGAGTATGAAGAGATCAAAGATGTAGATTTATTCATCAGTAATTATGCTCTATCTGAATGTGATCTTCCTACACAGATGGCATATTATGATAAGATAATTACTAACTCTAAGTTTGTGTATATGATATACAACCTTGTCAATTTCAATGAAAACTACTATAATGATTTCATAGAAAGAATCAAAGCGGACTACACATTTGATGTGGGTCGTGACTATGAAAACACTGTTATTCTAGCAACTAGAAAATGAATCGAATCGAAGATTACAAAACACTGACTATTGATGTGGTTGGGTGGTTGTGTAAATATGCACACGATAATAATGTGAACAGTTTTGTGGTAGGAGTTTCTGGTGGAATTGATTCTGCCGTTGCTTCTACCCTTGCTGCAAGAACAGGATTACCAACTTTCGTTATTGGTATGCCACTGAATCAAAAGAAGGATCAGGAGACACTCTCTGATGCACACATGTTTTGGTTGGCAAAAAAATATTCCAATGTAAAACATCTCAAGGCAGATCTTTCTGAAAGTTACGCCAAGTTCATGTCAGATTTGACAAATGAGTTTGGTATGGAGTATACTGGAAATCCATTGGCGAAAGCCAATACAAAATCACGCCTCCGCATGGTGACACTATATCATGTCGCTGCAAATGTAGGAGGTATCGTAGTAGGTACAGGTAACAAGGTAGAAGATTATGGAGTCGGTTTTTATACTAAGTATGGTGATGGTGGGGTTGACATTGCTCCGATTGCGGACCTTTACAAGTCCGAAGTCAGACGACTCGGAAGAGAACTCGGAGTGATCCCTGAGATCATTAATGCAACTCCTACAGATGGACTGTGGGAGGATGGTAGAAACGATGAGGACCAGATTGGCGCTTCATACGAACAACTGGAAGAGGCAATGGAGACTGGTGCAGGTCCTGCCTTAGAGATCTTGAACAAATTTAATGCACAAAACAAACACAAAATGAATCCTATCCCAACGTATAAATTAGAGGTTTAATTTCAAAATGAAAATCGGTGTTATCGGTGCAGGGAGACTTGGCATTTGTTTTGCCCTTCTTGCTGAGTCCGCTGGTCATGATGTAATCGTTTCTGACATACAACAAAGTTATGTCAGTAAACTTAATGCTAAAGAACTTTATAGTAACGAACCAGAAGTAGAAGATCTTTTGCTTCGATCTAAGAGACTTAGAGCGAGTACAAACAATCAAGATGTTATTAAATCTTCCGATGTTATTTTTACTTTTGTCCCCACTCCTTCTTTAGATGATGGCAGTTATGATTGTAGTTTAGTTGATGATGTTGTGTGTGATCTTATCAGATCTCCCAACTTGGAAGGAAAGAAATTTATTGTTGGATGCACAACCAATCCAGGCTTTGTAGATAGGGTAGATAAGAAATTAGAAGGAAGAGGTATAAGTGTATTTTATAGTCCTGAGTTTGTTGCCCAAGGAACAATTATCAGAGACATGAGAAATGCAGATATGATTCTGTGTGGTGGCAATGATGAGGAAGGATTTGAACTTATCAAATCAATCTATCTTTCATTCATGGAAAGAGATGTAAACTTCTATTCCATGTCTAATACTGCTGCAGAGATCACTAAGATTGGTATCAACTGTTTCCTTACATATAAGATCAGTTATGCTAACATGATGGGTCAGATTCTATACAACTCTGGGTGCGGTAAGGAGATCGAAAAGATCTTGGCATCCATTGGAGCGGACAGTAGAATTGGGTCTAAATATTTGAACTATGGTTTGGGTTTCGGAGGTCCTTGTTTGCCCCGTGACAACCGTGCTTTAGGACACTATGCTGATAAGGTTGGTCTTAAGTATAGTCTTCCTCAAGTAACTGATGATTTTAATGAAGCACATGCAGAGTTCATTAAGAACTACTGTGTCGAGTGTAATACAGAAGGTTTTGCTTTTTTCATTGATAGTATTGGTTACAAGGTAGGATGTGATCTTGTAGTTGAAAGTCCACGACTTAGACTCGTAGAAGATCTATTGAAGGATGGTCACACAGTATATGTGCAA
>Ga0209433_10000660_pt1 | contig 10676 bp, 12 predicted proteins | sample METZYME_5_50m_FD_187552 | JGI IMG/M metagenome (GOLD analysis project Ga0209433, IMG submission 187552) | Marine microbial communities from oxygen minimum zone in mesopelagic equatorial Pacific - METZYME_5_50m (SPAdes) (version 2) | ecosystem: Environmental > Aquatic > Marine > Oceanic | place...
TTAAAGGTATATCTTTAGTAAAGTAGCTAGTTTTTTTATTAATATTTGTCTATGTATTAGCTATTTAAAAATTAATATTTTTAGTAGATAAAATTATTTAAATAATGATATTATTGCAAAATATTTGTTTGAATTTGATTTATTTTGATGGGTATTATTGATTCTCCTCAAGATATCCAAAACTTACTTCTGGAGTGGTTTAGAGTAAATGGTAGATGTTGGATACCCTGGAAATTAAAAAAAGATGGTTCTACTCCTCAATCAGGTGAAAGTATATCTCCTTATGGAATCTGGATTGCTGAGGTAATGCTTCAGCAAACTCAGTTGAAGGTTGTTATTCCTTACTGGGAAAAATGGATGGAGATTTTTCCCACTTTGACTGATTTAGTAGAGGCTGATTTAGAAAATGTTCTTATGATATGGCAAGGGCTTGGCTACTACTCACGTGCAAATCGAATACATCAATCTTCTAAAATATTAATTGAACTAGTTGGCATAAATAGAGATCATGATCCATATTCTTGGCCTAAAGGCATAGATAAATGGATGTCACTTCCAGGTATTGGTAGAAGTACTGCTGGTAGCATAATCTCATCTGCTTTTGATCTGCCTACACCAATATTAGATGGAAATGTAAAACGAATTCTTTCCAGATTGCATGCTATTGAGAGAAAATCTACTAAAGATGAAAAAAAATTATGGGAATTAAGCTCTTTTTTGATACCAACTTTAAATCCAAGGGATTTTAACCAGGCTTTGATGGATTTAGGGGCAATTGTTTGTACACCCAAAAAACCAACTTGTTCTTATTGCCCACTACAGAATTTTTGTGTTGCTTACACAAAGTACGATCCTAATGATTTTCCTAAAACATCAATGAAAAAAATAAAGCCTCTTCAAGAAATTGGTATTGGACTTGTTTTTAACAATAACGGTGAATTGCTGATTGATAAGCGATTGGAAAGCTCAAATATGGGTGGAATGTGGGAATTTCCAGGGGGGAAAAAAAAGCTTGATGAAAATATTGAAAACACTATCGAGCGTGAGTTGAAAGAGGAACTTGGAATTGTTGTTAAAGTTGGAGCAAAGCTTTTATCTTTTGAACACTCCTATACCCATAAAAAACTTAATTTTACTGTTCATATTTGTAAATGGATATCAGGTGAGCCGAAACCTTTAGCCAGTCAAGAAATACTTTGGATTTACCCAAAAAGACTTTTTGAATTTCCCTTCCCTGCTGCTAATGCAAAAATTATTTCTGAATTACATAAACATCTTGATATTTCAAATTAAAACCTTTAATCATCAATAATAAATTTATAAATGATTAATTGGATATGAATACTGGAAGCGTAATTGCGATTGGAGAAGCTTTGATAGATCGACTTGGACCTCCAGGAGGAGATCCATCTTTGGATTTACCAGTAAAAGATTGTTTTGGTGGCGCTCCCGCTAATGTTGCTTGTGCTTTAAGTCGTCTAGGAGCGAATGTTTCTTTTATTGGATCTTTAGGAAATGATGATTTTGGCCAAGATTTTAAGAATCTATTGATTGCTAGAGGAATTAATACCTCTGGATTACAAATAGATACCCTTCGTCCTACTCGAGTAGTGTTGGTTCGCAGAGACTCTGATGGAGAAAGATTTTTTGGTGGATTTGAGGGAAATAAAGGCTTGGGATTTGCAGATCAAGCACTATCACGGGATCAAATTATTCAAAACTGGCCATTGGTTGTTGATAAGGCGAAATGGTTAGTCGCGGGAACAATTCCTTTGGCTTCAGAAATTTCATCAAAAGCTTTTTTGTGGTGTATCGAAAATGCTTTGTATGCAGGAATAAAGATTGCTTTAGATCTTAATTGGCGTCCAACTTTTTGGCGAAACCAAGTGTCAACTGTCTTAGAGCCTTCTATGAAAGAAAAAAATGTAATATTGTCAATTTTGGAAAAAGTTGCATTAATAAAACTCGCCAAAGAAGAGGCTCATTGGTTTTTTAATACCTCAGATCCAACTGAAATTTCTTCGTTTTTTGCGCACAAACCATCGGTTGTTGTTACTGATGGTTCAAATCCTATTTCATGGCTACTAAATAATCACACTGGCGAATCATTGACAATTAATCCTTCATCAGTAGTGGATACAACAGGAGCTGGTGATGCGTTCACAGCAGGATTAATTTATAAACTTATGTCTGTAGAACTCGATCAAATAAATCTAAAAATGGCTGAAGATATCATTAAATTTGGTATCGCATGTGGTTCGTATGTCTGTACGGGAGTTGGTGCGATAGATGCACAACCTTACTTAGAAGATGTTAATAGTTTATTGTATCTATCAGAAGGAGGAATTAACTGAAAAAAACGGGCTTGATTTTTCGAGGAATACTCTAATTTCCCTTTCCAAGCATCAGGCATTTGTAGAGATAACCTTTCCGGCCATTCCACGACCATCAAGGCACCCATAGCTTTGGATTCTTCTTCTTCTTGTAAAAAAAATTCATTTGCAGCATTTGATTCTTCAAGCCTATAAAGATCCAGATGTATCAATGGAGGGGATCCGAGTGGATAATGTTGGGATAAAGGAAAAGTTGGAGAAGTTATGGGCTCTTGAATTTTTAGACTTTTGGCAATTCCTTTAACTAATGTAGTTTTTCCTGCTCCAAGAGGTCCATTTAAAAGGAGAATGCTTAGATCTGGAAATTTTTTTGTTAATGTTGAACCTAATGACATCGTCGATTCAGGTCTTTCTAGAGTCCAGCAGAAATTTTTAGCTTGCTGAGCAAATGAATTAGAGATCTCGAATTGTTGTTCAGTATCTTTTTCCACAATCTCCCATAGAGAGTTCAATTTATGTTCGCTGCAACCAAGTCAAATCTCAACAGTATTGAGAAGAATACAGATTACGTAGTTAATGATATAGGCGAAGCAGAATTCGGGCGAAAAGAACTGTTGATTGCTGAAACAGAAATGCCTGGTTTAATGGCACTGAGAAAAAAATATGGATCTCAAAAGCCATTAAAAGGGGCTTTTATTGCAGGTAGTCTCCACATGACTATCCAAACAGGAGTTCTGATTGAGACTCTCGTGGAACTTGGCGCAAAAGTGAGATGGGCTTCATGTAATATTTTTTCTACCCAAGACCATGCTGCTGCAGCCATTGCAAATTCAGGAGTCCCTGTATTTGCCAAGAAGGGAGAAACTTTAGATGAGTACTGGGAATATACGCACAAAATTTTTGAATGGAAAGATGGTGAATCTGCAAACATGATTCTTGACGATGGTGGTGATGCAACTGGATTGATCATTTTGGGGAGCAAAGCAGAAGAAGATATTTCAGTTCTTGATAACCCCTCAAATGAAGAGGAAATTGCATTATTCGCTTCTATCAAGAAAAAACTTTCTCAAGATCCAAATTTTTATTCAAAAGCTAAATCTTTTATTAAAGGAGTTACTGAGGAGACCACTACGGGTGTAGCTCGTCTTTACCAAATGGAAAAGGGTGGTGAACTTGTATTCCCAGCAATTAACGTAAATGATTCCGTGACTAAAAGTAAGTTTGACAATCTTTATGGTTGCAGGGAATCCTTGGTTGATGGAATTAAAAGAGCTACAGATGTAATGGTAGCTGGCAAGGTAGCCCTTGTTATGGGCTATGGAGATGTTGGAAAAGGTTCTGCTCAGTCTTTAAGGGGGTTAGGTGCGACAGTGATGATATCTGAGATAGATCCAATATGTGCTCTTCAAGCTGCAATGGAGGGTTACAGAGTTGTGAGACTAGATGATGTGGTTGAAGATGTAGATATTTTTGTTACTGCAACTGGAAATTTTCAGGTAATACGCCATGAGCATTTGGTCAGGATGAAGAATGAATCGATTGTTTGTAACATTGGCCATTTTGATAATGAAATCGAGGTTTCTTCTTTGAAATCTTATGAATGGGAAAATATTAAACCTCAAGTAGATCACATCACTTTGCCTAGCGGTAATAAAATCATTCTTTTAGCAGAAGGTAGATTAGTTAATCTTGGATGTGCTACTGGTCATCCAAGTTTTGTCATGAGTAATTCTTTTACTAATCAAGTATTAGCTCAAATTGAATTATTTAAATATGGAGTTAAATATTTGAATAAAGTTTATGTCTTGCCAAAACATTTAGATGAAATGGTAGCTGTTCTTCATTTAGAAAAGATTGGAGCTAAATTAACTAAGTTAACTGAAGAACAAGCTAAATATATTAATGTTCCAATTGATGGTCCCTATAAGACTGATCAATATCGTTATTGATTGTATTTATACAATTAAAACTACATGGAAATATCTGACTTTATATCCTCTTTACCAGTATTAATTGGAAATGCAGTTGAGACTAATCAGTGGATAGGTTATGCGGCTATCTTATTAGCAATGTTTTTAGAAAACCTAATTCCACCAATTCCTTCGGAGTTAATCATGCCACTTGGTGGTTTTTATGTGTCTCAAGGTCAATTAGATTTTTTACCAGTTATTTTAGCAGGTTTAATTGGAACAGTAATAGGTGCTTTGCCTTGGTATGGGATTGGCAGACTAGCGAATGAAGAAAGACTTGAGCATTGGCTTGAAAAGAATGGACGATGGCTTGGAATTAATCCCAAGGAACTTGCTCGAAGTCGTAAATGGTTCAATAGGTATGGAGTATCTTTAGTGTTTTGGGGAAGATTAGTACCTGGAATTCGTACATTGATTTCAGTGCCTGCAGGGGTTGAGTTAATGCCCATAACCCCCTTTTTGATTTGGACCACTGCAGGAAGTCTTATTTGGACCTTATTTCTAACAATTACAGGTTTCTATTTAGGTGATAATTATTCAAATATTGAAGTATGGATTAAACCTTTTGCAAACATCTTTAAAATAATTATTGTTTTAATTATCTCTGGCGCATTGATAACTTTAATTTACAAAACTCTCCGTAAATTAATCAAAAATTAAAAACGATATTTTTAAAAAGGAATGTCGTCATTTATTTGCTGCTGATTAAATGAATTGTTGTTTTGGAAATTATTATTTTCTGACTCTCTTTTCGACCCTAACAACTCAAGTCTATCAACTCTAACAACTGGTTTATTCCTATCCTCTCCAGTATTACGATCCTTCCAACTATCTAATTTGAAACTACCGCTTATACCGATCAAAGAGCCTTTTTTTACATAATCAGCTGCAACTTGGGCTTGTTTTCCCCAAATTTCTAAATTAAACCAATCTGGTTCATCGTTTCGATTCCTTCTGTTAACAGCTATTGTCAAGTTGGCTACGACATTTCCAGACTCAAAATATCTAACTTCTGGATCTCTTCCTGCTCTTCCAACGAGAGTAACTGAGTTTATTGCCATCAAAACCTCCTCTGTTTTCTGGTTACTAAATAATATTTTTATCTTAGTTCAACTATCTTTATGATGGCGCAAATGATTGAAATCCGTGTTTTTTAACCGTTTCAAATTCTCCCGAGACATTGGGATTGATTTAGGTACAGCCAATACCTTGATTTATGTTTCAGGTAAGGGAATCGTATTGCAAGAGCCTTCAGTTGTAGCAATGGATTTGGAAGAGGGAGTTCCTCTTGCTGTGGGCGATGATGCCAAGTTAATGTTAGGGCGAACACCAGGTAATATTCGCGCCGTAAGACCGCTTAGGGATGGAGTTATAGCTGATTTTGATGCGGCTGAGCAAATGCTTAAGACATTTATTCAAAAATGCAATGAGGGTCGTGGAATTATTGCACCTCGGCTAGTTGTAGGTATTCCTAGTGGTGTGACTGGTGTAGAGAGAAGAGCAGTTCGTGAAGCTGGTCTTGCGGGGGCAAGAGAGGTTCATTTGATTGATGAACCTGTAGCTGCTGCGATAGGAGCTTCTTTGCCTGTGACTGAGCCTATTGGAACAATGATAGTTGATATTGGCGGGGGTACTACTGAAGTAGCTGTTTTAAGCCTTGGTGGAACGGTTTTAAGTGAATCTGTGAGAGTTGCTGGTGATGAAATTAATGATTCAATTGCGACCTATTTGAAAAAAGTACACAATTTAGTAGTCGGTGAAAGAACAGCTGAAGAGATAAAAATTAAGCTTGGATCAGCTTTTCCATCTAATGAATTTGATTTGCAATCAATAGATGTGAGGGGGTTACATTTACTTTCAGGTTTGCCACGTTCCATCAATTTGAAAGCTGGAGATTTACGTGAAGCCATGTCAGAGCCTTTAAGTAAGATTGTTGATGCTGTAAAAAGGACTCTAGAGAGAACTCCACCCGAACTGGCTGCAGATATTGTTGATAGGGGGATAATGCTTGCAGGAGGGGGAGCATTAGTTAGAGGAATTAGTGATTTGTTAAGTCATGAAACAGGAATTTTTACCCACGTAGCTGAAGATCCATTGTTGTGCGTTGTTAATGGATGTGGATTTGTTTTAGATGATTTTAAATCAATGCGAAGAGTTTTAGATACTCCTGATTTTGCTAGAAATGTAATTAGAGATTAAACAATGATTAAAGCGCGAGGGAAAATAGGGTTTCATTCGCTTTTGAAAAGTAGGTTTTGGGTAATATCTTTTTTGGGGGCTTTATTATTTGTGATCCGTTGGACAAAAGGAGCAGGTTATTTAGATTTATATTCTGTTTTTTTAAAGCCCTTTCTGCCTGGTACTGCTCAACGAGAATGGATTAAAGAAGGAGAAAATGTTGAAAGAAATATTCGATTAAAATTACTTGAGGAGGATAATAATCGTTTAAGAAAAGCTCTTTTTTTGCAAGAGTTTAATAGTGATCAAAGAATTTCAGCTGCTGTAATATCTCGATCCCCAAGAAATTGGTGGCAACAGCTAGAAATTAATAAGGGGTCAAAAGATGGTGTCATGAAAAGTCAAACAGTAATTGGACCAGGTGGTTTAATAGGCCTGGTTGACAGTACAACTCCACTTACTGCAAGAGTAAGATTATTGACCGATCCTGGTCATCAGCTAGGAGCTTGGGTTGATCGAACTAGAAGCCATGGCATTTTGACTGGGATGGGAACAAATAGACCAAAACTAATATTTTTAAATAAAAATACTTTGGCTCAAGTAGGAGACGCTGTCACTACATCTCCAGCGAGTACTTTACTGCCTCCAAATTTAACAATTGGGATTATTCAGTTTGTTGATGAAAAAGCTTTACCTTCTCCCTATGCAATAGTTCAGTTAAGTGCATCACCCGAGGCAATAGATTGGGTTCAGATTATAAAAAATAATGCTCAAAAAGAATAAAAAAATAATAATCTTTTTTGGCATAACATGCTTACAAGCTTTCATAGTTATATCTCCTGATTGGCTTAAAATAAACGGAATAACTCCATGCTGGCCTGTTATTTTATTGTTGCCATTTTCACTTAATAATCCTCCCTGGAAGGCTGCTATAGCTTCGATTCTATTAGGAATTTTTGTAGATTCTTTTACGATTAGTGATATTTCTTATATTCCTTCTTTATTTATTCTGTCTTTAGTTTGGAGTAATTATGGATTACATAATAAAAGAATCGAATTATTTCTAAATATTGGTTTAATGGCTATTTTTGGAACTGCCTTAGTTGGTTTTTCTATGTGGGTTCAAAAAATTATTATCTATAGTTTTTTAAGAAATAATTGGTTTCATTCTTGGTCAATTTATGTATTAATGTCTGAGGTCATAATTACTGGATTAGTTGCCCCACTTTTCTCATCATGGCTTCTAATTACTTATAAAAAAAACTAATGAAAAAATTTGTAAAGCTTTAAAAATAGAATAAATACTTATTTATCAGTGGGGACTTAGTCTTTTAAATTAGCAAAAGGGCTTTGAATACCTTACTTGAAGATGATATCTTCATATAGCAAGAAGCCATTTCGACATAACATTTCGATGGTCCTGTCACTAAGGCAAGAGCTAATTTCATGACCTGTATTTTGGTTGTAGATGATGAACCAGCAGTATTGAAAGTCTTGGTTACAAGGCTAAATCTTGCTGGTTATCAAGTTTTGTCTGCACAGGACGGAGAGCAAGCGCTAGAGGTTTTTCACAAAGAGGCACCAGATTTAGTTGTTTTGGATGTGATGCTCCCTAAGATGGACGGATTTGCAGTTTGTCGAAGAATAAGGGCTGAGTCCTGTGTTCCAATAATATTTTTGACTGCTCTTGAAGCGATTTCAGAAAGAGTTGCAGGTTTAGACTTAGGAGCTGATGATTACCTGGCTAAACCTTTTAGCCCTAAGGAGTTGGAGGCAAGAATTGCTACAATTTTAAGAAGAGTGGGACCCGCACCTACTGTCGATGAGCCTAGAGAGGTTCCTTCAGGTCAAGGAGTTATGAAGCTTGGTGATCTAGTCGTAGATACCAATAGAAGGCAAGTCAGTAGAGGTGGAGAGAGAATAGGTCTTACATATACAGAATTTAGCTTGCTGGAATTATTATTTCGTGATCCAGGTCGTGTTGTTCCTCGAGCTGAAATTTTGGAACAACTTTGGGGTTATCCACCTAGAAGAGCAGCTGATTTAAGAGTTGTGGATGTCTACGTAGCTCGTTTAAGAGGCAAGCTTGAGCCAGATCCAAGAAATCCTGAATTGATTTTAACTGTAAGAGGAATTGGCTACGCTTCTCAAAGAATGGGAGAATTTCCTACTGCTATTGCCAGTTAAAGATCAATACCTCAAAATTGATAGGTTTTTAATTTGATCTTATTTATTTCTGCCGTATGTATCAATTGCCTTGTCTGAATTAAGAGATACCCGCCTAGAGAAGGCACAAGCACTAAAAAACCTTGGTCAAGGTCCTTATGGTTTGAACTTTCGAACTACTGATTCTGCTGATGTTTTGCAGAAGAAATATGCAGAGTTGCCAAATGGCAAAGAAAAAAATGAAGAAGTTTCGATAGCAGGTCGTGTCACTTCAAGAAGAGTAATGGGCAAACTTGCTTTTTTTACTCTTGCCGATGAAACGGGAACAGTTCAACTTTATTTGGAGAAGGCGACCTTAAATCAGGATATAAATGGTGAAAATTCAACGAATAATTTTGAGAATATCACCTCTCTTGTTGACTCTGGTGATTGGATAGGAGTCAGTGGCATTTTAAGAAGAACTGATAGAGGTGAGCTATCGATAAAGGTTTTCGATTGGTCAATGCTTTCAAAATCTTTACAGCCCTTACCAGATAAATGGCATGGACTTGCCGATGTAGAAAAGCGCTACAGACAAAGATATCTAGATTTAATTGTGAATCCGCAGTCAAGAAAAACCTTTAGGACTAGAGCTTTATTGGTAAGTTCAATCCGACGATGGTTAGACGAAAAAGACTTTCTTGAAATTGAGACGCCAGTTTTACAATCAGAAGCTGGTGGAGCCGATGCAAGGCCTTTTATAACTCATCACAACACACTGGATTTGCCTTTGTATTTGAGAATTGCAACAGAATTGCATCTTAAAAGACTTGTGGTGGGTGGATTCCAAAGGGTTTATGAGCTTGGAAGAATCTTTAGAAATGAAGGAATTAGCACCAGGCATAACCCCGAATTTACTTCTGTTGAGATTTATGAGGCGTTTTCGGACTATTTCGACATGATGGAATTAACAGAAAAATTACTTTCTTCAGTTTGCAAAAAGATTTGTGGATCGACCAAAATTATTTATCAAGAGCAAGAAATAGATCTCAAGCCTCCCTGGAGAAGAGTTACGATGCATCAATTAGTTAAGGAATTCACTGGAATTGATTTTGAATTACTCGGAGATAACGTTGAGGATGCCAGAGCCTTAATGCTTCGAGAAGGGCTTCAGGTGCCTGAGAAGGCTGAAAGCGTTGGAAGACTGCTTAACGAAGCCTTTGAGCAAGTTGTAGAGCCTAAGCTGGTTCAACCCACATTTGTTATGGATTATCCAATCGAGATTTCTCCATTAGCTAGAAAACACAGGACCAAGAAAGGTTTGGTTGAAAGGTTCGAACTTTTTATTGTTGGTAGAGAGACTGCTAATGCTTTTAGTGAATTAATAGATCCTATTGATCAAAAAGAACGTTTACTTTTACAGCAAGCTAAAAAAGAAGCAGGTGACCTTGAAGCGCATAGCTTGGACGAAGATTTTATTAATGCTCTTGAAGTGGGAATGCCTCCAACAGGAGGCCTAGGAATAGGGATAGATAGGTTTGTAATGCTATTGACTGACAGTCCTTCCATAAGAGATGTCATAGCTTTTCCACTTTTACGACCAGAATCAAATTTAAAACAAACTGGAAAGTGACCCATCAAAGTGGATAATAGGCGAGTAAGGATTTTGTTCAGATGAGTGGCGAGAGAGTTGGTTTTCGTTTCAAGCACACAGATGCTGTTGTGAAACGGAATCCCCAGGGGCGTTCAAGACGCGGTTGGGTTATGGAACCTGTTGAGCAAACGACAAGCAGGGGCACAAAAATGCCTGCTTACCGTATTAGATGGAGAGATAGCGAGCGTCCTGAAATTGTTTTGCAACATATGCTCATTGCTGATCCTGATCCAACACCGCCTCCCGAAAATGTTAGTTTGGATGTCACATAAAAAAAAAGATAATTAAATTTTGATTATTTTGTAAAATTCTATTAACAAGTAATAAATTGTTTTTCTTTTAAAAACGTTTTAGAGCTTTATCTATATCCCTTTTGGAGTCAATAATCTTCTCTCT